>Ga0134125_10006807_pt1 | contig 12917 bp, 11 predicted proteins | sample KB31751_FD_96464 | JGI IMG/M metagenome (GOLD analysis project Ga0134125, IMG submission 96464) | Terrestrial soil microbial communities with excess Nitrogen fertilizer from Kellogg Biological Station, Michigan, USA - KB3-175-1 | ecosystem: Environmental > Terrestrial > Soil > Unclassified ... | reverse complement strand
CTTCGCGGCACAGTTGCCGGCCGCGAGGTTCGGAAATCGGCGAAGACCCGGAGCTGGGAGAAAGCCGAGATTGCCGCGCGCTTAATCGAAAACGCGGACGCCTCTAGAAGCGCGATCGGAACCGACACGCCTAAGAATCCGATCAAGCCGCAGCGGGTGACAATCCGCAGCGCGGTCGAGGCATTCCTCGAGGACGAGCAAGGCCGCCATTTGCGCAGGGGAACGACCGGCCAAAGCCAGACGCTGCTCAACACACAATTGCTTGATTGGGCCCGGGAACGCGGCCTCGATTATCTGGATGAACTCACTGCGCCAGTGCTGGCCAAATTTCGCGCCCACTGGAGCCAAGATCTAGGCAATGGGCAGAACACGGCTCGCAGAAAGCACGAACGTCTCTGCGGCTTCTTTCACTTTTGCATTCGCAATGAATGGATGGGCAAGAACCCTGCCCGCCTTCTAAAGCCAATCCGAGTGGAACGAGTTCCCACCGGGTACTACACGCGCGAGGAATTCGCCAAAATCATCGATGCTACCTATGCCTATGGTGACTGGCGCGGCGGGCACGACTTTCATCATCGTGGAACAAGACTTCGCGCCTTGCTTCTGATCATGCGCTGGGGAGGCCTGGCTCTTACTGACGCCGTGACCCTTGAGCGAAGCAGGCTGGGAAAAGATGGCAAGCTTTTTATGTACCGCGCAAAAACCGGAGTGCCAGTATATCTTCCATTACCTCCCGACGTAGCAGATCTCCTGCAGAACTTGCCGAACTCTAATCCGCGGTATTTTTTCTGGAGTGGCAACTGCGACCGGGAAGACGCCAAAAAGCCTTGGGACAAGAGCCTGAGGCGGGTGTTCAAGAGTGCCAATTTGCGCGAGGCTGATGGCACTCCCAAACGCTGCACTGCCCATATGTGCCGCGACACGTTCGCGGTGGAGCTTCTATTGGCAGGAGTTCCGCTGGACCAAGTATCGCTGCTTTTAGGTCATGACAGCATCAAAGTCACCGAACGTCATTACGCACCATTCGTGAAGGCGCGCCAAGAACAACTGGAGAGTAGTGCGCGTCGTGCATGGGAACAACAGCCGGCAGCACTCTGACGGCAAGCCCCAAATTAAGCCGATCTGGTCAGCCGCCGATGCACGCGTCTGAGAACGCTCTCGGGGATCCTGCGGGTGACATAGCTTCGTTTCGTCCTGGTCTCTTCATTTGCGAGCTCAACCACTCCTGGTTCTGAAGCAAAGAGTCGGCGCACAGTTTTTTCATCTAAACCCCACAGCTCTGCAATTTCGCTAATCGAGTAGTGCCTTTGCAAAGGGAGCTCTGTTAGTGCGCTACTGCCCGTATCTTTGGATGATGTAGGGGCCTTTGGCTCGGGAAACTTGAGCATTTCTAATGCTGCTTTGGCTGGCGGCATCATAGACCTCCAAATCTGATCGGGCCTTTGTAGCGCATTGCCGTTCTTCGGTCAAAACTCAGATCGATCTTGGATTATCGAGGCAATTTGACCGAAATCGGCTTTGGGCTTACCTTCACCACGCTTGACGTTAAGAAAGCATGCGGAGAAGCGAACGTGTTTTCATCTTTCGAAGAAGTTGAGCGCGGGCTGCGGGAATCTGGTTACATTGCCGACCTGGTGACCACGATGACGGTCTATTTGGCGGCAAAGCTTCACAAGCCGCTTTTGCTTGAGGGGCCTGCCGGCAGCGGAAAGACCCAATTGGCATATGCGGTTGCAGCCGCTGCGACGACGACTGTCGAGCGCCTTCAATGCTATGAAGGAATCGATGATGAAAAGGCTATTGGCAAATTCGACGAAGCGTTGCAGAGCCTTTGCGTTGAACTCAAAGCCAAGGCAGGCGATGTCGATTGGACTTCGCTGCGAACCGAGCTACACAGCCAGGATTTTTTCACAGCCGGTGCGCTTATGCGCGCTCTGCTGTCGGAAAAGCCTTGCGTCTTGCTCATCGACGAGCTTGACAAAGTTGGCCATGCTTTTGAAGCTCAGGCGTTCAAGAGAGCTTGCAGTTGTTTTGGCCTTGGTCGCTACCTTTATTACTTCACCGGAGTGTGGGTTGATCTGGATGAGAGAAAGCGACCCACGAATATTCCCCAGCTATTTGGTTGGGCGACGCCGCAGGGCTGGAGAGAAGGTCTTCGACCAAATAATTCAGTCCGAGCGAATTCAAATGGCAAAAGTGGGGAGCCAAGCACCACCGAGTCGCAATCTAAATCCTTGAATGCGGAAATTGAGGCGATGGCAGACCCTTTGGGGCGTGGTCTCTATCGCGGCATACTGCGCGACCTAGCGAGAGTCTGGAATCCGCGAGAGATTCAGGACGCTGCTGTCCAGCAAAAAGTATTGGAGTACATGCGGGCCGCGGAACGGGGATTGCGCCGGTTGGAGGCGGCACTCGACGAGACTGGGCCAGAAACGCTGGCTGCAATTCTTAAAAGATTCGGACTCAATTCTCTGGAACGTGTGGATACGCTCGAAATGTTAAAGCGAGTTGTCCTCGAAGTGGAAGGCTCACACCAAAAATCTCAGATCTAGGTGATTCAAGGAGCCACCTCAAGCACCCCTCACTTCGTAATCAGCTAAACAATTGATTCGTCATTGTGCGCACACCGAGAACGCGACCCTAATGGCTTTGTTTTCCACAATTCCATTCACAGATATTTCTTTTCTATGCCACGAATTGCGTTGACATCGATGAAGCAACTGTTTAAGTTGACTCTCGTCGACGGCTGAAAGGGTTGGCAAAATTAAAAAAGCCAGTCCGAAGTAAGCTGAGTGATAAGCTCGGCAGGGCAACCTGAGGAGCAACCAAACCCGAAAAAACCGACTGATCCTGCGAGGGACAGTTGGGGTTTGGAACCGCGAAAGCGGTGATCACATCAAGGGCTGCGACGGTGCATGTCTCCACGCTATTGGCTTCCTCGCAGGAGCTGGTGGCTAGAGCATAACCAATGTCGCAGCCTTTCCTTTTTACCAGGCTGCTTTGTCGCACTCTTCGCGTCGTATTCCGAATCAAAAGCGTTGAGACGTTCCGCTCCAATATCGCTTCTATCGTATTCCCGATTTTCAACAAGAACTTGTGAATATGCTTTTGAAATACTGCCGGATTGGCCGATCCTGTTTGGGTTTGACCGGTTTGCACAAGCAAGTGGGCAGAAAAGCTGTCCCGTAAAATTGGAGTTGCGATGGGAGTGAGCATTGAACTGCAGAATCTCGGCGATGCTCGTGTGTCTAGGGAAATTGTTGCCAGCATCGAGCATGCACTCAACGACAAATCAGGACAGTGGCGGGTGTCCATCGCCGGATCAATCGCAAGTGAAAATTGGGAGATGAGAGTTGAAGGACCGAACGGCTTCGAACGGTCGTATACTTTGGGGGGTGCTGCCGGTGAACACGAGCCAGAGGCAATTCGGAGGTTAATTCTCCAGCTTGTTCCGGCCGCTTGTTAAAACTTGAGTCTTGTGCCATCCGATCGCACGAAATGAGCGCATCTCACATCCGATCGCAAGCCCGTGAGCCGCAAATGCGTCGCTTACCCAACGCGGACCGCCGTCTCGGCGAGCATGTTCTTCGCGCGCTAAATAGAATTCGCAAGCCAAGCACAGCCGAAGAAATTACGGAACTGGTGAATCGCGAGCTGGATCCTGGAGACCGGCCTTTCGCGACAAATGACATTTCGGCATGGCTGAGAAACGACCACGAAAGTGTGTTGAGTTTGTATTGGCTTGGGACCCGCCCACGCAAGTAATCACCGGTGATTGCCCTTGCGCAGTCCTGCGCCGGAACGGCGTGTCATAGCGGTAAGTGTGGCAAACGTGACTGAGGATTCAGCCGCCCGCCCGAGCCTGAAGGAATGTGCGGTACTGATCGACCGTCGTGTTGATGCTCTTGATATACAGGTCTTCAGTTTGTGCAGTTGGGCTATTGAATGCCAGCCCTTTGAATGGACCTACTTTCGGCACGTATAGCAGGAGTGTTGACAGGAAACGGGTGCCCACGCCGGGTTTCACATAGTCCTTGCCCCACTCCTTCTCGTATCCTGACCGCGAAAGACGGTACAAGAACTTCTTTCTGGCAAAGTTGGGCCTTTCACGCATCAGTTCTTTCTTGTGGGTCTGCAACGCGACCCTAGTCATTTGCGGGATGAGCCGGCTCACCGCGAAACGGTATGAGCCCACCGCCATGTCCTCATGCGTCAGCACGTCCTTCAACTCCACTCCGTACACAGCCGGGAAGACCCGCTCCAGCAGCGGCTTGGAAACTTGAAAGCCAATAAAGTCATGATATTGCTGTGAGGCATAACGGTTCTTCGCGACTTGCACCGTATCGAAACCAAACTCGGTCTTCAGGTGCGCCGTCTTGTCCTGCGCATACCGCACGGACTTACCAAATTTCGCCCGCAGCTTTGGGTACTCGATCGCCACCGCTTGATTCACCGCCGGGTGACCAGCAATGTCCGCGGAGTAATGAGACAGTGCGCCCAACGCGAAGGCATACTCGTTGACATCATGAGTCTCTAGAACTAGCTCACGAACAAAGTCTCCGCTGCGAACGTAGTGCACCAGGTCACTGAATTCCCGGCTCCCGAATGGGTAATAGCCGAGGTCCTGAATAACCGCACCGCCGTAAGAGTAGGCGTGCGCCTCCTTGATCTCGTCGTCGGTAAGGCCTGGAAACCGCTTGAGCAGAAGCGGCCGGATTTCGTCAGCCCATAGAAGGTCCACAATTTCTTCGTGAGTCAGTACGGAGTATGCAAACAGGCCGCGGTCCCACACGAGAAGAAGCAGAAGCACGGACACGCAGAGAGAAAGTAGGCGCCGGCGTTTCGCCATTGTTCTCGATGGAGGTGCAAGACCCTTCATATTCAGATTTTGCCAACGACTCGGTTGCTTCGCCCTCGTGGCCTAAGTTCCGAAGAACCTAAGCCACGAAGGGTATCGCGGGAATCAAGTACAACTACATCGAGATTCGAATCGCAATTCCGACAGTCGGATACCTGCGGTTGTAAAGGTAATAGCCGTCGTCTGAATAAGCGACATAAACGTCATCGTTGTCGTACCAGTCGTTCCCCCAGTTTTCGGGCCAGGGGTCAACGGCAGTGATCCAATATCCACCATACTGAAATCGTGGATAGCCTCGATACACCATGAAAGGTAATCCCTGGATGCGGAAGGCGTGCTCTGGGCCAAATCGTCCACGATAACCATCGTCGGGGATACGGTACCCGTGGTATCCGCCTCGCTGTTGCCAGGTGCGATGGTCGGAGTCCCAGCGTTGCGAGCTATGCTGCTGCCATGTGCTCTGCTGAATGCGGTGCTGCTGCGGAGCGTTTCGCGCGTGCTGGTTTCTTTGGTTGTTCTGGGCCTGTGTTTGCTGCGTGCGTTGTCGCTGAGCGTGTTGATCTTGTCCCTGTTGTTGGGCACTTTGGGGTTGCTCTGCGTGCTGTGTTTGCTGATGCTGTGCGGGCCGTTGCTGCTGCCGAACGCGTTGTTCCGGTTTGGCCTGATCGTGCTTGGCTTCTTTCTTGTCAGAATGGCCCCGGTTCTCGTTGTTCTGGTCATGCTGCGCATACACTGGTGCAGCGATTCCGATGAGCAAGGACAGCATTCCTGTGCCGATCATTCCCGTTATCTTCATAATGAGATCTCCTCGATCTGTTGGCGAGTTTCTACCGCAAGCTTCCTGTAGTGGCATTCACTGGGTGACCAATGGCTTCGCCGGAGACTAAAAGTTCAACCCTGCGATTCTGCTGGCGCCCAGCGGCGTTGTTGTTTGAGGCGACAGGCAAAGTATTGCCATAACCCTGTGCTGTGACCGCATTCGTGGATACGCCTTCTTGCACCAGGTAATCACGCACGGAGCCTGCGCGATGTTCAGACAGTTTCTGATTCATGGCATCGCCGCCGACATTGTCCGTGTAGCCACCGACTGCAATATTCAGTCCCGGGTAGGCGAGCAGAATGCCAGCGACTTTCGCGAGCTTCTCCCGAGCGCCGGGCTTCAATGAATACTTGCCAGTGTCGAACACTACGTCGGACATGCTGACGATGAGGCCACGCGCGCTGTCGCGAGTCTGAAGAATGGAATTCAGTTGCTCAGAAAGCTTTGTACGCATCGCTACTTTGTCGGCTTCCGCCTGCTCTGCGCTCAATTGTGATTGCTGGGCTGCTAAGCGCGAGCGCTCGGCATTTGCCTGGGCTGCGGAAAGTGCACTGGCTGACGCAGCCTGACTGTCCGCCATGTCGGACCTGGCTTTGTCCGACTCTGCTTGGATTCTGGCAGCTTCGGCTTGCGCCCGTGCTGCGTCGGCTTCGGCCTGGGTCTTCGCGCTCTGGGCATTCGCCGCGTCAGTTTCCGCCTGAGTTTTTGCAGCCTGGGCGTTTGCTGTCGCGGTTTGCGCTACTAGAGTAGCTGCTTGAGCATTTGCGGTATCTGATTCCGCCTGAGCCTTGGCTGTTTCGGCTCGGGTCTGGTCAGACTGCGCTTGATTCTTCTGCCGTGTAGCTTCGTCTGCTTCTTCCTGCGTTCGAGCCTGTGCATTCGCGGCAGAGCGACGCTCGTTGTCGAGGCGTTCCTCGTCAATCTTCTTTACGGTGATTGCCCGAGCGTCTTCTGCGGTCTGGACTACCTCGCGGGCAACCGCGATCATTGCTTTTCTGTCCGCGTGCTTCTCGGTGGCGAATTGATCGACTTTGTCCATCAAACGGACAGCATGCTGGTAGCTGTCGCTGGCGTACTGCTCGGCACCCTCGGACTTTGCAATGCGAACCGCGTTGCGCGCTTCAAAGAATTCCAGCGGCAGTTTGGTATTCAGAACCACGGGATCGAACTTGTAGCCGGTAGGAATGTAGCCGCCGCGCTCGAGAAGTTCATACTTCGTGTTCATTGCTTCGGTGGTTCCCTTGGTGTCATCGCGCACTACGTTCTCCAGCACCACAACGTTGCTGGGCTGGCGGACGGCATAATAAGGTTCGGCGGTGACGACCAGAGCGAATGCTTGAAGATCGGTAGTAACATCTACCTTGCTGCGGTGGTTGTCGCCTACCAGGATTTCGCCGAGATTGATTGCGCGGCCTTCGGGTGAGATTGCCCACAAAATGTAGGTCAGATATTCATTGCCAAAGCTGGTGGGCTTTTCCAGATTGCCGAACTCCACCTCGATTTCGATGTAGCCCTTTTTGCTTTCCACTTTAGCTTGGCCGTCCGCCGCAGGCATCAGGCTTGTTCCCGCAAAATCCACCTTCGTTGCGCCGCCGCGATGCTTGTAGTTGATGGCTTGCACGCTCCGACTAGTTACGGAAACGTGAAATACAGGTGTCGGGCTCAACCGTTCGACCGTGAGTTCTGATTGAGGAGTGGTTTGGGCGAAAGCGCTCGCGCTGAGAAGCATTGCGGCCGTTAGTAAGGACTTTTTATTCAAAATGTCTCCTTCAGGCAGCTGCCTGCCCGTTTGCTTCGTTGTCCAGAGTTGAGTTGCCATTTGTCTATCGTGCTCGCTGCATGCCTCCTCTTCACTATCCGATTCGCATGCGGGAAAGCGAATGGAAAAGGCCAAAAGCATTCAGCAGCCACAGAATCACGGCGATTACGACTACGCCGTTCAAAATCGATTTGATCGACGACTGCATCGGAATGTAGCGATTCACCAACCAGAGCAGGACACCCACTACCACCAGAATCTCTACGGCTTGGAGCAAAGGCATGATTGTTACCCCCTTTCCCGTCAGGCGGAGTCTGACTTGTGAAGTGTTAAACATCGAAGATCGAGAGGCTCCCTCGATCGCGTTTGCCGGAGAGTCGCGGCAGCAGGCGCGTAAAGAGGAAGGCCGATCAGCTGAGGTGATCGTTTAGGCTGCTCACCAGAACGGTTGCAGCGGTCTAGCGGTAAAAGCCGCGAATCAGCGATCACGGCCTCATTCCCACGATCTACTGTTAAGAATGACAGGTATAGGAGGCCGTGTCTGAGCAAGATAGCTCACATGACGGAATCAGCCAAGACGAAGCGGCAGTTTCAAATTATGCAGGCGTGAGTACGGCTGACAGTCCTTAAACGCGTTCCGGATATTTCAGAAGCGATGGACAGTGCCGAGGCGTAAGTGTCCGGTGAGTTAAAATTCGTGTCCACAATCCAGGCAGACCTTGTACGTCCGGTTGTGGATCGTGAACACGCGGATTATGTGACGTCATGGCAGCCAAAGGCGAACTGGATCATCCAATGCAGCGGGTTCATCGATCGTGGTCTCGCCTACGATCGCAGCTTCCGTTGGCATCGAGCCAATTCAGTAACGTTGTTACGCTCGCCCTGGCCAGCGCAATCGCGCAGTCCGCGGCTCCGTAATAGACATTGAGAGTGTCGCCGTCGGGATTCATCGTGTACCCGCATGGAAATACCACATCATCCACATCGCCGTGGCGCTCATATTCTGCTTCCGGTCCAAAAATCCACGAATCGCCGCGCAGCAGACACTTCTCCGGATTCTCCAGATCGAAAAGCGCCAATCCCAGGCGATACAAACACCCAGATGGAGTGTGCCGTACACCGTGGTAGAGCACCAGCCATCCTCGGGAGGTCTCAATAGGTGGCGGGGATAAGCCAATCTTGTTTGCATCCCACCAGGCGCCGCGTCGCGCTTCCAGCATAAGTCTGTGTCGGCCCCAATGAATCAGGTCAGGGGAGTAGGAAATCCACATGTGCGAACCAAGCGTCGTCATTGGCCGATGAATGAGTGCCCAGTAGCCGTTTATTTTTCGTGGCAACAGCGCTGAATCCTTGTCGTCGGGCGGCATGATCACGCTGTAGCGCTCGAAGGTTTGGAAGTCCTTGGTCAGGGCCAGCGACACTCCCGGCCCACCGCGTGAGTAAGAAGTGTAAGTGACCGCGTATTTTTGCAGCTCGGGCACAAAAGTGATGCGAGGATCTTCAATGCCCCAGATCTCCTCAGGGTATTCCTTCGGACACGACTTTAGCGTGGGTTCGCAGTCGATTTCCCATCCGTCCACGCCGTTCTGCGAACGCGCAGCACAAAAGTGGGATATGCCCCGTCGATCCTCGACGCGACATAGGAGCAATGTGGAGCCGTCTGCCAGCAGTGTTGCACCAGCGTTGAAAACGCTGTTAATCGAGTATGGCCAATCCTTGCTGCTCAAGATTGGGTTGGCAGGATGCCGGAGAAGCAGTGTTTCGTGACTGATTGCGATAGCGACATTCATAGGTTTTTACTCAGTGATAGAGATCAGAGTTTCGTCGGCAGGAGCACTAAAGAATTCGTAGCCGGCCTCACGTTGCATGAAACGCATTTCAACCAAAGCCATTAAAAACGACAACGTCGACTCTGCCCCTTGGTTTTGATTTACGCGCTCAGGATGCAGGCCGTCTCGGCAGCCACCTGTCGCAGGATCGTACAGAGCGACCTGTAGATCATTCTTGCCAAGGAACCAGTTGAAGGCCGACCAAGCTTCGCCGAGCCAGCGATGCTCTCTTGTCTCGCGATACGCTTCCAGACATGCGGATACGGCTCCGCCGGCTTCCACAGGTTGCTGATCGAAACGCGCTTTGTCGCGACCCTTGCGATAAAAGCCTTGCGAGCCAATCGGAACAAAGTGATCGTTCTCCGGGGATCGCTGTGTTTCACAGAGCCACTTGAGCGCTCCCAAAGCCGCCGAAACCATCGAGGCATCTGAACTGCGACGGCCTACGATCAATACGGCTTGTGGCAGTCTGGCGTTGGAATATGCCAGAACATCTTCAAACCAGTCCCATTCCGGAGATTGGTTCGACCCGTAGTGTTCGAGCAGCCATGTTGCCAGTACCGATCTCGAGTGTTGTGCATCTCGATCGCCTGGGAACCGATCGAGGTATTCCTGAATACCGAGCAGCGCGAACGCCCACGCGCGGGGACTGGTGAACGCAATAGCGGCGGGGACGGCAGCCTCAAAAAGGCGGCCTGCTGCACCGCGAAGCGCCTCATTATTAGATCGCCCAAGAACGGTACCCAACGCCCACAGTGCCCGCCCGTGAGAATCTTCTGACCCTGCAGCCTCTGCCCATTTGCGCTCGTAGGTTAGAAAATTTCGAAACCTTCCGTTCTCAGGATTAAAAGCATGCGTCAGAAATGCCATGTACCGTGACGCCAGCGTTTCAGTTCCGCCTGACTCGGCTTCGCCAAGTTGCTCGATATGCACTGTGAGAATTAGTGCGCGGGCATTGTCGTCGGTCGTGTACCCCTCGTTATAGTTGGGTACGGCAAAGGTTGCGTGCTGTAGCATCCCGGTGTCGTCGGTCAGACGACGCAGATGGTCCAGCCTTAGCGACGGCAAATAATCAAAATGTTTCTGTGCCGATTGGTCCGAGGCCATCGATCGAGGCCGGATTGTGCGATCGCTTCGGGCCTGCGCAAAACTCGCCAGGTATCCCTGCGCTACGCGCTTCCAGACCATCTCGCGAGCATACACGTAGGCGCGTTTACGCATGGCGTGCCGGATTGCTGGAGTATCCAATAGTTCGATGGCCTTTCGGGCAATGGCATCAGAATCCTGAAAAGGGACTAGCGCGCCGCGGTGATCGTCCAACAATTCAATGGCGTGCCAATAGGGAGTGGAAATGATTGCCTTGCCTGCGCCCAGCGCATAAGCAAGTGTTCCTGAAACGACCTGCTCCTCGAAACGGTAAGGAGTGATGTAAATGTCCGCTGCGCCGATAAACTCAACCATTTCTGTGGGGCTGACAAATTGGTTGTGAAAAAGCACTTGCGACTCCACGCCCATTTCCTTGGCCAGGTCCTGCAAGTACCTCCGGTAGACATCGCCGTTCCGACGCAGAATGTGCGGATGGGTGGCTCCGGCAACGATGTACACAACGTTCTTGTGTTTCGCTAGGATCTGCGGCAATGCCTTAATTACATTCTCAATCCCCTTGTTCGGCGAGAGCAGGCCAAACGTCAGCAAGACGGCTTTTCCTTCCACGCCAAAGCGGTCCTTGAAGAAATTGGGATCCAGGAATGGCAAGTCGGGAACACCGTGCGGGACCATGTCGATCTTGCTGCCAGGCACTTTGAAAATCTCTTGTAGAAATTGCGATGAGAGCTGACTCATAACGATGAGACGGTCCGATAGCGCAGCAATGTCTTCCATCACTCGGCGTTGATCGGCACTGGGCTCTCGAAGAACCGTGTGGAGCGTAGTTATGACCGGCATTTTAAGGCGGCGAAGCAGGCCCAAAATGTGACTGCCCGCGGGTCCCCCGAAGATTCCGTACTCATGTTGCAGACAAACCAAATCGAAATTCATGAAATTCAGGAACTCAGCAGCCTGCTTGTACGAGGACAAGTCGTCCTGCTGAAGGGCGAGTCTCACACGCTCCGGATACACATAACCGGAATCTGTATCGTTGACTGGCACTGCGGACAACCGTGCTGAGCCATACTCTGCGGAAATCGCATCACATAAGTCCGTCGTGAAGGTCGCGATCCCACACTGCCGGGGAAGATAGTTGCCAATAACGGCGATTCGGCTCGGCAGCCCTGCGCTCGGCTGCGGCGGAGGCGACATTGCACGGCCTTGCACAGGTCCCACAGGGCGCCGCTTCACAAATTCTAGAATCCCCTTCGGAGTTCCTGTTGGTTTCGGTGACATCAATTGGTCCTGGATTGCTGGGCTAAGGTGTTGAAGTTTGATTTCCAGAACGAGGGCCATCTCGTCAGAGTTGAAAAATGAGACGGGCAATGGAATGTTTATCTGGCGTCTCTCGAAAGGTTCTCGCGCGGACAGGAACCTTCCATCTTTAGTATCAGCTTGTGGCGCCCGCGAAGACTGGTCAAAATTGACCAGATATGGGTGGTGGCCAAATTGGCGCCACGGGTGAAATTCATCCCGACCGGCGCGCCTGCTGCCATGGCTTACGTTCGACGCGGCGACGAGGAATTCCTTGCCGCTCGCCCAGCCTTCGCCTCCGACTTCGCTGCTTTTCTGCGCTCATCAGACTGGCAACATTGGTAACAATTCTCATCCGAATCTGTGTGCAATTGGGTGCGATGAACTGAAGGTCAAATGCGCTTTCGGCATGAAGCAAAAATCGACTCGGAGGCGCATGGAACACTTACATCTCCGCCGTCCAACCTCTTCGCCGACTGCGGGCGAGCCCCGTTGATTGAGCGCGACTGACAGCCCTGCTATGTCACCAAATTTCAAAACAATCCGCAACAGATAAGAGTCCTTGCAATGAAATGTTGGTTAGCCGTCTGGGCTTGCTTATTGGTTTACCGATGCCACGATTCGAAGTGATCGAGGTTTCGGATTGGCTGATGACCCAAATCTCATATTGAGGTGTTTCCTTATGCCTACCGCAATCACTCCAAGCACAGGCTCTTCGGCCAGTGCTCCTCCTGCTGAATCTCTCGCATCATTCAACCTGCTGATCTTCGATGACGACCGACCTTCTCGTGAAGCTTGCCGGCAAGCTGCAGTGTCTTTGGGGTATAGCGCAACAGTAACGGATTCTGCCGAGCAGGCACTTTGGCTTGCCGAGTCACGAAGCGTCGACGTTGTCTTTTTAGGTTTGGAATTATGCGACGGGGCACGCCTCACGTTCTTGCGTCAGATCAAGCAACGACGTGCTGGCGTCGAGGTTGTAGTTGTGACCAGTAGGAGCGCTGTACAACCGGCCGTCGAGGCAATGAAAGCCGGAGCTTGCGATTACCTGACCAAACCCTTTGGTCTGCAAGAGCTAAAACTCATTCTCAAACGAATCGCAACTAACGTCGAAGCCAAGGTCGAGAGTCGACGGCTGAGCGAAAGAATAAAGAGTAACGGCTTTGGCAGGATTATCGGCCGTGCGCCGGAGATGGAAAAACTTTACCGAATGATCTCCAAGGCGGCACAAACAGCTCACCCGGTGTTGATTCT
>Ga0134125_10006806_pt1 | contig 12918 bp, 18 predicted proteins | sample KB31751_FD_96464 | JGI IMG/M metagenome (GOLD analysis project Ga0134125, IMG submission 96464) | Terrestrial soil microbial communities with excess Nitrogen fertilizer from Kellogg Biological Station, Michigan, USA - KB3-175-1 | ecosystem: Environmental > Terrestrial > Soil > Unclassified ... | reverse complement strand
TATGACTACAATAATTATAAGATGATCTTTCCGGATAAGATTCTGTCCTGACACAACCCTTTATTAATTGCGATATATATAAGGGAACCTAACAATATACAAAAAGAGTTGTCTTTACATAGAACGCGATCATGCTTTCTATATCTTCCAGTTATGAATATTGGTAAAGGATAAGATGCAAGTCTTAAAAAGATTCAGAGTTAAATCAAACTTTATGAATAATATTTTTCTGGAATTAAAAAGAGAAGACATATCTTATGGGCCCAAGGGGTTTGATTTGGGTAGGTAAAGGGGTTCAATTACAGTAGTATAAACATAGATTCTAATTAACTTATTTTATTTGATATGCAAAAAATTTATCATCGAATATGGAAATCCGATATAACTACAACTGATAAATGCTATTAATCTATTGATCTATTTCCAAAACCATTCTTTATTTTTACAATATACATATATCCAAATTAGTGTTATTCTGTCAATTGCTCCATCAATGAATTCATATCTACCAAATTCCATCGCTCTACACATTTTGAATCGCGAAAAGTAAATACTGTCATGCCATTGACTTTGAATTGTTTGTTTGTTGGTTGAAGATCCATGAATGTACCTTTATGTGTGCCCGCTAAGTTATATCTTCCTACAGCCTTGTTTCCTTCTATGATAATATCTTCAAATGTAATTATTATATCAGGAAATGCTTCCCAAAGGCCATAGATGAACTGTTTAAAACCATCTTTGTTGGTGGGTAGATTTGGGGGAAAACCATGTATTATCAAAGACTCATCATAAAAATCAAAATAGGATTTTTCTCGATTTTGCTGATTGTTAAAAGTGTTTCCTAAGTTTATCACAACATCTCTTAAAGATTCCAATGAAGACACCATAAATACATTTATAAATTTTCATATAAGTCTTTTATACATTAAAAGAACGATAAGAGATAATGCAATATCCTATCATAGTATCATTGGTTGTTGTGATTGTATTTTTTCTATGACAAAAAGAAAATCAAATTTTAAGTATAGGTATTTTATTTCTTTTATAGAATTTCACAATCAGATAAATGTATACTATATCAAAGATGAAAATCGAAACATACAAAGCGGTCAAAATTAGAGAACATTGAGGGATTGGTTCGAACAGATAATAATGTATGCTTGTTAAACCTGTTCCAAGCATTTTGAAAACAGCTATATAAATCGATTGACCTCTTAAACTATTTCTTTTAAAAAGCAATATTATAAACAGTAGTGACATCATAAGATTTTGTCCAAAAGCAGGGTAAACCCCTTTGAACCCCATAAAGTAATACCGCTAAATAAGATTATGCTGAATTTGATTCCTAGTAAAACAACAAATATAGAATATAGTTTCTTTGAAGATAAATTTAAAAATTCATTTTTACCATATTTGAAGAACTGAATAACAATTATACTATCAAGACCAAACCATAAATAATTTATAAATAGTTGTGGCGGAGTATGTGGAAAAACAAATGAAAAGATAAATTCCCAAGATATATTAGCACATAATGCTATTAGTGGCATGCCATAAGTTTTATCTTTAAAACCTTTTGATATTATGAAAATATAAGCAAGAATCCAAAATATTCCACCAGCCACTAAGATTATCGTCTGCGTTATCTGTTTGGTCCTTGAATGTCAATGCTACCTATATATTACTATGGATTTGTGCTAGTAGGTTCTAATAAAACAGTAGCAAAAGTCTGCAACAAATTACACCAATGCCACAGATTTATCTATTAATTCTTGCATAAGCATTCTTCTAATGCATGAACTTATTGTTGCCATTTTTAGATGAAGATTTTTCTAAATTGTTCTCTTTTATAATTTAAATATATTACATAGATTTATAGTCTTTTTCCTAAAACATTAGCACAGTTTTAGCCGATCACTGTTCATCCATACCCTGCTAAAAGAGAAATTATCCGACGAGAAAAACAATATTTTGAGTCACAATTATTTTTGAATATAACCTATATTAAATATCTTTTTAAAACGTGATCCTAATCTCAATAGGGGTTCAATCACATTTCAGCTAAAACTTAGGGGGTTTGATTGGGGTAGGAAAGGGGGTTCAATTAATTTTCTCTACATGTATTAGACAATAAATACTATTGTAGATACAATTTAAGAATAACAAATCAAATGATTTAGCAATATAAGTAACATTCAATCAAAACTCATGAAACTGCATATAATTCAAAAAATGTGTTTTAAATCCACTTTTATCATAAATGATTTAATTTTTGAAGCAATATTAAAAAATAAAGCAAAAGAAAAAAATAAATTATTTTCCTTCAAATTTATAAATTTTTTGTTTAGCAAGGCTTATTTTTGTTATTATTTGGATGTTCTCTTTAAATTTGATATTTCTATTGAGACCAACTGATGTTTATATCACCTAATCAAATTATCTAACTTTCATTGGAAAATATGCTAAAAATTCTAAACTATTCAATTTATAATGCAAGTAAAGATTTATAAATATTGGAAATTAAAGACAAAAATGTAAACAAGTAATGGCCTCTGATGATACAAAATCGGTCCTTTCAGGTCTTACTAAAAACAACGACAAAGACAAGAAAAACACAATATCTGCCAATAATGGTGTTAGTAATATTCCTCCCCAAAATATCGACGGTAGTAATAACAATAGCATTAAAGATATTTCATCTTCCCTTGTTAATAATAATGCCAATAAAGGTTCACAACCATCGAGTGATAAGCCACCAAACGCTCCCAAAGAAAGTTTAGTTATAGATGACCTAGATAAGAAGAATTCTCTACTAAAAGAAATAAATAGAATAGATAATTGGGCAAATGTAGCCTCTGATAACGATTGTTTGATACGGCACAAAACAAAGATAAAAATATTTTCGAAGATATCCAGGAGAGGCTTAAAGATGCAAGAAAAAGATTGTATGCAAATGAATTACCTGAAGCAGATTATGAAGCATCCAAAGATTTACATCTATATAATAAAGCTCTCTATAGCGTCTTTCAAAGATGGCGGTTTGCCAATGTATATGGTGGACCGATGTGGTTTTACTTGGTTGGATTTATGGTAGCTGTTCTTGTTTTTTATTGGTTTCATGAAGATATACAGGTCTTTTCATTAAATGTGAAAATTCAGCAAGATGCTCTTTATGCTGCAACATGGGGTACCGTGGGAGGAATTTTGCGATGGTTATGGTTTCTCAAAGATAGGGTAACTGATAGAAAATATCGAAACTCATTTAGATTGTATTTTTTATCTGTGCCGTTCATAGGCGGATTATTTGGAGCGTTTCTATATTTTATTCTGCTAAAGGGGTTTTTAATATTGACCCCTTCTCATTCACCAGCTGCACTTACAGGAAATAACAGTACGTCCAATAGCACTGCTCTGGTCATATCTACACAAACTAATTCTCCTGGGTCCACGGTAACAAACCCTGCCATCATTCCATTGGCAATCCTAGCTGGTTTCAATTGGGAATTTGCACTTGTAATATTCAAAAGAATTGGTGATTCTTTTAAGAGCACTTCTGAAGCAGATACAAAGATTGGCAAATAAGGAAACATCTTCCTTATATTTTTTGGACTATGAAATTAATGTCTGTTATCAATTCAAACTTTTGGCAAATTAGAATATGATGACATATCAACAGATGGCATCACTGTTGCAGATCCAACTAATTTTCAAGGAGTTCAGGTAGACCCATTATACAAGAGATCAGGAAAATATGCTCTATCACAGGGAACTACCGCCACAACCGTAGGGGTTGCTGATTATATGCTAGCCGGGTCGGTTATCCCTACAGGAGGCGGAACAAATTCCAACACATTTGATACTACTGAAGGATTATTGGCTGTTCTTCAAACTTCATCAACTTCTAATTCAAAAGCAGATTTGGCTGCAAATACTGCTGGCGTTGGTATCGGTAGACGTCTATTTACAATGCGTTTTAAAATTAGAGCCAAAATAGATAGCACTACTTCCGCTCGTTACTATTTTGGTGTTACCTCTAATTCCACCTTACCAGCAACTGATACACCAATAGCAACATCTGAATCCGGTGTTATAGTTGGATTTAATTCAGCCGATACCACTTACCAAATATACACAAATAACGGCGAAGGTTCAGAAGCCACTAAGACCGCTGTGACCGGTAACATTGCTAAGGATACAAATTTGCACACTATAGAAATAAACTGGGTCGCTTTAGATAACGTTATCATAATCTTTGATGGAACCACTCAAACTGTTTCAACTGCTTTACCCGCCACAACCGCTAACCTCTTTTTCAATGCAGTAGTTGAAAATACTGGCTCAACACAAAGAGCAATTTTGATAAAAGGCATATTGGTTGAAGCAGACAAGTAAATCATCATATCAAAGATTTAAGATTGTTTTAGTGAATTGCACCATATTATGACCAAATCATCATCTGTAGGGGGAACTTATACTACACCAGTTGTCAATATTGCGACAGATAAAATAAGCAGAATCCAACACCAAATACAGCAAAAGCAAATACAGCAAAATTCAAAAGACTATGCACCCATGAGAGGTCTACAGATAAAGCTGTTTGTTATGCTCCATAACCTAGAACAAAAACAAAAACAACAACATGATGAAAGTGAGATTAACAATCAATAATTTAGAGAAATCGAAGTATAAAAAAGAAAATATTAATTATACTAAAAATAAATATCCTATAACAATGACTATTTTAATTACATATGAAATGTATTAATCCATTTTCTTTATAGTGTATTATTTCATCTAACATCTAGTTTAACCATCTATTGGAAACACAAGAGTAGATTTAACCAAATTAACAATCGGGATATAAATAGATTGAGGATTGCTACCACTCTTTTCAACAAATTTATAATCAGATGTTATCTTATTTAACTCAATAAATTTAGTAGCAGGTTTTCCTTCAAGTACATGGTAATGAGCAACAACTCCTCCTACTATACCAGTATGAATAAAAAGGATTTCATTATTATTATATGTTATATGATACAGTAACGGGGTGATAGTCATAAAAGATTGCGAAGTGTAAAGTATAACATTTAACATCTCCTTTAGATTTTCATATTGCAAATAAGTGGTAAACCATTCACCTTGTGACATACAATTTTATAATATAAAGTATCATATAATTTATAAGGTATTATCAAAAATAAAGTAAAAATTAATAAAGATAAGTAACATATTCATCTTTAAAATAAAAAACAAAAAAAATTATAAAAAAAATTGAAAATTTTCCTTTAATTTATAAATAAAGCCAAATATAGCACATTAAAAATAGGATAGAATGAGTTCTGAGGAATAAATTTAGCATCCAATTCGGCTTTGTTGCATGATTATTTTAAATCATTTTTTGTTAACGTTTTAGTCTTATAATAGAATGGAACTAGTCATTTTTAAATTGATTAACTAAGAAAATGAAAGATTTAACTACTTTTTGAATCGTGCAATAAAACAATCTAAATCTTTATTTTGTGATTCATTTTATTTTAAATTATTAATTATGTATTATATTTTAAAATATTTCATTTGATTATTTTTAATGCTTTGTATATTTAAGATAAATCTAATTGAAAAAATTAATCATATTTATATTCTAATAACTCGATTAAATATCAAGAGATGAATAGGATTGACTGATGGTGTAGAACAAAAAAACACCATTCTTAATCTATATTATTCAGGAATTGACCCCGAAATAATTTCTCTTGAATTAGATATTAGTAAAGATAATGTATTAAAGGTAATTAAAAATGAAACCAATAAAGAAACATTAAATCCTATAAACAGGGCTTCCGATTCACTATTAAATAAACTATATCTTGAGGCAATAATCGATGTTAAATCTATAATAAAAGACTCCCAATTTAGAACTTGGCAAGCCTTAAAAGTTAAACCCGATTTCACCATCTCAATTAAAGATACTCAAGAAATTTTAGAAAAATATCTAGAATCCAAAGTGAACCTTGTAATTGTACACATTGATTTAGTCGGTTCTACCAAAATGTCTTTATCTTTACCTATTGAAAGGCTAACAACGATAATTAGATCATTTGCTCAACAGATGTCTCTTATAGTATCAATGTATGGAGGATATGTTTTAAAATATATTGGAGATGCTGTTTTAGCTTTTTTTGTTGTTGAAGACGATCTAAATTTTGATAAAGATGAAGATAAAAGAAATTTCTACAGAGATAAAGACAATTTTAATGTACTTCAATACACCAATGCAATAAATTGTGCATGTACTATGATTAAAATAATAAAAGAAGGAATTAATCCAATATTAAATCAGTATGATTATCCAGAATTAAAAGTAAGAATAGGTATGGACGTTGGAGAAATTGCAGTAGTTCAATACGGATTGGATGTTGAAGAATATAAAGAAATAGTTTTAAAAAAACCACACATTGACCTTATTGGTTATACAATTAGCATAGCAGTTAAAATGACATCTCTTGCTAAACCAAATAATATAGTTATTGGTCAAAAATTATTTGACAAAATAGATACAAAGCATAAAAATTCATTTATGCAAGTAATAAATAATAAAGATATATGGAATTATACAAGTGAATCTACTGGTGGATTATATAATATCTATGCAACTACAATGGATTGACTTGCGCATTTGTAGAAGTTTTTGAAAAATAACAATTGAGGAAATGAATTGATATATTCAATTACTAAAGAATTTACTATTTATTTAATATTGAAAATATGTATCAAGAGAAACAAAGTAACAATAAATTTAAAAAAAGATTCAATATTTATTCCTTTTTAGAACATAAAGCTATGACCCATTAAAACTTCAACTTTTGTTGAATGCATTCTGCCTGTTCTGTTTGTGTTTTAAAATATTTTCTAAGGCCATGTGCAGTTTTAAATTGGTGTCTCTTTTCGCCATTTTGTAATTTGATCTAATCTTTTGAGATTGCCATGCTCTATTTAATAGTCTAGTTATAGCAAAAGGACTCGATGGTTTAGGATTGGATATTCCCTCTGAATCATCTTCTTTCGAAACATCTCTCATTACAAGACTTTGCCCAGTTATGTTTTCACCACGTGAAAGCCGATAATCCATCCATTCCCTTATAGCAGTATAGACTTCTAGAGTTATGAATGAAAAGTACTCTTCTCTATCTCCTGGATAAACCAGGATTTTTGCTGCCATTATGTCATTAGTTTTTGGATCATGTATTGGCGTAATGTGTTTCCATTTATGTTTCAAATGCACCAATTCTAATGCCTGATGAGACCAAAGCTAATACTAAGGGCTTTATCCTTCTATTTGGAAATTCGAGTAGCTTTTGGATTTCTTCCAAAGTAGGAGCTCTATCGTCAGATGCTTTCAATCCTAAAGGAATGCCTTTAGATATAATTTTCCATTCAACTTTGTTTGACAGATTATTAACCTGACAAAAGAGCTTTATTGCTTTAAAATAGTTTGAAACTGTTGTCGGAGAGATATCTCTTTTTTGTTCAATCGTTCTTTTTGGTATCGAGTAAAGATGATTAGTTGTTTTTGTAGATTTCTCAGTTCATCATTATCATTTTTATATTTTTGAATAAAAGACAGGGCTTGATCTTTTATATTATCTCCAATTTTTAAAAAGTTAAAGAAAGGTTGAAGTCTCCCAGGATATTGACGTAGGATTCAGGTGATCGTAACATAGCAAGAAATAAAGATAAAGGATGATCTACATCCAAATTACTATAATGATTTAATACTTTATGCAGAACCCATATTTATAGTCAAATTTATCATGGACCCAAGTGGTTTCGTAATAGATATATCACAGGTCCAAAACATTCGGTCCGCCACCAAATTTGCATATCCAAACCCTAGATCATTTTACGCGGGTTCGGTGGGAACAACTGCAAATTTGATCCTATTTCAACTAATACGTATATTATGCATTATTGTAATTTTTTTGTATGCCCATAAGTATTCAATAGTCTATAGATTAAACCAGATTATTGAATGTTGGATACTTCTTAAAGGAGACGTAATTAAAAATACAAATCTTACACAAACTCAAGATATTTTGTTTATTTAAATAATAATCAAAATAGAGAGCATCTTCAGTTATAGATTTACATTAAATAAAGAACGTGATTATTAGAAATTATTTATTATTAATTGTTAATGACCACACCCGCAACCATCATCATGAATATGTTGCTGCTCTTGTTGTTTTTTTGTTTGATTTTTTTCGTTTTGACTTTCAATTTCTCTATTGTCACTATTGTATCCTTGTAAGTTGCGTTCTTTATTATTTGGATCTAATTCTTTATTTTTTTTATTGCTGTCGTTAACTTCGCTCATATATACTATGTGATAACAATGTATATAACTTTGATATATTCAATATCCTGTTATGGCTGCTTTGTTGCATAATTATGAAATTCACTTTTAATAAAAGATATGTATTATAGTGAAACGAATTGTGAATTCTCAAAACATAAACTTAACTAAAGTATCTAAGAAATACGAAAAAATCGAATTATGCAAATAAGCATATTCAAATTAAATTATACATAAATTATCTTTAACTATAATTTTTCTCGCTCATCATACAAAGTTTTAGTAATGATTTGATAATTGTCATTCTGTTACTGGATTTATCTGAAACGTATTCAATTTTTTGTTGCAAACACGATTATAGCATTCAGCTACAATAGCATATAAAAATCAAAGAATCAATGATATAGAGCATATAACTTGTAATGTATAATAAGTTTCATTAATCTATAGAATAAAGTGCTTGTTTTACAAGATATATAAACAGAGAATCCTTGACATCACTTTTTAATTGAAATTTGTATTAACAATTTGTGTCGCTTGTTGCCATTGTATCACATAAGATACAAAACCTGAAATAATTATCCTTAAATATCTATAGCGGGAATTCACATAAAATAAAAAATTTAAAAGCAAAGTAAATGGATTAAAAGGATTTGGTTGACCACTCTTAATTCAATGCTATTAACTTATAATATTACATTAATTTGAATAAGGAATTTTGATCTTCCACTTTATCGATGAATAAAAAATGAATGATAGAATTCTTTGATATTTTCCGGCTTCAAAACACCTATTCGCTATTAACATTATTAGTGATAATGCAAGTCCAACACCTGCAGGAATAGCAAATACATACCATATATTCAATGTTTTACATTCGATAGTTCGATTTGCTCTAAATTGGAAGCGATCTTCGAAAAAGTCGAAGAATCCATGGTAATTGTTTTTTCTTTTTCATAATATGTAATTGCAATTTTATCTTGTTTGATAATTATTAATTTATATTTTAAATCATTGCTGATATATCCTGTAGTATTTGCAACAAATTTTTAAGTTAAACCATTTGGGGTTAATTTTTAATATTAAATCAAGCCATTGCTGTTGCTGCTGTCTCCGAGCGTCCATTCCTCTATGATGGTTCTCGTAGAAACTGCTGCAACATCAACTGTTCAAGTTGCCATAGGATTAACTCTTAATAGGTATTGCTGCTGAGTCCCATTTCAAGAAGTTAATGTAGGACTTAATCATCTGAAATAACCATAACTCCTTTATATATGATCGATGTGACCTAAAATTGTACAGTAACACTTTGTGTAAAGTTTTTAGATAGGTGCTATTACTGATTCAAATGGGACGATCAATTCCTTCCTTTATACATCTTTCTTGCAATTAGAAAACTCAAAGTATTCATTTCCAAATAGTCCAAATACCGCATTTGCAAATAATCTAGCACCTCGTTTGATAATGATCTTTTTGTAAAGATATATACATTCTTAATCATTCATCAATATAAATGATGACTCTCCTAATTCTTTCGATATGGGGATGTATGCCGGAGTTATCTAAGGACTGTATTGATATGACAAATGCCTCAAGTACTTATTTAGGTGTTATCATAGGAGCAATAATAGGTGGAATAATAACATGGTGGGTATATAACACGCAAAATAAAACTGAAAAAATGCAGGATAAAATGCTAGACAAAATTACAGAATTAGAGATGATGCACATTGAAACCCTTGATAGGATAGAGATTTTGGATAAAAATCATGATATGTCCCTGCAATCTATTTTGGAAATGGATAAAAATGTAAAAAGATTAGTAGAAGAAAAAGGATAAAACCAAAAACAACAAGATAAGAAATAGAGAAGTGGAGTTTCAAACAATAGATCTCCTCAAATGGAAAAAGAAAAGAAAGTATGGGCATAAATGGATGGCTGAAACTGTGTTTTCTTGTATAGAGAACCTATGGAGAATATATTTCTGCAACCAAATTGCAAAACTTGGTAAAAGAGATGATTTTAAAAGTGTCTTTGTATAACTTGTCTAAAATATTGCCTTATACGGTAGATAGGATTTAAGAACAACTAGTTATGTAACAGAGCAATTCTATACATAGTCTTTTGCATCAATCCAAACAGTTTTGGAGTAGGCTATATTAGATCCTATTTTATAATAATATTTCTCAAGCCTTCTACAATATATTGAATTGCAATGGCAGCTAATATGACTGCAAATATTCTTGAAATTACTTCAGAACCTCTATTTCCTAAAATTCTATAAATGGAATTAATAGAACGTAATATAAGGTAGGTTATACCAATTACGATTATTATTGATAACAATGTTACTATGAGTCCATCTTTCTGTTGAGATATTATAACTGAAGTGATTGCTCCAGGACCAGCTATTAGAGGAAAAGCAATTGGTATGACACCTGTTCCTTGTAAATCATTTTGTATATTCCTTAATGCACCATGTCTCATTATTTCTAATGATACTATAAATAATAAAGCTCCTCCTGCAACCATAAAGCTATTTACAGTTATCCCAAATACAGATAGTATTTGAGTACCCGCAATACCAAAAATCATTAATAAAAGTGCAGAAGTTAAAGCAGCACTCTTTGATAAAGCTTTGCTTGTTTCTTTTTCCATTTTTTTGGTAAGGTTAATTAATATTGGTATTATACCAAAAGGCTCAACGACTGCCAATAATTGAATAGTATAAGTTAAAATCTTATTAAAAAAGTTATCAGGAATAACAAAGATACTATTTATGAAATTTAATAAATCCACTTAAATATCATTGTAATGTATTTTATTTATCTATACCTAAGTTGTTCTTCTTTTTTAGGATTTAAAATGGAGAAAGGTTAATTAAATTTGTAATAAATTAAAGAAAAACTATATCTTACTAATTATCTATTTTATTGTATAGATTCATATAAAGGAAAAATATGCTATAGATATATACTGCTTTGTTGCATGATTAATAAGAATCTACAATTCCATAACATATTTGTCTAAATAGATATCATTTTGTTATACAGTGACGCTTTTAACATCATTTCCTTTACCATATTCTCTAATCTAACAGAATAAACAGAGATATTATCTATCAAATGTTCTTTTTATTGAAGAGAAAACGGTTTCTGCAATCCACCTCTTTCCATAGCTTACGCTATATCCTTCCACCATCTTTGCAAATCGTTTTTCTTTTGAGATATGACAGACATATTTCTGATGGTGTTATTGGCTTCCTTGTTGACTCTAGCATTTCTACTTCTTACTTTAATACAAGGCAAAATTCCATTGTCCGCTAAACATTCAAAAACATCATTACTATCATATGCTCCATCTGCCAATATCTTGCCAAATAATGTAATACTCTTCTTTGATTTTGCAATATCAGCAACTAGTTTTGGTAACATTTTCTTATCATGAACGTGCTCATCGGTTACCTTCATAGAAAGGATTTTTTTGCTTTTTGTATCTACTACAATATGAATTTTTAAATAACCTTTTCTTACATTCCATTTATCTTGCATCCATTGTCCTCTATTAGTAACCTTGAAATCTATGTACTAGATCTCTTGCATAATTGCGGCTAAACAGCTTTATGATTTCTAGTTCATCAATAGTATGTCCTTTCTTTGCTATCATATGAAAAAATATCCAAAAAACCATTACTTTTCAAATCATTCACCGGTCTTACAGTGCAAGAGTTCGATTACCTGTTTAACAAAAAGATAGCAAAAAGATATGATAAATATGAGATACAGCGATTGTCATGTAAAAGAAAATCCGTTAAAGAAAGAAAAGCAGGCGCAGGTAGACGTTTCAAACTGGATGTTAAAGACAGATTTCTAATGCTTTTAATCTATTACCGCCTTTACATTACATATACTTTAGCATGATTTCTCTTTGATTTGGACCAAAGTAACATCTGTAGGGATATCCAAAAGATTGAGAAACTGATAAGACAATGCATACCTATACCTCAAAAGATATATGATATAACAAAAAGGCTAAAAACACTGGAGGAAGTTGAACGATATTTTCCAGGCTTTCTTGCTTTTATAGATTCTACGGAACAGCAAATTCCAAGACCTATAAATAAAAGGAAAAGGAAAGCATTACTATTCAGGCAAGAATAGAAGACATACTGTAAAGACACAGATGATGGTTAACGATCATGATTATATCCTCCATAAGAAAGGACGAAGGCATGACTATGATACTTATAAAAAGAACCATCCGTTAACTCCAAAAGATGTTGTGAATGTATTTGATCTAGAATACCTTGGTGTAGAAAAGGATTTCCCAGAACAACTGTCACCCATACCAAATAGAAAGAAGAGAAACCAAGGAGGGTCTTCTCAACAAAAGAAACTAACAAAAATCATTCTAAAAAAAGAATTGTGATAGAGCATACGATTTGTAGAATAAAAAAGTACAGGATAATGAATGATGTTTTTAGAAACCGGTTGAGAAAGTATGATAGAGCTTCGGATATAGTGTCGGGATTGGTAAATTACAGAATAATGAATCCTTCATAG
>Ga0134125_10006805_pt1 | contig 12918 bp, 12 predicted proteins | sample KB31751_FD_96464 | JGI IMG/M metagenome (GOLD analysis project Ga0134125, IMG submission 96464) | Terrestrial soil microbial communities with excess Nitrogen fertilizer from Kellogg Biological Station, Michigan, USA - KB3-175-1 | ecosystem: Environmental > Terrestrial > Soil > Unclassified ... | reverse complement strand
CGCATCTCGTGCTTGAAGTGCTTGACCGCATTGGTGACGAAGGTCTCGGTGCGCGGGATGCCGGCGCGCTCCAGCCCGGCGTTCAGCACGCGGCCGGCAGGGCCGACGAACGGCGCGCCGGCGAGGTCCTCGCGGTCGCCCGGTTGCTCGCCCACCAGCATCATGGCCGCGCTCGCGGGCCCCTCCCCCGGCACGCCGCGCGTGGCGTTGCGCCAGAGGTCGCAACGCCGGCAGACGCGCACCCCGGCGACGACCGCCGCCAGCGTCGGCGGCGTCCCCTCGTTCCAGGGGCCGTCGCGGGTCGCGCGCTGCGCCGACCTGGCGGCATGGAACGCCGGCTCGTGCGAGAATCTCGAGGACGAACTGTGGGACACGGCAGCGCTCCTTCGGACCTGGTCAGCCCACGACCCGGAATGGCCGGCGCACGGGCTGGTTCCGCGCGTTTGTTCATTATTTGTTCTATAGCTCGCGAAATTGTCAACCGCCGCCGGGGACGCCTGTCGCGAACGCAATTGGTGGTTGGGAGTTCGGATTCACTCAGGGCGAGCACGGTTCGACTCGTCCTGAGAGCAGGGACGAGCTCGAGTGATGACAGAACGTTCGCTGTCAGCTGAAGCGGTCGCCATGCTTGATCGGGCGTTGCGCCAGACCGATCCGATCAGCCGGATGGTATTGATCGAGCGCGCCTTGAAGCTGCACAGAAGAGCGGTCGAGGCTGCCGAAAGGGAACCGGATGACGCAGGCCAGAAGCCAGCCGCAGGCGCCCCTAATACCGCCAAGCCGGCCTAGTCGGGCCCGCAACGCGCCCTGCGCTCGGGTCTAGCCGCCACACTTCCGAAAACGAGTTTCGCAACAACCGACTGAAAGACCGCGAACTCGGGCGCAGGCCCTAACCGATTCAGGTTAATCACCTAACCGCTTTGGGTGATGTGCACAATAAAGAAGTCCACTAGCTGTTAAGACAGTAGAGGGACGGGCGGGCACTGCCTCGCAAATAAACACTGTTCAGGCGGAGCCCCTTCAAGGCTCCCAGGCCGGCAGTTTGCTTTGCGAGGCACGCTTACATGCGACGGCGCTTCGCTGCCGGCATTCGCAATCTTGACCGTCTTAGTAGCGCAGCCGTTTCAGCTCGAGCCTTGCGCGCGGCGATGGCCGCGCGGGGCCGCGGCGGAGCTTACCGGGCGGAGGGTCGGCCCTACGCCGAAGACCCGGTCAACAACCGTAGGGCGAAGGAGTGGGAAATGAAGAAATTTATGCTGGCGACCACGGCGCTCGGCGCGGTGATCGCCCTTGCGGCGGCCGCGCCTGCGTTCGCCGGCGGCGGCGGCAGCGGCGACGACTCGGCCACCATCACCCAGGTCGGCGAAACGGGCGGCTTGGCCACCCAGCACCAGCCTGGCGATGAGGGCAACACCGCCGTCATCACTCAGGAATTCGGTTCTGGCGACGTCGCCACGCAGGAGCAATGGCGCAACAACAACGGCGTCGACTTCGCCGTTCTTGGCGTGCAGACCATCTTCCAGGAGCTCAACTCCGGCGCCCTTGCCCACCAGGAGGACAACGGCGACGGCGGCGACAACCAGTCGATCTTGCAGTTCGACACGGTCGGCTCGACCAACGCGACGCAAACGATCAACGCGCCCTTCGGCTCCGCGAACACTCAAATCGCCAACCAGGAGTTCGACGACGCCTCGTCGGTGAACCAGACGATCGGCCTGAATCCGTTCAGCTCGAGCGCCGCCGACACCGCCAACTTCCAAGAGGCGAACCAGCTCTTCCAGACCGACTCGTCGATTTCGCAAGTCATCGACGGCGGCAACGACAACGTCGAGCTGGCGTTGCAGAGCAATTCCGGAAACAGTAACAGCATCTCGGCGACGATCACCAACGCCAGCAATTTCAACTTCGTCAACCAGACGCAGCTCGGAACGAACAACCTCTTTCAGACGGCGCTGATTACCTCGGGCAGCAACTCCAACAGCATCACACAGTTGCAAAACGGCGGCTCGAGCAGCGAATTGCAGACCGCGTCGATCGTCGGCAGCAGCAACAACCTCGTCGACCAGCTGCAAGACACCGGCAGCAGCGTCAACACGCAGGTCGTGTCGATCACTGGCGGATCCAACGTCGGTCGCGCGCTCCAGTATCAGGGCGTGAACGTGTTTGGCGGATCGCAAACGATCATCCAGACCGGCCCGGCGTTCAACAACCAGGCCGGCCAAGGCCAGGGCAACGACTTCAATACCGCCCTGGCTCAGCAGCTTGGCGGATCCGGCAACGTCGCCCTGCAGAACCAAGGCCTGCTTCCTGGGCAGACCGGCTTCATGACGCTTTCGGGCAGCACGGTGGTCCGCACGCCATGATCGAGTTGGGTTCAAGCGAACCCCCCGGAGAAGGGTCATCCCCGGCCCCCCTTCACACCGCTTGAACCCGGGCGCCGCCAGCACGTCCCCCGCGGGCGTGCTGGCGGTCCTGCCAACAATAGGGACCTTGGAGATGCGAAACGCACTAGCCGCCGCCGTCCTGACAGGTCTCTTGGCCGCTTCGGCCGCGAGCGCGCGCGCCGACACGCCAAACCCGATCCCCGACAACCTGGTGAAGATCAACCAGACGCAGGCCCTCAAGCTGGCGATGGCCACGGGCAGCAACACCTCGGTGATCGTGCAGGACGGCAGCAACAACTACGCCGAGACCGACCAGACCGGCGGCGGGAACTATGCCGGTATCGGCCAATTCGGCGACAACAACTACGCCAAGATCGTCCAGAACGCGATCGGCGCAATCGCCGTCTACAACCAGTTCGGCAACGGCAACAACGTAACGATCACCCAGACCGGCGTCAGCCCGCCGCCCGTCGTGGTCACCACCCGCCGATGATCGCCCTGGCGACCATGGTGGTCGCGCTGGCGGCCGCATCGCCCGCCACCGACATGGCGACGACGTCCGGATCGCCGGCCTCGCCGTCCTCGACCGCGCAGATGCCCGACGTGCGCCTGCCGGCCGCGCCGACTGCGGGCGCGCCGCCGGCGCCGCCGGCGCCGCCGACACCCACTCCCGCGCAGCAGCAGGCGATGCTCGGCGATTTCGCCGGCGGACAGTACGTGCCTGGGCCGATCCTGAGGATCCTAGGCGACCGGCGGGTCGACCCGGACGTCGCCTACATGCTCTGGCAGCTGTCGCGCCGCCCGATCGACGATTGGACGCTGAGCGAGCTTGCGCTGGTCGCGCAGGTCGCGCCCACCGAGGTGGAAGCCGGCCTGCCGATCGAGTTGGTGCAGGCGCTCTATCAGTTCTGGGGGCTGGACCCGAACGACGTCTTCAATCCGACGCTGGGCTCGAACTGGCAATCGAAGTCCACGGCGTACAGCAACCAGACGGCGGTCGGGGTCGCCGCGATCTCGTCGGCGGAATGCCAGGTCGACGCCAGCCAGATGACGCTGGCGACGTTCCGCGCCTGCATCGGAGCGGCCCAATGAGCCGGCTGGTCGCCTTCGCCTGGGCGGTGGCGCTCGGGCTGTTGGGCGCAGCCGGCGCCGCAAGCGCAGCGCCGCGCGGCTGCGACGCCAGCTCAGGCGGGGGAGCAGGGATGGCGAACAGGCAAGAGGTAACGCGGGGGTCGGACGACGCCACGTCGGTGACCCAGTCGGTCGCGCCCGGCGGCGGCGGCAATCGCCAGTCCGCGACGACAGCCTCGTCCGACGGTTCGAGCACGGTCGTCCAGCAGATCGACGGCGATTGCAACACGCAGAGCGTCGAGCAGAACGGCGACGGCAACCTCGCGGTCCAGGCCCAGACCGGCCATGGCGACCGCCAGAGCATTCGCCAGTCGGGCGGCGGCAACGTGGCGGTCCAATCGCAGGGCGGGCGTCGACTGGCCTCGGCGATCGATCAGGCGGGCAATGAAACGGGTGTGGGCAGTCGGAGGTGAGCGCACGCTCGTCTCGGGTCGGTCGATCGTCAGACGAGGGTTCGAGTAGCGTGACAGTTTAGTTTCGGGAACAGGAGGGATCCCATGCGTAAGAGCAACACAGGGCTTGTCGCTTTCGCGGCGGCCGCCTGCGTCGCGGCCAGCGCGCAAGCCGCGCCGCTGGTCTACCAGCCGGTCAATCCGAACTTCGGGGGCAGCCCGCTGAACGGCGGCTTCCTGCTCAGCCAGGCCGCCGCCAACAACTACAACCATCTCACCAACCCGAACGCGCCCAGCCTGACTGGGCAGTCGACCCAGAACACGGCGGACCTGCTGCGCCAGGCGCTGATCAGCGCACTGATCTCGCAGGCGTCCAACCTGGCGATCCAGGCCATCCTGGGTCCGAACGGCGCCAACAGCGGCACGTTCTCGGTCGCGGGCGAGATCATCAGCTTCACGCGGGTCAACGGTCAGATCGACATCACGATCACCGACCCGAACGGCAGCCAGACCCAGGTCTCGGTGCCGGTGCCTCAGTTCTGAGGGGGGTTCACCATGGTTACCGGTAGCCTTGTCACGTCGCGGCGCGCCGCGTTCCTCGGGTTCGCCTGCGCGCTCGCCGGCTGCGAAACCAGCCGCGACGTTCTTTACCAGCGTCCAAGGGTCGTCGAGTCGAGCGCGCTGCACGACCTGCTCTATCTGCCCCCGCCGAAGTTCCGCCTCGACACGGCGGTGTTCCGGTTCCTCGACCAGACGGGCCAGCACAAGCCGAACCCGAACTTCGCGGACTACAGCTTCGCGGTGACGCAAGGCGCGTCCAACCTGCTGGTGCAGGCCCTGCACGAAGCCGGCAACGGCAGCTGGTTCCGCGTCCTCGAGCGGGCGAACGTCGGCGACCTGCTGCAGGAGCGGCAGATCATCCGCGCCAACCGCATCGAGTATGCGGGCCCCGACAAGAAGCCGTTGCCGGAGCTCGGGCCGCTGCTGAACGCCGGCACCATCTTCGAGGGCGGCCTCGTCGGGTACGACACCAACACCATGACAGGCGGCCTCGGCGCGAACTACCTGGCGATCGGCGCCAACGTTCAGTATCAGCGCGACACCGTCAGCGTCTCGCTCAGAACAGTCAGCACGCTGACGGGCGAGGTGCTGACCTCGGTCGAAACCACGAAGACGATCTACTCCGCGCTCCTGCAGGGCTCGATCTTCAAGTATGTCGGTTTCAACAAGCTGCTGCAGGTCGAGACGGGCCTTTCGACCAATGAGCCGGTGACGGTCTGCGTGACCCAGGCCATCGAGCTGGCGGTCTACGCCAGCATCATGGAGGGCGCGATCTCCGGCATCTGGAGCTTCGCCGACCCTGGCGTCCAGACCAAGCTGATCGACGGGTACATGAAGATGAAGGGGTTTGCGCCCGAGCCCGTGCCGCCGCCCCCGCCGGGGCCGCCGCCTGAAAAGTAATGGGCGGCGTGGAGGTTGTAGGACGCTGATCTGGAGACTCGCGGTCGATTAACTGCGACCGAGCGGCGCTACACCTGTTTTGGTACCGGTCTGAAACATGGTTTTGACAACATTGTGGATAAGTCTATATTTCGGGATAAGTCGGTAAATTTACACGCGCAGCGTATCGTCGGGGTCGTTTCCCGCGTGCGGACCGTCCCTTAGGGATCGTCAACATTTGTCTAGCCAGATTGGTCGACATCAACATGACAGAGTCGAGACATAACGCGCAGTCTCTTCACTTGGAGATGCAGCGTCTCGTCGAGGTCCTCGACTTCAGCCTGAGCCTCTGCGCGATGGTTACCGGCGGCTCCGAGATCGTCTACGCGAACCAGGCGATGATCGAGTGGCTCGGCCGCGATTCGAGCGTGCTGTGCGACCGCGCCGGCCGGCTGACCGCGAAAGACCCCGAGGCGGCCAAGCAGCTGCGCAGCTGGATAGCGGCGACCGTGTCCGCCGGCGGCGCGCCGGTGCAGTTCCTGACCATCGAGCGCGACGACGATCCGCCGATCATCCTTCGCGCGCATGAGTTCAGGGACGCGCGCCAGGGCGAAGGCTCGCAGCCGCTGGCGATGATCTCGGTGCACGACGCGCTGGCCTCGCGCTCGCTCGGCGACCTGTCGCGGCTGTTCGAGCTCACCGCGGCCGAGAGGGCGCTGGTGGAGCACATCCTCAGCGGCGCATCGATGATCAACGCCGAGGCGGCGCTCGGGATCACCGCGAACACGGCGCGCACGCACCTGAAGTCGATCTATCGCAAGACCGGCGCTCACAACCAGGCCGATCTCGTCCGCCTGTTGAAGGATGCGGCGAGCCTGTCCTCGCCGGTGAGCCAGCCGCGCGCCGCCGCCAAACACGGCGAGTGGGGACCGGACACCGCGCCCTGCACGGACGCCGGCCTGAGCCGGTCGGAAGGGCCCGCGCTGCGGCCGGAACGCGCCTGCTGATCGCGCGCGCGGCGGGAACCGACGCAGGCGTTCGCCGTCAGGCGCGCCGGGCCGCGGCGATCCGCTCCTTGGCCATCTGCACGGCGACCTGGTCGGCGGGCCGCTTCTCGGCCTGGGAGCGGTCGAGCACGTCGGCCAGCGTCTCGATCATCGTCGCGAGCTTGGCCTCGACCCAGCCGGCGTCGTAGGTCTCGCCGCGCTCCAGCGCACGGATCTCGGCGGCCACGTTGATGATGCCGCCGGCGTTGACGACGAAGTCCGGCGCATAGGTGAGGCCCGCGGCGAACAGCGCCTGGCCGGTCGCCTTGTCGGCCAGCTGGTTGTTGGCGCCGCCGGCGACGACCTTCGCCCTGATACGCGGCAAGGTCCTGGCGGAGATCGCGCCGCCGAGCGCGCAGGGGGCGAAGACGTCGCAGTCGGCATCGAAAATGGCGTCGGGCGCCACGACCTGCGCGCCGGTCCGCGCGGCCACCGCCGCGGCCTGCGCCTCGTTGACGTCGCAAAGGATCAGCTTGGCGCCGTCGGCGGCGAGCTTGTCGGCCAGGATCGCGCCGACGTGCCCGACGCCCTGGATCGCCACGGTGACGTCGCCGAGCGACTTGCCCAGCGCGCGCCGCACGCAGAGCGCGACGCCGCGCCGGACGCCCTCGGCGGTGACCGGGCTGGGATCGCCCGACGCAGCCGCGTGGCCTTCGAGGCCAGCCACGAAGCCGGTCTGCCTGCGGGCGTGCACCAGGTCGGCGGGGCTGACGCCGACGTCCTCGGCCGCCCAGTAGCGGCCGCCGAGCCGCTCGATCGCCCGCCCCAGCGCCTCGAACAGCGCCGGCGTCTTGTCCTTGCGCGGATCGCCGATGACCACGGTCTTGCCGCCGCCAAGCTCCAGCCCGGCCATGGCGTTCTTGTGCGACATCGCCCGCGAGAGCCTCAGCGCATCGTCGATGGCCGCCTGGTCGTCCGGATAGGGCCACATGCGCACGCCGCCGCCGGCTGGTCCCAGCGCCGTCGAGTGGATGGCGATCAGGCAATTCAGCCCCGCCTCCGCGTCGTGGAAGGCGTGCAACGCCTCGTGGTCCTCGAAAGCAGGCGAAGAGAAGATCGGCATGTAGCTCTGGGTGTGCGAGGTGGGCGGCGGCGCGCTCTACTCTGTGGCGGCCCGGCTCACAAGAGCGGCGCCGGTTCCCGGGATCGCCGGCGCGCCGGACGGCAGCGGCGCGGTCGGGTCGCGGATGAAGGCGGCGATGTCGTCGTAGACATTGTGGGCCTGCTTGTCGCGCAGCAGCAGGTGCCAGCCGTGCGCGTAGTAGGCCGTCCGGTCGCCCGTCGGCAGCCGCCGCGCCGCCTCGAAGGCCGGCTTCTGAGGGATGATCTGGTCGTGCGCGCCCAGCAGATAGAACGTCGGCGTGCGGATGCGGCCGATGTCCCGCCAGCCGTGCTCCATGGTGGTCACCAGGCCGTACAGCGCATCGGTGCGCGCGCCCCAGATCATCAGCGGGTCCTTGCCCATGGCGATCAGCTCGGGAACGTTGTCGCTCGCCTGCACGTGGCTGGTGACGAACTTCGGCGGCGTCAGCACCTTGGCCGGGACGACGTGCGCGGCGATGTCGAGGGCCAGGGAGTAGCTGGCCGGCTGGCTCGACCAGCCCCAGACCGCCGGCGCGGTCAGCACCAGACGGTCGGCGTCAGGCGGCCGGTCTGACGCGAACGTCTCGATCGCCACCGCGCCGCCGAGGCTCTCGCCCACCACCGCGATGATCGCGTGCGGGAAGCGGGCGCGGACCAGCGCCGTGAAGGTGCGCAGGTCCTCCATCATCAGCTTGTCGCCGCCCCAGACGCCGCGCTCGGGCGAGCGGCCGAAGCCGCGCTGGTCGTAGGCGTAGGTGGCGATGCCGCGCGCCGCCCAGTAGGGCCCTGCCAGATGGAAGGCGTTGGCGTAGTCGTCCATGCCGTGCAGGCCGACGACCACCGCCCAGGGCTCGCCGTTCGGCGGATCCCAGTGGCTGAAGCCGAGCCGCGCGCCATCGAAGCTGATGAAGCGGTCGCCTTCCAGCCGCGGTCCCGGAAAGCCCGGCGCGGGGGTCTGCGGCCGCTGCACGATCGGCGCACAGGCGGCGAGCGCCAACAGGGCGAACGCGAACGCGAGCGCTCTCATCGGGCGAGGATTAGGGATACGCGTTGGCTCAGATATGGCGCGACCTCCGCCTCGAACCACGGGTTCCGCTTCAGCCACGCGCTGTTCCGCCACGACGGGTGCGGCAGCACGATGACGTCCGGGAGGAAAGCCTGCCAGGCTCGGATCGTATCGGTCATCGAGCCTCCTGCCCGTTTGCCGAGCGCCCAGAGCTGCGCCGGGCGGCCGACCAGCAGCGTCAGCTCGACGTTCGGCAACTCGGCCAGCAGGCGCCGGCGCCAGAGCGCCGCGCATCTCGGCGGCGGCGGGTAGTCGCCGCCGGCCGGATCCGTGCCTGGAAAGCAGAACGCCTGCGCCGCCACCCCGATCGCCGGATGGTCGTAGAAGGTCGCCCGGTCGACGCCCAGCCAGCTGCGCAGGCGAACGCCCGACGGGTCGTCGAACGGCAGCCCGCTCTCGTGGACGAGGCGGCCGGGCGCCTGGCCGCAGATCAGGATGCGCGTCGCGGTCGAGACCTGCACCACGGGCCGCGGCTCGTGCGGCAGCTCGCCGGCGCAGGCGCGGCATGCGCGGATCTCGGCGAGGACGGCTTCGAGCGACATGCGCCGTCCTATAGCGCACGGCCGGCTGGTCTTAGGCGGCGGCGAACGCCTTTTCCTGTGCGACGTACTGCGCAAAGCTCGGGCGCGTGGTGATCCGCCCGACGTAGGCCGTCAGCTTCGGGTGGCGCGATGGGTCGGGGCGCACGCCCACGTGGTCGAGGTTGATGAAGGGGCTGGCGACGGCAAGGTCGGCGACCGTCAGCCGGCCGTCCACGAGGTAGCCGTCGGCCGGGATCGCGCCTTCCAGGTAGTCGATGATCGGCGGCAGCTCCTTGGTCTCGGCTTCGCGGGCGAGCGCCTCGTCGCCGGGCCGCCCCATGAACCTGGGCATCACGAAGCGGTTGAAGAACATCTTGCCCATGCAGGGGATCAGGATGGTGTCGGCGACCTCCTCGAACCAGACGGCGCGGGCGCGGCTCTGCGGCTCGGACGGCAGCAGCGCGGGCGTCGGGTGCTTGGCCTCGAGATAGGTGATGATCGCCGTGGAGTCGGAGATGCTGAAGTCGCCGTCGCGAAAGCCGGGGATTTTGCCGAACGGGCTCACCTGCCGGAACTCAGGATCGGGCGCGAACGGATTGGTCGGCTTGATCTCGGCCTCCAGGCCTTTCTCGGCGAGATAGGCCAGGGTCTTGCGGACATAGGGCGAGAAGCTGGACCCATAGACGATCATGACCGGCGCTCCTGAAGACGGTGGAGCACGGACTCTAGCTCAGTTTCCTATCCGAACGAACTGGGCATTCCGCTCGCGCGCGAGGCTCAGAACGCCTTGCTGACCCCGACGAAGAAGCCCCGGCGGGGTCCCCATTGCGGGGCGCCGACGCCGACGCCGGCGCCGTCGCGGATCTCGTAGGCGCGGTCGAAGAGGTTGACGACGTCGAAGCGCAGGTCGAGCGGGCCGCTCTTCGCCAAGGCTAGGCGGTAATCGAGCGACAGGTTCACTTGCGTGTAGGCCGGCACGTGGCCGCCGTTGGGAACCTCCTGCCCGTCCGGCGCGAACACCGTGCGGCGCAGCCCGCTGCCGAACAGCAGATCGCTCGACACCTTCAGCGGGCCGAACCGGTACGAGGCGCCGGCCGAGGCCGTGTAGGTCTGGTCGTGGTCGAGGTGGATGAAGTGGGTCTGGATGTAGTCGAGCTCGGCCTGGCTGAAGTTGAATTGGCTGGAGACGATGTCCTTGCCTTCGGCCTTGGAGATCGCCGCGTTGGCCCAGGCCGAGAACGGCCCGTGGGCGTAGGCGGCGCTGAACTCGACGCCGCGGATGCGCCCGACCGCGTAGTTGAACGGGGTCAGGATGATCGGCGCGCCGAACTGGCCCTCGTCGATCAGGTTCTTGGCGTCGCGCCAGTAGCCGTCGACCCCGAGCGTGAAGCGGCCGAGCCGCTGCTGCGCGCCGACGTCGTAGTAGTTGTCGGTCTCGGCGCGCGGCAGGTCGTCGGTGGTCACCGCCGGCGCGGCGGTGGCGCCGGCGAACTTGGCGATGGTGGTGTTGGCCACCAGCTCGAACGGCGGGGGGGTGAAGTAGCGCGCGTAGCCGGCATGCAGCGTCAGCGCCGAGCCCGGTTGCCACACGACGCTCACGCGCGGGCTGAGCTGATTCTCGCTGCGGAACGCGTCCACCTGGTCGAAGCGCAGCCCATAGTTCACCGTGAGGCCGTCGAGCGGCTTCCACTCGTCCTGCGCGTAGACGCTGGCCTGCCAGGCCCGCCGGTCGCTATCGTCGAGGATGGCGAGCGGCGTGTCGCTGGTCTGCATGCCGGCCGCATCCACCGGCAGCACTTCGGACGCGGTGCGGCTGGTCGATCCGTCGGTCTGCGCGATGACGCCGGCGCGCAGCGTGTGGGCGTCGCTGAGGTCGTAGACGCCCTCCGCCTGCACGCCGACCGCCAGGTCGGTCTTGGCGGCGTTCTGCGAGATGCCGTCGAACAGGATGTCGCCGATCCCCGACGGCGTGAACGTCAGCGTCGAGTATCGCGAATAGAGCGACAGCTGCAGCGTCGCCCGGTCGGCGGCGTGCAGGTAGCTCAGGGCGCCGAACTGGGTGTTCTCGCGCTGCCGCTGGTCGAGGTCCTCGCTCGGGAAGCTGCTGACGCCGAGCACGGTCAGCCCGAGCCCGCCCGGATCGGCGGCGTTGAGGCCGCGGCGGATGGGAATCTGGAAGCTCTCGTCCGATGTGCCCAACATCAGCGACAGCCGGCTCTGCGGATCCAGGATGTGGTCGACGAACGCGAAGCCCTGGATCTGGTCGGTGTGGTCGTGCAGCGGGTCGGCGCTGCCGTCCGGCGACTCGATGCCCAGGTTGTCGCGCAGATAGCTGCCCGAGACGAAGTAGTTGGTCCCGCCGCGGGCGCCGCCCCAGGTGAAGCTGGGCTCCAGCTCGCCGTGGCTGCCCCCGTAGAGCCCGGCCTCGCCGCCCGACTGATAGACGCCGCTCTTGGTGGTGATGCTGACGATGCCGGCGGTGTCGAGGCCGTACTGGGCCGGCAGCGCGCCGGTGATCAGCTCGGTCTTGTCGGCCAGCCTCGGGCTGAGCACCTGGCCGAACGCCGACAGCCCCTCGGGCAGGATGACGTTGTTGAGCCGGTACTGCACGTCGCCGTGGTCGCCGCGGATGTGCAGCTGGCCGAACGAATCCTGCACGACGCCCGGCGCTTGCAGCAGCACCTGGTTCAGGCCGGTGTTCTCGCCGCCCGGCAACGTCTGCACGACCTGGCTCGAGAGGCTGTAGGTGGAGGCGCCGAGGCTGGGCTCGACGGCGCCGCGCGCCACGTCCAGCCGCTGGGCGGTGACCACCACCTCGGAGGCGGTGCCGGCCTGGTCGGCGCCCCCGGCCTGCGACGGGTCGGCGGCGCCGGCGCGCGAGGCCGCGCCGAGCATGAGAACCATGGGCGCGGCCGCGGCCAGGCCGATCCGCAAGGTGCGACGCGCCATCAACGCCTCTGATGCTGCAGGGGCGAAGGCAATGGCCGAGCCGGCCCGGAAAGCCCAGGCGTGCGCTTCCCGTACCGGGGGGGAAAAGTTCCCGATCTGCGTTTCCGCTTGGCGGCGCGGGGCTTTGCGTGAAGGATTTCCGCGACGATGTCGCTGCGGCTCAGGATTCTCCTCGCCTTCGTGCTGGTCCTGGTCTCCGGTTCCGGCGTCGGGCTGGCTTTGGCCGGGCTGGAAGCGCGCCAGTGGCTGCGCGACGAGCTGTGGACGGCGCAATACGGCGCGCACCTGCAGGTGGCGCGCGCCTTCGCCGACCTCCCGCGCGACGAGCGTCCCCAGCGCGCGATGGCCGGGCTGGTCGCCACCTTCAGCGGCAACCGGCACCTGCGGGCGGTGCTCGTCGACGCGGCGGGCCGCGTGCTCGCCGCCTCGGAGCCGCCGCCGGCGACGCCGGCGCCGGCCTGGTTCGCCAACCTGCTGCGCCCCGACATTCCGCCGACCCGGCTCGCGGTTCCAGGCGGGGCCGGGGCGGCGGTCGAGCTGCGCCCCCTCTACACCGACGACGCCGCCGAGATGTGGACCGTGTTCACCGACATCGCCCTGGTGCTGGCGCTGGCGACCGGGGGCGGCGCGGTCGCCGTGTTCGCGCTGGTCACCTGGGCGCTGCGGCCGCTGACGGAAGTGGGCCGGGTGTTGCCGCGGATCGGGGCCGGCGACTACGCCGCCCGCGCGCCCGAGCAGGGTCCGCCGGAGATCGTCGCCGTGGGGCGCGGCGTCAACGAGATGTCGGGCCGGCTCGCCGCCATGCGCGAGCGCAACCGCACGCTCGAGGAGCAGATGCTGACGCTGCAGGACGAGGAGCGCGCCGACATCGCCCGCGACCTGCACGACGAGATCGGCCCGCACCTG
>Ga0134125_10006804_pt1 | contig 12918 bp, 12 predicted proteins | sample KB31751_FD_96464 | JGI IMG/M metagenome (GOLD analysis project Ga0134125, IMG submission 96464) | Terrestrial soil microbial communities with excess Nitrogen fertilizer from Kellogg Biological Station, Michigan, USA - KB3-175-1 | ecosystem: Environmental > Terrestrial > Soil > Unclassified ... | reverse complement strand
TCCGCTGAACGCGAACGCGGCGCCGATCAAGGCGCCGCCGACGACGTCGGTCGGATAGTGAGCTCCGAGCGCTATGCGCGACCAGAAAATACCCGCAATCCACAGCGCCAACGCGGCGATCGACGTCTCTTTGAGCACGGCCGGCGCGCGAGCGTGGAAAGCGAGCCATAGCAGCAGTCCGTAGAGGGCCACGGCCGTTGCCGCATGGCCGCTGGGATACGAGTTACCGCGCTCTTGTTGAAATTTCCAACGATCCGGCCGGGTACGTCCGAAAACGTCCTTGATGAGGGCAACGCAGACTTGCGAAACCGTCTGGATCAGAGCGATGACGAAAATCGGGATGAGCGAAACGCGTGCCGCCAGCGAGGCAACTGCGGCGGCGGCAATGACGACGACGATGATGCGCGCGTAGCCTGAAACCGTGAACGCCACGGCGACGGGAATTCCCCGGCCGAAGCAGTGCGCCGCAAGGGTATCCGGCCAGCCGAGCGGCGCGTGCGTCACGTAGATGCCGAGCAGCGTAAAAGCGATCGCCGAGGCGATCGCGACCAGCCAGAGTTGCGCTTCGGTCATGAACCCGTAAAGTCGCGGGGGACGAGGACGTAGAGCGCTTTGCGGGCGATCGAGAACCGCGCGGGTGTCGTCCCAAGCGGTTCCCCGTCGACGTCCATGAGCGCCTTGGGCTTCGTCTTGATCGTCACCTCGACGGCTTGAAAGAACTGCACGCTCGAAAGGCGTTCCTGATCGCCCCGAAAGAGTGCGATAAACAGGCGCGCGACGTCCCACCGGCTCAGTCCCTCGGCTGTGAGCAGCGTGAGCTTTCCGTCCACGATCGTCGCGCCCGGCAAGATCGGGACGAACCCGTAGTAACGGCCGTTCGCAACGACGAGCTGGTGCGTCCGCACGTCGATTTTGCGGTTGCCGTCCCAACGAATGCGCGCCTCGAACGGTTTGCTGTGCAGAAGCGCGCCTATACCTGCGAGCACGTAAGCCGCCGGTCCCGTGACCTTTTTCAACGAGTCGGAGACGTTGCGCGCGACCACCGAGGAAAAGCCGATCTCGACGAAATTGGCAAAGTAACGGCCGTTGACGACGCCCAGATCGACGCTGGCAGCCTTTCCGTTGACGATCGTTTCGACGGCGTCCTCGAGCGCCGGGCCGATGCCGAGGCTGCGCGCGAAGCTATTGCCCGTCCCGAAAGGCAGGACGCCGAGGATCGACGTGGTGTGAGCGAACGCTCCCACGACCGACGTCATCGAACCGTCGCCGCCGGCCACTACGACGAGCTCGACACCCGCCTTGACCGCCGCCTCGACATATTTGGCCGCGCCTTTCCCGTCGCGCGAAACGTAGGACTCTTCGATGCGCATACCGCGCTCCGTCAGCATCGCGCGAGCGCGAGCAAACAAAGCCGTCGTCTTGCGCGAGCGGATATTGCCGACCATGACCGCGGATCGGCTAACCTGCGCCTGCTTGCCCGTGACTTCCAATTGGAGCGCCATCTCTGTTTCGTTCCCATCGCGGTCGGGAAAGGAACGCCGGGGAGATAAACGATGGCAACTGATACCGCCCAAATGATGACCTACTCGGCCAAGAAATGGGATTTGTCCGGACTGCGCGGCATTTCGGACAAGACGCTCGAAATGCACTTCGGGCTCTATGAAGGCTACGTCAAGAACACAAATTTATTGCGCGAGGAGATCGCGCACATGCGCGCCGGAAAGGAAAGCGGAGCGGATCCGAAATTTGCGGAGCTCGTCCGGCGCCTAGGCTTCGAATACAACGGCATGCGGCTGCACGAGTTGTACTTCGACAACCTGACCGCCAAACCGGGTGAGATTCTGCAAGGCGGCCGTTTGTATGAGTCGCTCGGGGAGACATTCGGAGACGTAGAAACCTGGCGCAAAGAATTCACCGCCGTAGGCGGGATGCGCGGAGTCGGTTGGGCGATTTTGTACCAGGACCCCAAGACGGGCGAGCTTTCCAATCACTGGATCTCGCTCCATCAAGGCGGCAACGTTGCGGGCTTTAATCCGATTCTGGTGATGGACGTGTGGGAGCACGCGTTCATGCTCGACTATAAACCGTCCGATCGCGCGAAGTACGTCGAGGCCTTCCTGGCGCACGTGAACTGGGATCTGTGCGAGGGGCGTACCCGAAACGCGGCGCCGCCCTTCTAAGAGAATCCGCCCATCAAGAAACACGGCTCGCGATTTCCGCGAGCCGTGTTTTTTTACTCGAGCGCTGCTGCCTTAGGGCGTCGGAGTCCCCGTGCACGATCCGCCCGGACAGGGCGTCGGCAGGGCGGTGTCGCCGCTGGCTTGGACGCCGTTCAGATCGGCCGCGATCGTCGCGTTCGTCGAGGCGCCCAAATTCCACGGCGGGGCCGCGGGATAAAGCGTTCTGCCCCCGGCCTGAGCCGCTGCGATATCGTTGAGCAACTGCTGCTCGGCTGCGTTTGCTCCGCCCGATGAGCGCAGATGGTTGACCCACGCGAGCACCGAGTTGAAGTTCCAGCCGTCGAACGCCGTGTCCGTCGCGCTTGCCGCGAAGAAGTAGACGTAGAGGGAGGCGGCTGCCGTGAAGACGTCACTCGTCGCGTTCGGCGCGAGCGCGAGATTGTGCGCCGGGGTCGCGCCGAGGAATTCCAGAGCCCAGCTCTCGGAGTTCGATGCGTTCGTGGCGACGATCAGGTAATTACGCCCCGGAACCGTCGTGTAGGTCGGTTGCGGCGCAGAGGGCGTCGCGGGCGCGGTTTGCGGAATGCTGAACGTTCCGCCCGTCATGAGGAGCGAAGCGCCGGCTTGCGCGGTGCAGCCGCAGGAGAAGACGACGTTGCTATTCTGCGCTTCCGCAACTTCCGTGTAGCTGGGATACGTGCCGCCGCTTGCCAGCTGCATCGTGCCGTTGAGCGCGGGGCCCGGCGTCGCGCCCGGAGGGACGGGCGTCGGCGTGCTGCCAAGCGGGGGCGGCGATTGGAAGCCCGTATTGGCGGGCGGTGCCGTGCCTCCGGCGGCCGGCGGCGCGTTGTTGGTACCAGCGCCCGTCGACGGAAGCGCGCTGCTGCTGCCGCCCCCACCGCCACCGCCGCAGGCCGCGACGACGGTGGCTAAGAGAAATGCCCCGATTACTGCCCCGAACGAGGTACAGCGATTCATCTGAGTTCCTTTCTTCCGACTCGACTTGCTGTGGTCGATCGCCGCTCAGGGACGACCCTCCAGGGACGTATTTCCCTGGTTTGTCGGGACTAAAAGGTAGCGAGCGCGTTCTCGTTCGGCGCTTTTTTGAAATGATGAAACTCAGATTATAACCAAGCCGTACCTTGATGCATCCGGCCGCCGAAGCGGTATGCTCGTTCTATGAGAAGCGGCTTACTCGTGACGGCCGGCGCAATAGCAGGAGCACTCGCTGCTTGCCTGCTCGCCATGTTCCATTGAGAATCGGCTGCTCGAGCGCATAGGTGATGAGCGTAGCGGTTGCGATCGATGCTGCGACCGAAACGGCGAGGACGGCGCGGGAATCCCAATTGAGCTGCTGGCCCCATACGAGGATCTCGAGGTGCCAGAGGTAGAGATTGTACGAGATCGCCGAGAGGAAAAGAAAAATGGGATTCGCGAGCGCCCTTCGCCAGTGACCGGCGGCAAGGACCGAACAAACGGCGAGGACGATGAGAATCGCGGCGATAGCAGGCCGGTAGCGGCTCTGCCATTCAAAGAATGCCGCCGTCGACTGCATGGCCGGCGACTGAGCAAGCTCGACGAGGCCCCATACCGCAGCGGCGACCGCGCCGGCCGCTCCGGCGGTGAGCGCCAAGCGATAGCGGTCGAGATCGGGCACGTTTGCTCGGGCCCATACGACGGCATACGCGGCGACCATCCCGCCGACGAAGACGTCGAGAAAAGCCGGCAGCTGGTTGACCGTGAAAAAGACGCTGTCGTGACCGGTCGCGATCAACGCGAGACGATAGGTCTCGGCGACGACGATAACGGCTAAATACGCGCGAATCGGATTCGAACGCACCACCGAAGCGATGAGCGGAAAGATCAAATAGAACTGGACCTCGACGCCGAGGGTCCAAAGCGGGCCGCTGATCGAGTCAAACGTCGATTCGAAGAGCGGATGGATGAAGAACAAGTGGGCGGCGTAGTCCCCGAGCGCTGCAAACCATGACGTGAAATGGTCGTGGAACGGGAGAATGAAGATCGTGAGCGCGACGAGATAGGACGGGACGATCTTCAGCGCGCGACGCCGGGCGTATTCGACGAGCGGCTGCGGTGCGCGTCCTTCGAAGTGCCTCCGGGCGTACGGATAAAACAAACAGAAGCCGCTAAGGAAAAAGAAAAGATCGACGCCGAGGAAACCGGTCATCACAAATGTCTGAACGCCGAGGGTCAGGCCGGAGACTTGAACTTCGAAGCGTTGCCCGGTGACTAGCCAAGCGTGATAGAAAACAACGATTAGGATTGCGATGCCGCGCAATCCGTCGATGACGTCTAGCCTGTGTGTCGCGCTCTCAGCCTGCACGACCAAGTCATGCCCTGCAGAGCGCCCGCTAAACCGGGACTAACGGCTGCTTAAAGTCCCCTCGTTGTTGTCGGCAGTGATTCCCAGGATTGCTTTGTACCACGTGGCGGCGACCGCATCGTAGCCGTTCGCGCAAGCGCACGGATGAATGCCGTCTGGAAAGTGAACGGCGTCACGGGGCACAGCCGCGAACATCGAGTCCGCATAGCGGATAGCGTATCCTCGTACGATGTACTGATCGGCGAGCGATCGCAAGTTTGCAAAGTTGCCGGGTGCGCACGAGTCGCGGCCGGTATCGAACCGCGCGACCACGCACTCGGGCAGCTTCGGACTGTTGACGATGCCGGCAAGGATCACGCGCGCGTGCGGCCGCAAGCGGAAGATCTGCCGGAGCAGGAGATCCATGCTTTCGACGATCGTCGCCTGATCGTAGTCGTCGTGATCGGCTTCGTACCGCAGAAGGTCGTTGGTTCCCGCCATCAGCAAGATGACGTCCGGGTCATATTTGGTGAGAGCCCGTTCGACCAGCGTCCCCAAGAGCTGTCCGGGGGCGCCCTTCGACGTCGAACGGATGACGTAACCGGGAAACCCTTCGTGGCGCAGCCCCGGCACGCGAGGCGCAAAATCGTTGCGGTCCCCGACGAAGGTCACGTGATAGCCGTCGGCGCCGAGGAGCTCGGCAAGGCGGCCTCGGTAGCCGCCCGTAGCGCTTGCGCCGCCGCCGCCGAGGATCCCGGCAGTAATGGAGTCTCCGATCACCATGATACGGAGATTGGTTTCTTTGTGAATCGCCAGCGCGGCCGGTACCGTCGCGGCAGGGGAGGGAATTGTGTACGAGGTCAACGCCGCCATGCAGAATAGGCAAGCGGCGATGCGCACGAAGAATCGCGCCATGTTACTATAACGTTCGGCAAACGCCGGAAATTTTACAGCGCGGCGGCCGTTATGATTTCTTGACAGAGCGCCCGAGCTTCGTCGACCCGGACGGCGTCTTTTTTGACGAAAAGCTTGCGCCAGTACGCCTTGCCCGATAGCTTCGAGATGACGTCGGAGGCTTCGCGCGCATCGACGATTCCGCCGCTGGTGCGCACGAAGACGGTGGGGGTCGACTCGTCGGCTGAAAGGGGGAGGCGGTGGAGGAGCTGCTCCTGCGAATCGCCCCAAACCGCGTCGCCGTAGCGCGCCCTGAGCGCGGCCTCGCATGCATCGTACGCCCGCAGATCGCGCTCGGCGTTGAACTCGGCCGCGAGGCCGTAGAGGGTGATGCGATCGCGCAGGGAGCGCGCGGCTTCGCCGCCCATCGTGCGCGTCGCGTCCATCACGCGCAGGTCGTCCCAGTCCAAGTACTCCCCGACCGGATCGAGCGTTCGCGGCACCGGCCACAACGCGCGCAAGATCTCTTGTAAGACTCGTTCGAACATGCGCGTCGTATGATGAAAGTAGACGGTCGCGAACATCATGTATCGGGCTAGGACGAACGATTCGAGCGCGACGCCGCCCCGGCCGTCGATGCCTAAGCGCGGGCTGCCGTCGATCTCGAAGACGCGCAGGGACGAGACGAGCTGATCGACGTCGTACCGGCCGCTCGCAACGCCGGTGAAGTATCCGTCGCGCAAAAGATAGTCCATCCGATCGGCGTCGAGATTCGGCCCGCTGACCAGTTCGCGCAGGACGGGATAGCGCTGCCCGGGTCCGCCCACGACGAGCGCGAGGATCTCCGCTGGCGTAATCTCCAAGCGCTCCAACGCGCTCGCGACGTCGGGCTGCGCGAGGATCTTCGGCGTGCGCTGTTCGTGTGCGACGCCCAAGACGGCTTCGCAGGCGTGACTGAAGGGGCCGTGCCCGATGTCGTGGAGCAGCAGGCTCGCCCGCAGCAACTTCCGTTGCCGGACGAAGTCTGCATCTCCGTCGAAGTACTCCGGGGAGTGCCGGCGCAGGGCCTCGAGCACCCGGTCGCCCATTGCGAGCGCGCCGAGCGCGTGGCTGAAACGCGAGTGCTCGGCAGACGGGTACGCGAGGTACGCCAGACCGAGCTGCCGCAGACGGCGCAGACGCTGCATCGCCGCCGTCGAGAGCAGCGCAATCTCATCCTTATCAAGCTCGATAAAGTGATGGATCGGATCGAAGATACGTTTCATTTGAATAGGCGCTGCGGGCCTAGCCCTCCGCGCCCCCCATGCGGAGCATGGGGCCCCCGAGACGAGCGGCGCCTTCGACTTTATCCACAGGGCACTATTCCCCGTGGGGCGCCGCAACAACTTGTGTGCAAATGGCGAGAAGCGGGTTGACGCGAAGCAATCGTCGTGCGAATCGATCCGGGGATTATTCGAGAGGTGCTCGGACGTACCGACCTTGCTGCGCTGGTTGGTGCGTATGTTTCGCTCACTAAGCGCGGGAACGATCTCGTCGGGCTTTGCCCGTTTCACTCGGAGAAGACGCCCTCGTTCCACGTTCACCCTGACCGCGGCTTCTTCAAGTGCTTCGGCTGCGGGCTGGGCGGCGACGCGATCCGGTTTTTCAGCCAAATGGAGAACGTTCCGTTTCCTGAGGCTGTCCGGACGCTGGCGAAGCGCGCCGGCATCGCCGTAGAGGAAGAGACGCCTGCGGCCGCGCGCGCCCGCAGCGAGAAGGAGCTCATCTATCGCGCCAACGAGCTCGCGGCCGAGTACTTCCACCGGATGCTCACGCGGGATCCTGCGGGAGAAAACGCGCGCGCGTACTGCGAGCGGCGTGGCTTAGACCAAGAGACCGTCGCGGCGTTCAAGCTGGGCTTCGCGCCGGATCGCTGGGACGGCCTCGTCGGCGAGCTTCAACGCGAAGGCGTCGATCTCGCGATCGCTGCGAAGGCGGGGCTCGTCAAGCCCGGCCAGCACGGCTATTATGATTTCTACCGCGGGCGCCTCATGGTTCCGACACTCTCGACCACTGGAGAGGTTATCGCCTTCGGGGGCCGCGCGCTGGGGGACGAAGAGCCGAAGTATCTCAACACGACGACGACGCCGGTTTACACCAAGGGCCGGTACCTCTTCGCTCTCAACGCCGCCCGGCGGCATGCAGCGCAGAGCGGCGCCTTCATCGTCGTCGAGGGTTATCTCGACTGCATCGCCCTGCATCAGGCCGGTTTCCGTCACACGGTGGCGTCGCTCGGAACGGCATTCACCGCCGAGCAGGCGAACGAGATCAAGAAGTACAGTCCGAACGTCTTTTTGTGCTTCGACGGCGATCGCGCGGGCGAGAACGCGACGGTGAAGTCGATCGACACGCTCGTCGCAGCGGGCTGCTCGGCGCGCATCGTCAAGCTTCCGCCGGACGAAGACCCGGATTCGTTCGTCCGCCGTAACGGAACACAAGCGTTCGAAAGATTGCTCGACGAAGCGATCTCGTGGGTCGAATACAAACTCGAGCGTGAAGTCGATACGATCCGGGGCGGATTTCGCAGCGCAGCCGAGATCGCCCGCGAGGCGGAGAAGCTCGTTCGCGGTCTGCCTCAGGAAGAATGGGATCGATGGCGCGTCTACGTCGCCGGGCGTCTGGGTCTCAACGTCGACGACTTGCGCCGCAGCCGGTTCGCCCTCGAAGTTCCCGCCGCGTTGCGCAACGGAGCGACGCGCTTCGTCCGGCATGCTCCCGGGGCGGGCACGGTGCCTTCGTTCGAACGAGATGTGCTCGAGATCGCTCTTTCGGAGCCCGGGCTGGTCGCGGTTTTTGCCGAGCGTATTCCGCCCGAACGTTTTGCCAATCCTGAGCTTCGCCGCCTCTACGAGGCGATGGTCCGCGGCGCGGCCGACCTTGCACAACCAAGCGACGTCCTGGCGCTTTTTTCCGACGACGACGAGGCGGTTTCGTTGTTGGCCTCCATCGAGCGGCCCGAGCGTTCGGGCGCCGTCCGTTTTGCCGATCGCGAGGCGCGGCACGAGCACCTCGAGCGCATCGCCGAGCGCTTGCGCCAGGACGACGAGCGCGTGCGGATGCGGGAGCTCGATCGTCGGATCGACGAGCTCCTTTCGGCCGGAGAACCCGTCCCACGCGAGCTCAGGGACGAATTTACGGCACTAGTGTCGAAACTAAAGGGATAGCAGCAGATGTTTACAAGGGGCCAGACCCTAAGACAATGTTGTTGAGCGCGCCCACGGGGAATCTCGTCAGGAGAAAACGGTGAGCGCGCGTGAGGCTGGGGGCCCCAAGTTTTGCTTGGGGGGCGCGGAGGGCTAGGCCCGTAGCGCCATTTCAAAGAGAAAGGGGGTGAGAAAAATATGGCTCGTAAGAAAAGTGCGGGTGCGGTAGCCGAGGCGCCGCCGCCGGCAACGCTTGAAGAGATCGTTAAGAAGCTGATCGAGCGGGGCAAGAAGCGCGGCTCGCTGTCCTATGAAGAGATTAACACCGCCTTCGATAACGTCGAGGACGTCAATCCTGAACGGATCGACGAGCTCTTCGAAGAGATCGCCGCCGTCGGCATCGAGATCGTCGACGAGCAACAAAAGGAAGAGAAACCCGAGGCCGAGAGCGACGAGTCGCCCGAGGAGGTCATTCCGGCAGGCTTGGCATTGGACGACCCGGTCCGCATGTACCTCAAGGAGATCGGACGCGTCCCGCTCCTGTCGATGGAAGACGAAAAGAATTTGGCGATGGCAATCGAGTCGGGCGAGCGCGAGCTCGCGCGCAACGGCTCGGGCGTCAACGAAATCGTCGCGCGTGGAGAAGAGGCGAAACGCCGGCTGACGGAGGCCAACCTGCGCCTCGTCGTTTCGATCGCGAAGAAATACGTCGGCCGCGGCATGCTCTTCCTCGACCTGATTCAGGAAGGCAATCTGGGCTTGATCCGCGCCGTCGAGAAGTTCGACTACCGCAAGGGATACAAGTTTTCGACGTACGCGACGTGGTGGATCCGCCAAGCGATTACGCGTGCACTCGCGGATCAGGCACGGACGATCCGTATTCCCGTCCACATGGTCGAGACGATCAACCGGCTCATCAAAGTCTCGCGCCAGCTCCTTCAGGAGCTCGGCCGCGACCCTTCCGTGGAAGAGATCGCCACAGAAATGGGCCTCACCCCGGAGAAGGTCCGCGAGGTCATCAAGATTTCGCAGGAGCCGATTTCACTCGAGACGCCGATCGGCGAAGAAGAAGATTCGCATCTCGGCGACTTTATCGAAGATCAGGAAGCGGTTGCACCCGCCGAAGCCGCATCGGTGATGCTGCTCAAAGAAAAGATGGCCGACGTCCTCAAGAACCTGACGGAGCGCGAGCGCAAAGTGCTCGTGTTACGCTTCGGTCTCGAAGACGGTCATCAGCGAACGCTGGAAGAGGTCGGTCAGGAGTTCGGCGTGACGCGCGAGCGCATTCGCCAAATTGAAGCGAAGGCACTACGCAAGCTCCGCCATCCCTCGCGGGGCAAAGCGCTCAAAGACTACTGGAGCAACGAATAGCGCTCGTTCTCTACGAGCGGCGGGGGCCGGCGGCTACATGCCGCCGCTCTTTGCCGTCGACGGCTTGACGTTCGGGTTCGCATCGGCGAACGCACCGTCGGGATTGGGGAGAACCCAGACCACGAGATCCCACATCGCCGGGTGCAAGAAGACGAACTGCACTTGGTCGGGACTCGTCAGGCCCGGCACGCCGGCTTTTACGAGGGCGGCCTTGTTCGCCGGCACGTCGCCCTGGGTCGGATTCGGATCGCCGCCCGCGTCCTTGAACTTCGCGACCTGCATCGCTCCGAGCTTCAGGCTGCCGTCGGCGGCCTTGAATCCCCAGTGCATGTGATCGCCGTGCTGTCCCCAATGTCCCGGCTCGACGCGGTAACCGAAAAGCGTGGCGGGGATCGCCGGCGAGGTGGCTTTGAGAAGCGTGTAGTCTACGCCCAAAAGACGGCCGTTGACGTCGTACCACAATTGGTTGGGGAAATTGAAGTCGAGCGAATTCCAGTATTTCAAATTGACGTAGCTGATCGCGCCGGTGCTGTCTTCGGGCGTGTACTGGAAGTAACCGGCTTTTTTGGCGGCGTCGATCGTCGCATAGCGCCGCGGGATCTCTTGCTGCAATCTCGTGATGAACGGCTGTTCGGCCGCCGTCGGCATCGGTGAGATTTTTGCCGGGGTCGCGGCCGGTCCGGGAACTGCTTGGGCTGCGGCGGCGATCGGCGCGATCGCGGCGCCGGTACACAGAACGATGGCGAGGCGTCGGTTCATGAACGTCTCCTGACGGAAAATATGCGGGGAGAAAAATAGAACGGGAGCTTCGGGGCTCCCGTTCGGTCTTATTCAGCGGGGAGTGGTCTTACCTACTCCGTTACGAAGCCCGCTTCTCGATCGGCTTGGCGGCTTCTGCGGCTGCTCGCTTGCCTTGCTCGATGAGCTGCTTGACCTTCTGACCGCCCTTTTGTCCGATCTCTTCGTAGAACTTCGGACCGTACCGGTCGCGGGTCGCCTCGCCGCCCTTCTTGCCGCCCTTCTTGCCGATGGCTTCATAAAAGGCGTGGCCGTGAGCCTGTTTCGTCGCTTGGCCGCCCTTGCGTCCGATCGCTTCGTAAAATTCGGGGCCATATTTCTTTTTGACGGTTTCCCCGCCTTTTTGGCCGGCTTCGCGGACCGTCATCCCGCTACCGGGCTTTTTTGGTTGGATCGACATCGTGGGCAGCACCTCGTCTATTTGTCTTGCTTCTCTACTAACGTAGGCGGCGGGCCGAAAGTTGTCGGCGGGCTCCCAAACCGGAGCGAAAGGGCTCGACGGCGGCCGGAGCTCGTCGGCCGTCACCCTTGCAGGGCTGGCCGTCACGTGAGCTTAGGTATATACCCCTCCTAGCCAAGCAAGGTTTCACGGCACTGCCCGTGCGAGGCCGGCGTGCGACTCCAGGCTCTCGGGGCGGTTCGGAGAAACCAACGCTCAGATGACCGGCGCTCAGCCCTGGCGCGTTCTCGTGGTCGACGACGACCCCGCGATCTGCATGTTGATCAAGACGATCTTAAAGAACGGGCCGTTTAACGTTACGATTTGCAACGACGCGGAAACGGCGCTGGTGTATTTGCAACAGCCCGAGGCCTTCGACGTCATCATCAGCGACTTCATGTTGCCGGGCATCTCGGGCATCCAGCTGATCGAGCAGATCCGCTCGAAACCCTCGACCAAGCAGACGCCCATCGTCATGATCAGCGGGCACAACAATTACGCGATGGACGAGCGCGCGAAGAAAGCCGGAGCAGATGCCTTTCTGCGCAAGCCCTTCACGCTCTCGCAACTGCGCCTGACGATCTCGTCTCTCTTAGCACCGGGGGCGGCGGGAGCCTAGAGGGAACTCGTCCGCGGTGGCTACGTACGTCGTGCGCAGGGTGTTGCAGAACATCCCGCTGCTGCTGCTGATCTCGGTCGTGCTGTTCGTCATCTTGCATAACGCGCCCGGCGGGCCCCTGGCGCCGTACTTGCAGAACCCGCACATTACGCCCGACGACATCAAGCGGCTCGAGCACAACTTCGGGCTCGATCGGCCGCTCTACGTACAATACTGGGGCTGGCTCGAAAAAGTCCTGACCGGCGATTTGGGCTATTCGACCTCCAACAGCGAGAGCGTCGTCGCCGCGATGCTCGACCGGCTTCCGGCGACGCTCGAGCTAATGGGGAGCGCGTTCTTCGTCTCGATCGTCCTAGGAGTAGCTCTCGGAATTTTTTCCGCGGTCCGCCCGTATTCGTGGATCGACTACACGGTCACGACGCTTGCGTTCTTCGGCCAATCCATGCCGGTCTTCTGGTTCGCGCTGATGCTGCAGCTCGCGTTCTCGGTCAACGGGATCACCGCGTTCGGCTGGCGCTTCGCGCTCCCGTCCGCGGGGATGTGCGCGACGGACGAGTGCGGTCTCTACGACCGGCTCATCCACCTGATCTTGCCGACGGTCGTGCTGAGCTTGGCATACGTTGCGACGTGGAGCCGCTTCACGCGCAGCTCCATGCTCGAGGTCGTCCGGACCGACTACATGCGGACGGCCGCCGCGAAGGGGCTTGCGCCGCGAGCCGTCATCCTCAGGCACGGGCTCAAGAACGCGCTGATCCCGGTAGTCACGATCGTCGCGCTCTCGCTGCCGGGCTTGGTTGCCGGAGCCGTCGTCACCGAGACGATCTTCGCGTGGCCCGGGATGGGGCGATTGTTCTACAACGCGCTCGGCCAATTCGACTTTCCGCTCTTGATGGGCTACTTGATGCTCATCTCGTTCCTCGTCGTCTTCTTCAATCTGTTGGCCGACGTCGCGTACGCGTGGCTCGACCCGCGCGTGACGTATGACTAGCGCCCCCGCCGTCGAGGAGTACCGCCTCGAGCGGCACGGGACGTGGAAACGCTTTCGCAAACACCGGCTCGCGCTCGCCGGTGCGGTGATCTTGATCCTCATGATCTTCATCGCGCTCTTCGCG
>Ga0134125_10006802_pt1 | contig 12920 bp, 10 predicted proteins | sample KB31751_FD_96464 | JGI IMG/M metagenome (GOLD analysis project Ga0134125, IMG submission 96464) | Terrestrial soil microbial communities with excess Nitrogen fertilizer from Kellogg Biological Station, Michigan, USA - KB3-175-1 | ecosystem: Environmental > Terrestrial > Soil > Unclassified ... | reverse complement strand
TTCTTCAGAGACAACGTCGGTCTCTTCCGGTGGATCGTTTGCCGATGGAGTCGCGCTCGATCCCACCGGACGTTGGCTGGCCATCGTGAATTTGGCTTCTGCAACGGTTTCCGTTATGCCGGTGACAACGGACGGCAAGGTATCTCAGCCGGGAACACCGGTTCCGGTTGGCCCTCAGGCAGAGCAGGCGGCCTTTTCTCAGAATGGGAATTATCTCTTCGTAACCGCGAGCGATGGGACACGCGCCTATTCGTTCGATCCTAAGACTGGTTCGCTGAAGGCGCTGAACTCGGGCAATCCATTGCCAGGAACGGGACCGGTCGTGGGAATGTAGAAGTCAGAGGACTGCGGAGCCTCAACGCCCCGAAGCAAGACCGAGGGCATGATATATGACAGCCCCCAATCATTCATGCCTCAGGGCCGCCATCGGATCGGAGCGCATGGCTCGGCGCGCGGGAAAGTATGCCGCGAGCAGTGCAATCGCGGTAAGGAGCAGCGGTGCGAAAAGCAGTGTCGTGGGATCGAAGATACTGATCGCGAACAGGCTTGAGCGCACCAAACGTGACGCCGCTACATACGCCAGCAAGCCGATGACGCAGCCGGCGAGGGCCATGCTGCCCGCTTTCGCCAGAATCATCCATCCAATATTTGCCTTGCGTGCACCTAGTGCGACCCTCACCGCTAATTCGCGCTTGCGTTCTGAGACGACGTACGAGATTACGCCAAATAGTCCGATCGCCGCGAGTAGCAATGCCAGAATGGAAAAGCTTCCCATCAGCAGAGTAGTAAAGCGGCGTTGCGCGACCGACTCGGAGACGAGCGCAGCCAGCGTGGTTGTTTCATAGGTGGGCAGGTCCTTGTCGAGCGACCAAATCTGTTGTTGTGCGGCCCGGTATAGACCTTGCTCCGCTCCGTTCTGCCCCTGCGATAGCCTGAGGACGAACGCGGCTCTGATGCTGGCGCCGCTCTCCACCTGGAACATCGAGTCATAGATCATCGGCGGCGCAGGCATGTCGAGAGCGGAAATTCGCACGTCGTTCACCACGCCCACAATCGTGAACAATGCGCGACCGCCCCAGTTGAAGCGCTGTCCGATTGGATCCTGTCCCGGAAGGAAGGCTTTTGCGAAGGCCTCATTCACGATCGCCGCTGGCGGCGTGCTTCGCGAATCCTGGTAAGTGAAGTCCCGGCCACGCAGAAGGGAAATGCCCATTACGCGAAAATATCCCGGACTCACAAGCGAGTTCTCGGCCCAGTGAAAGTCGTTGGCAGCGGCATGCTCGAGACGAAACCCGATCTGTCTGGCGTCACTCAGGGGCAAGTGACTCGCGGCCGCCGCGCCGCTTACGCCGGGCAGGTGAGATAGCCGGTCCAGCAATTCTTTCTGAACGGCTTCGCGCTTGAGTGGGTCGGGATAGCGAGGACGATCAAACACGGTTCTCACTACCACCGCGCCGTTGGGATCGAATCCAAAAGGAACGTTGAGCACGCGCACAAAACTCTTCACCAGCAGAGTGCTCCCAATGACGAGCAGCAGCGCTGCGGCGATCTCGCCGACGATGAGCCGACTTTGTAGAGCATGGGCGCCGGGTCCGGGCCCGGCTTGCGCGGATTCCTTCATGGACGATTGCGGCGAGGTGCGCGATAGTCGCATCGCCGGAACGAATCCGAACGCGATGCTCGTGCCCAACGACAGCGCCAGCGTAAAGGCAAGTGCGACCGGATGCAGAGTTATGTCCTGCAAGCGAACGAGACTCCTCGGGCCGATGTATCGCAGGCCGGCGAGTAAGAGGAACGCAAGCAGAATGCCGGCCAAGCCTCCGAGCAATGACAGCAATCCGTTTTCCACCAGGCACTGGCGAACAATGCGGCTGCGCTGCGCGCCGATGGCGGCGCGGATGGCCATCTCGCGGCTGCGGGTCGAAGCTCGTGCCAGCAGCAGGTTGGCAACATTGGCGCACACAATCAGCAGGACGCAACCGACGGCGGCAATCAGCAGGAACAGCAGCGGCTTGACCTTGGTTACGTTGTAAGCCGAATAGGGAAACGCATGCGGCACAACATACAGATTTCCGCTATACATGTCGGTGTGCTCGCGCATGAATCCATTGGCGATCCGTTGTGCATCCTGTTCCGCCAGTGAAACCGAAATGCCGGGCTTAAGACGCCCGATGAAATGAATGCCGAACTCGCGCAGCCGATCCCGGATTAGGTCCGGCGCGAAGCTGAGCGGCACCCAGAGTTGCACACGCTCGCTGGCCGGCGCGGAGTCGCTGGGAAAGCGGAATGATGCCGGCATAACTCCAACGATGGTGTACGGCTTCTCATCGAGCTTGATGGTCCTGCCCAGGACGTGGGGATCGCCTCCATACTGGTTCTGCCACAGGTCATAGGCAAGCACTACCACGTTTCCGGCTCCTGGCAGGGTCTCTGCCTCGCTGAAGGTTCGGCCGATTACAGGAGCGACTCCCAAAACGGGAAATAGCGATGCCGTCGCGCGGTCTGCCGTGATGCGCAGAGGAGTGCCTGTCCCGGTGAGATTGAAAGCGTCGTCCTGATAAGCCGCAACCTGCGAGAACGAACGATTCCGGTCGCGGTAGTCGAGGTATTCTCCCGCAGCCATGCCGAAATAGCCCTCGTCCTTCGCTCTGGTCATCTCGCGCATGTTCGCGAGAGTCTCTGAAACGATTACCAACTGCTCAGGGTGGGCGTACGGCAGCGGTGAAAGCAGAATCGTATTTACCGCGCTGAATACCGCGGTCGTGGGTCCGATACCCAGCGCCAGTGTGAGCACTGCAACCAATGCGAATCCAGGATTCTTACGAAGCGAACGCACTGCAAATTTCACGTCTTGCATCGTCGTTTCCACCCCGTTTTCAATGTACTTAGGACGCATGCAGGGCCGCATGCGTTAGCGGCAACGCTTGGGACGAACGCCGGCGGATAGCGGTAGTCGAAAAAAATACTAAGAGGTGCTCGTGCCGCTCCATCCCAACTTTGGCACCAGAGACAACTCGGACGAGCTTAGGATCACTCCCATCCAGCAACCCTCCGCATTCCCCCGGAGCCCAAAACGGGAGAACTTCTTATGGTGCGCGCCGCTCAAAGGCTGCTGGGTGCAGTCCTGTGTCTAAGTGTCTTAATCACGCTTGCTGGATGCGGTGGGACATCAGCAACTCCGTCCAGAGCTGCTGCTTTTTCACCTGCGGGAGGTGCGAGTTCCAATTCGGGAGCGGGTAGTGGAAGTACGGGTTCGGGATCAGGTCCGGTAACAAGCACCTTGCCTGCTCCGCAGCCCACGCCGGCGAGCGTGGAGACAATCTACGTGCCGACTTCCGGAACCACTGGCATGGGCGTGACGGGTTACAACATCGATCCCGATTCGGGACAGCTGAAGAAGATCGGCGACTTCTCTAGCGGCGCCGTGGGGTTCGGGGCTTACAGCTCCGATCCGCAGCATCGGATTTATATCAGCAACAACGGGCCGTCGAACTGCTACAAGGGAGACTGCACCATGGACACACGTTTCTCCACGCTGGTGCGCAACACGGCGACGGGCGCGCTGAGCATTGGCATGGACAACGTGCTTGTTCCAAAACGGTTCATCGGGATGGCAATGATCCCGAACGGCCGGTTTGCATACTCGGTGGAATGGACGGATGTAGATGCCACCAGTCCGAAGATCCGCGGATTTCACATCGATACGGCGGCCGGAACGCTTACGCAGATCGATATCGGCGATGTGCCGTTTGGGCTTTGGGGACCGCTCTTCGCGCATCCCAAGCTTCCTCTTCTATATGCGTTTGAGGATCGCTGCTGCGGTATCGCGCCTATGACCAAGCTGCATGTATGGAGCGTTGACGACAACACCGGCCGGGTGACGGAGCTGAGCACGTCGCCGACGATCCTGGCCAAGCCCACGGAGTTCTGGCCAACAATCAGCAACGATGGCACTTACTTCTATGCGGCGATGCCGCTTCCGCTGTTTTCTGAGATCGACGTGATGCGCATGGACACCAATGGCGTTCCGCAGAGTACGCCTTTGGCGAGCGTTACGACTCAACCGTTTCCCGACTTCAGTACCTTCCTGCTTCATCCTGGCGGAACGATCGTGTACGGATGGGGCTGGCACCACAACGCCGATGGAACGGCAAAGGCGGCGATCCATGCGTATAGGTTCGACCCAGGCACAAACAGGTTCTCCGATCTCGACCTGACGTCGAAGGTTCCGAGAATAGACTTGCTGCCGCTCGGCTTCGATGCGAGTGGGAAATACTTCTACCTGGGAGGATCCGCCGACCTTCCGTTTGCGCTGTACAACGTCGATCCGAACAGCGGCGATTTGACACTCGTCAGCTACGGGCCGGTGAATTGAGTGTTGGGTGCTTCTTAGGCTGCAAGCGGATGTTGGACCTTTCGGGAGGAAGCACCCGACAGCGCAACTGCACTGCCAGAACCCGGATTCGCTGCTGAAGTCCCTGCTCGACCATCGTCGATCGCGGAATACGGGTTGTAAGTCACACTCGGGACGGCGGTTGCGGTGGAATCCCGGTGCGACCGGAAGCGGCCATGCCCAACCTGCCTATCCCGCATCTGCTCGCAAAACAAATGGGGTTTCAGCACAAAGGTATCAGCACGCCTGTGTTGGGGTATCAGCACCCGTGTGCTCTTGTTGCCGTCAACTGCCTGCTCGACACTAGGCACGACGCCTGAACTTCGTCTAAAGCGCTGCCTGGAGATAGCAGATGGGAAATAGTGCGCGTGTATGGATTGTGGCTGTGCTGTTGCTAGCAATCTCGTTTCCTGCATTGGCGGGATCAAGCGGAGGCCCACCGGCGCAAGACAGCAAAAGCCAGCGAAAAGATACGGATACTCCCGACCAACGGGAGATGAGGGGTCTGGACGAACAGGTTCAGGACACCAAGTCAGACGTCCTCAGCATTGCGGCGGAGCTGAACCAGCTGGAGGAGAAACTCCTGTACCCGTCAGGGACACAGGTTGCGATCTTCATCGCGCTGGCGAAGGGCGATGAGATGCGGCTGGACGCGGTCCAGCTCCAGATCGACGGACAGCTCGTTGCTCACTACATCTACAGCTTCAAAGAACTCGAAGCTCTGCGCAAGGGTGGAGTGCAACGGATCTACGTCGGCAATGTGACGACTGGCGATCATCAGCTGGACGTAATGGTCGACGGCAAGCTTAAGAGTGGAGCGGACTTCAACCGCTCGCAGCACTTCACCTTTCGCAAGGAAGTGAAACCGAAGTTGGTGGAACTGACGGTAGCCGGACCGGAATCCGGCGGCACTCCGATCACCCTTGGGGAATAGTAAATGCGAGCGACACGCCGCTTAATTGGACTGGGGCTGGCGCTGGGACTTGCCTCCCATCCGGCCTTTGGTAGCGATGCTGACGTCAGAGATGTCTTCTTCGGCGAAGCGCTGTATCACGCCTACCAGGGACAATATTTCGAAGCAGTCCAGCGACTCGACACCGAACTCGCTCAGTACCATCGCCTAGACGAGCCCGAACTAGATACTCTCCACTATCACGTCAACAACGCGGAATTTTTAGTCGGCGATTTCGAGCTCGATTACAGAATGCACAACCGCGCTGGGCGCGCCATCAAGAGGGTGCTCGAAGGCGCGGTGGATGATGCCGTACGAAACGAAGCCGCGTTCAGACTCGCCCGCATTCAGTTTCAGAAGGATCAGTTCGATGATGCCTTGCAATCGCTGGAACGGATTCACGGTACCGTTCCCGAAACGATAAAGGACGATGTCGAGTTTCTGCGGGCGAATGTCTACATGGCGATCGGCAGGCCGAGCGATGCCGTCGAAGTGCTCAGCCATTTGCAAAACGATGAGAGCTTAGCGGGATTTGTCGCCTACAACCTTGGTATCGCTTTGTTGCAGGCCGGTCGACAGCAGGAAGCGATCGCGCAATTGGACAAGGCTGGGAGCCTGCCAACCACTGATTCTGCTGGCCTCGCGATCCGTGACAAGGCCAATCTTGTGCTTGGCTCAATGCTGTTCGAATCGGGAAACTTTGAACGGGCAAAAGAAACGCTGGACCGCGTCCGACTTGAGGGACCGTTCTCGAACCAGGCCCTGCTGCGGGCAGGCTGGGCGCAAGTCTCGGCAAAGCAATATGACCGTGCGCTCGTTCCGTGGAACATCCTCGCAAGTCGTGAACCAACGGATGAACCGGTCCAGGAAGCCGCGCTTGCGGTGCCGCACGCATATGCCAGCCTGAAGATCTATGGTCGCGCTGCGATCAGTTACGGTCAGGCACTGGAGTTGTTTAGCCACCAAATCGAAAGAGTGGATGCCTCGATCGGCAGCATTAAGGAAGGGAAGTTTCTCAAGGCACTGATCCGCGAGGAAAGCCGGGAGGACGAAACCTGGGTTATCCGCCTGCGCAACCAGCCCGGTGCACCGGAAACCTATTACCTGATGGAGTTGATGGCATCGCACGACTTCCAGACCGCGTTACAGAATTATCTCGACTTGGAGGATTTGCGATCGAAGCTGTCGGGTTGGCAAACCGGCCTCGAAGCTTTCAGTGACATCATCAAACTCCGTCGGCAGTACTACGAGCCGCGGCTGCCCGGGATCGACGCGCAGTTCCGCGAGTTGGATTCGCGAATGCGTCTGCGGCTCGCACAACGCAAACATCTCGCCGAGCGCCTGCAGGCCATGCTTACCGCGCCGCGGCCGGATTACTTGGCAACTGCCGATGAGCGGATCGCTCAGGAGCGGATCGCGCGCATCGAGAAACGGCTCGGCAACTCTAAGAGTCCCGAATCGGTCGCGCTTCAGGAGCGCGCAGCCCGGCTGCGCGGCGTGCTCACCTGGCGGCTGGAAACCGAGTACCCCCAGCGACTGAGTGCAGCATATGAGCACCTCAAAGAATTGAATACCCAAGTCGACGCTCTCAATCGGCAGTACGAGTCTTTCGTCCGTGCGAGGCAGGCGGCGACACAGAGTTATGTCGGATATGACGCGCAGATCGCACGACTCCGCGTCCGCGTCGCAGTCGCGCTCAAGCATGTCGATGACTTGATGACGCGGCAGGGAGAGATGATTGAAGCTGTCGCGATCAAACAGCTCGAGAGTCGCCGCGAACGCCTGGTCGCCGAGCAGAACCAAGCGCGTTACGGCATCGCCGATAGTTACGATCGAGCTGCGCGGGAAAAGTCGGGAGCGGAAGGACACTGATGCGACGACTCACCATTGCGATCATGCTCGCGTTGGCTCTCCTGGTCGGCTGCGCCACGCATCAGAAGCCTACTCCGCGAGCGACATTGGCAGACCTCAGGAACGTCCGTCCGGACGTACAAGAGGTAAATGTCGACCAGAGCCTTGATCAGGCCATGGAGCACTATCGGCAATTCCTCGAGCAGACGCCGCAGTCGGCAATGACACCCGAGGCAATGCGTCGTCTCGCAGACCTGGAAATCGAGAAGCAATTCGGCATACACACAGGCGAGGGCAAGCAGCGGGCGATGGCTGCTCCGGAATCCGCTCAGGCTCCTAAAAGCGGCTCAACTCACAATCCCAAATCGGGAATTGCCGGCACGGGCCATGGGGAATCGGATCAGGAATTCGAGCGGCGTACGACTGCCCAGAGCCGGATCGCTCCAAGCGGAGACGCTGTCGCGCTGCCCCCAGAGGCGATGGGCTCTGAAACAGCTCCCAAGGGTCCCCTCGAAGCCATTGCTCTTTATAAGCGGCTGCTCACCGAGTATCCCAGTTACCAGAACAACGACCAGGTTCTCTATCAAATGGCGCGTGCTTACGACGAACTCGGTCGCACCGATGAGGCCCTGGAGACCATGGAGCGCGCTATACGCGCCAATCCGAACTCGGAGCACTACGACGAAATCCAGTTCCGGCGCGGTGAGTACTTCTTTACCCGCAGAAAATTTCGCGATGCCGAGAACGCTTATTCAGCAATCACCACTATCGGCGCGCGTTCGTCATACTACGAGCTCGCTCTCTACAAGCTCGGGTGGACGTTCTACAAGCAGGAACTGTATGACGAGGCGCTACGCAAGTACATGGCGCTGCTCGACTACAAAGTGTCAACCGGCTACAACTTCGATCAGAAGCACGAGAAGGAGGACGAACGTCGCGTCGCCGACACTTTTCGAGCCGTCAGCCTGAGCTTCAGCAACCTTGGGGGTGCGGACGCGGCTCAGGAGTACTTTTCCAATTCCGGGAATCGATCCTATGAGGATCGCGTCTACAGCAATCTCGGCGACTACTACCTCACAAAGCTGAGGTACGATGACGCAGCGAAGACATACAAAGCGTTCATAGCGCTCCATCCTTTCCACCCTGCCGCGCCGCGTTTCAGCATGCGAGTAGTGGACACTTTCACCAAGGGCGGATTCCCCAAACTCGTGCTCGAGTCCAAGCGGGAGTTCGCTTCCAAATACGGACTGCAGGCGGAGTACTGGCAACATAACAAACCCGAAGAGTCGCCGGAGGTGGTCGCCTATCTGAAGACGGATCTGAAAGACCTCGCGACCCATTACCATGCTGAATATCAAGGCACCCAGGATGCGAACGAGAAGCTCGCGAACTATCACGAGGCTATCCAGTGGTACGGCGATTACCTCAAGTCGTTCCCCAAGGATGCTGAGTCGCCGTCGATCAACTACCGGCTCGCCGATCTTTTCTTAGAGAACAAGGATTTCGGCCAGGCGGCCAAAGAGTACGAGCGCACGGCTTATGGGTACCCGGCACACTCCCAGTCTGCAGCTGCGGGCTACGCTGCAGTGTATGCATATCGCGAGCAGCTGAAGGTCGTAGACAAGGAACATCAGGACGCGGTTAAACACGATACCGTCGCAAGCTCGCTCAAATTTGCTGATAAATTTCCGGACCATCCACAGGCTGCCACGATCTTGGGAGCAGCCGCCGACGATCTATACGAGATGAAAGATTATCGAGCTGCGATCGACTCTGCCCAGCGCGTGATCGATAAATATCCGCACGCGGAGGTGCCCATCCGGCGCTCCGCGTGGACTGTGGTTGCGCATGGCTCGTTCGAACTGGCCGACTACCCGCAGGCCGAACGCGCCTTCACTCAGGTGCTGGCAGTCACGCCGGAGGACGACAAGTCACGTGCCGCGCTGGTTGATAACCTGGCCGCCTCTATCTACAAGCAAGGTGAGGCTGCAAGAAACGCGAAAGATTATCGTGCGGCCGCTAACGATTTCCTGAGGATTCGCACGGCAGCGCCTACGTCCACAATTCGTCCGACGGCCGAGTACGATGCAGGCGCCGCTCTAATCGAGCTACAGGATTGGAAGACCGCTGCTGACGTACTAGAAGCTTTTCGCAGCACCTATCCCAAAGACAAAATGGCAGGCGAGGCCACCCGACTGATCGCACGTGCTTACCGAGAGAGCGGCCAATCGTTGCGCGCAGCCGGGGAGTACGAGCGGCTCGCGTCGGAATCTACAGATGAAACATTGCGCAGGGAGTCGTTGCTTGCTGCAGGCGACCTCTACCAGCAGTCCAATGCAAACGACAAGGCGTTGAATGTGTACGGACAGTACGTCAAGGAGTTTCCGCACCCTGTCGAGCCGGCCCTCGAAGCTCTCTCGAAGATGGCTGAGATTCACAAAGGAGCGCACGACGACGCCGTCTATCAGGAGGAGCTGGCGGAAATCGTGAGCATCGACGCGGCTGCCGGAGCAGAAAGGACCGGCCGTACTCGGACACTCGCTGCCCGTTCTGCACTGGTCTTAGCGGAGCAGCTCTACCAGGATTTCGTGGCCGTAAAGCTGCGCCAACCCTTTGAGGCCAGCCTCAATGAGAAAAAGAAGCGCATGGATGCTGCAATCAAGGCCATGGGCGGCTTGGTGAACTACGAAATCGCCGACGTGACGGCAGCCGCTACCTATTACATGGCCGAGATCTATTGGAATTTCAGCACCTCCCTGAAAGAGTCGGAGCGCCCGGCCGATGTGAAAGGTCCAGACCTCGAAAAATTCGAGGCCGACCTCGATGAAGCAGCGTTCCCATTTGAGGAAAAAGCCATAAAGGTACACGAGAAGAACATGGAAATGTTGCACGCCGGCGTCTTCAACTCGTGGACCGAAAAGAGTCTCGGCAGACTCGCCGAGATCATGCCCGGCCGCTATGGCAAGCCGGAACTGAGCAGCGGATTCCCAGTCGCAATTGATCGTTATGCGTATCAATTGCCTGCAGCGCAGGTTTCGGCGCCGGCTGTTGGCAACGCGACGACTACGCCCAGTAAGCCGGACCAGACAACGCCTCTGGCCCCCATAGCTGCGAACGGCGGAATGGTGAAAAATGCGAATCCACAATAAGAGTCGATACCTAACCGCGATTCGCTGCGGAATACCGTGGCTGGCACTTTTGCTCGTCTTCGGATGCGCACCCCAAGCCGAACACAAAGTCGCGGCCGTTTCGCCGAAGCCGCCCGTCGCACCGCAGGCAGCAGCCGGACTCGTGGATGTTCAGCGAGATGCCGGCGGAGTGACATTCACTGACCACGTGTCCGTCACTGATGACGTGCGCGCCGATTACGATGCGGCGCTGCGCATGCTGCAGCAAGAGCAATACGAGCCGGCCATCGCCATGCTTCTCAAGGTAACTGAACGGGCGCCGACATCAACTGCAGCGCACATCGATCTCGGCATTGCATACGCGCACACCGGCGATCTGGTCCGCGCCGAGGCGAGCCTGAACAAGGCACTGGAATTGAATCCACATCACCCAGCCGCGTACAACGAGCTTGGCCTCGTACAACGACGCAAGGGAGAGTTTGCGAAGGCACGCGCCAGTTACGAAGCAGCCCTGGCTCAGTTCCCCGATTTTTACTATGCGCACAGGAACCTCGCCATTCTCTGCGATCTATATCTGGGCGACTATCCATGTGCCTTGGAGCATTACCAGGCGTACAGCCAACTCGTTCCCAACGACACTGAGGTCGTTAAATGGATTGCCGACCTTCGCAAACGCACAAGTCAAAAGCCCACTCAAAAGGACAAGCAATGAACCGTTACTTATTGTTCTTTTTGCTACTGGCGACCACTGCTGCGCTAGCGGACGAAAAGCCGAAGACCGACCACGCCAAAAAGACACAGGGACAGACTGCGGCAGCCCACGCAAGAAGTGCAACGCAGGTAGAGACGGAAGAAGCGCACGCAAAGACGAAAGCCGTGCAGCAACAGACGGCAGAATCGCAAGCAAAGACGGAAGCTTCAAAGGAAGGGACCGAAGAGCCGCAGGCAGAGACGGATAAAGGCGCGAAGCTAACCTCCGTCCCAGACGCAAAGGCGCTAGGTATGTCCATTTTGGGAAATCAGGACGCGCCTACATCGCTGGTCATCGTCCCCTGGAAGACCTCTGAAGTTGGCCGGTCTATGGGCATCTCCCCGGCGCTCGATGATTCAAAGCAGCCGGTAGACAAGGAAGTGTTCATGCGTGAGCTGCGTTACTACCAGATCAGGTCGGAAACCAAGAAATGAAACCGGCGAAGCAATTTAGCGGTGACGAAACGGCTCCGTCCTTGGCTCTGCTCCCGTGATTTGCTTAGATCCGTCATTTGCATGGGAAAAAACGAAACAATTTTCGGAATGACGGTTCTGGCTTCCATCACTTCATCCCTTCTCGCACTTTTCTGATTACCAGCGGTCGTGTCCCAACGACTGTTTTTTGCAAAGAATTCCTTCGCACGGAAGTATCAGCCTCCGTCCGGTGAGGTCCTAGCACCCGTGTACCGTTGTTGCGGCTCGCAGTCTGCTCAATACTTAATTCACTCCGAAATGCGGCGCATTTGTCCGTTGTAATCATCGGCCGAGACGGAAGCGGCACAGCTACGGACTGAAGGCGCAAAGCATCGATGGAAATTGGTCTGCGTCCAGACGAGGGGCAGTATTCCCAGTTTGGGAAACAAGAAGGTGCCCGTCGATTCGTGTGCATGCGGATGCTGAGGTTTGCGGAAATCAAGTCGGTAACGGAGTGGAACTGCGGTGTGCCGACCAAAATGAATGCGGCGCAGATCGCTACTGCGGCGCACAGGAGAAAATCATGACCTTTACGGAGCTGCTGAAAAACATCGGGCTATTTGGAGCCGCCATCATGTGTTGCCTTGGCGCGCTGTCCTTCTTTTCGCTCGCGGTAATCGTGAACAAGCTGCGTCAATTCAGGGTGGCCTCGCGTCAGTCTCAGACTTTGAAACCCGTGTTCACGAAGTTTGTCCGCGGGGGAGATGTCGGCGAACTGACAGATGCGCTACGCCGGCACCAGAATTCCCACGTTGCGCAGGTGGTCTCGGCAGGCATCGTTGAATACGACTCTGTGCGAGATGCCGGAGGCGATCCAGCGGCCTCGCTTGAACTTGTCCAGAGCGCACTCAGAGATAGCATGTCCGAGACGCTAGTTCAGTTGAAAAGCGGTCTCGGGTTCCTGGCCACTATTGGTTCCACAGCTCCGTTCGTCGGTCTGTTCGGTACCGTAGCTGGAATCATCAACGCATTCCGGAACATCGCCGCCACGGGCTCTGGTGGAATGTCTGTGGTTTCGGGCGGTATCGCCGAAGCCCTGGTTACGACCGCTTTGGGCATCTTCGTAGCTATCCCAGCAGTCGTCGCCTTCAACCACTTCACCGGCAAGATCGAGAATTTTCACGTCGAGATGAATCGGGCTTCGTCACAGCTGGTGAACCGCCTGTTCAAGATGCCGCCGCTCGGGCGGAAGGGCATGCGGAGTGCCGACCAGGAGGAACACGCCTATGCGACTCGGTGAATCAGCCAAGATGCAGTCAGCCATCAACGTCACGCCGCTCGTCGACGTGGTGCTTGTGCTGCTGATCATCTTCATGGTGATGGCACCGCAGATGCGCAAGGGACCGGAGGTCAACCTGCCGCACACAGCGAA
>Ga0134125_10006800_pt1 | contig 12923 bp, 7 predicted proteins | sample KB31751_FD_96464 | JGI IMG/M metagenome (GOLD analysis project Ga0134125, IMG submission 96464) | Terrestrial soil microbial communities with excess Nitrogen fertilizer from Kellogg Biological Station, Michigan, USA - KB3-175-1 | ecosystem: Environmental > Terrestrial > Soil > Unclassified ... | reverse complement strand
GGTTGGTGATGGTGTAATGCTAGCACTTATTGCACTTGTACTCCATGTATAAGTTGTTGCACCACTTGCTGTTAAAGTGGTAGTGTTTCCCACACAAATTGTCGTGCTATTTATCCCAAGTGTTGGTGGTTGATTAACTGTTACAGTTGATGTAGCCTTGTTTTTGCAAGCATTTATATCAGTACCCGTAACCGTATAAATAGTTGTTGCAGTAGGCGATGGTGTTATACTGGCACTTATTGCACTTGTACTCCAGGTATAAGTTGTTGCACCATTAGCTGTTAGAGTTGTTGTTCCTGAAGCACAAATTGTCGCACTGTTTACACTTATACTTGGTAAAGAATTTACTGTTACAGTTGTTGTTTTTGTAGAAGAGCATCCATTGGCTGTTCCTGTTACAGTATAATTAGTTGTTATAGTTGGCGATGGTGTAATGCTGGCACTTATTGCACTTGTACTCCAAGTATAAGTTGTTGCACCGCTTGCTGTTAATGTGGCTGAATTTCCTGCACATATAGTTGCCGTGTTTACACTTAACGTTGGTGCTGTATTTACTGTTACCGTAGTAGAGGTTTTTGAAGTGCAACCCAACGACGTTGCATTTACCGTGTAAACAGTATTTGTTGATAAACTATTAGTAGTTACCGCACTTCCGGTTGTAGTACTTAAACCAGATGAGGGGCTCCAAGTATATGTACTGGCGCCACTTGCTGTTAAGGTAGCTGAATTTCCTGCACAAATAGTAGGTGAGTTTACTGTTAATGTTGGACTTGCATTTACAGTTACTGTTGACGTAGCCACCCCGTTACAACTTCCCTTAGTACCTGTAACCGTATAAACAGTTAAAGAGCTTGGTGTTGCCATTACTGTGGCACCTGTTGTTGTGTTTAAATTTGTTGCCGGCGTCCAACTATAAGTAGTTCCCCCTGGGCCGCTTGCTGTTAATGTTGCTGTACTACCTGCACAAATAGTAGCACTATTTACACTAATACTAATGGATGATATACTAAATGTGTAAGTGCCTGTAATGGCAGGGCAGCTATCCATTGCAGGAGGCGTAAAACTATAGGTAACCGTATAGGTACCAGCTGTAAGCAAAGATGGATTTATATAAGCTTCGCCATTATGATAATCTGTTAATGCAACACTTCCACTAACAGGTGCTATGCTGTATGTTGCTGTACCAATATCTGTATTAGCTAATACTGAATCTGTAAAGCAATTTGCACCTAAAATACTTACGCCAAATGATTTTGTAGGAGATAAACTATCTCCCGACCAGCAATCTTGCAACTGAATATAGGTCGTATTAAAAGTTAATAAACTCGAATAACAAAATTGATAATTATGCTGTTGTGTTGGGTCCGAAAAAATATCATTAACCCACCATTGATTGTTAGAATCAAAACCTCCACTACCAACAGCAAAATAGCAAGATGAAGATGGACCTATACAACCTGTATAAACCCCTCCTTCATAAAAACTTTCGGTTGCATTGTTTGATATAAATGGATCTGTACTGGTATACTGACTTGAAATACAAGGTGTAACTGCGGGTCCAAAATTATCGTTTGCATCAATATAAAAAGGGCCAGAATTACAGTTAAAAGAATTGCTATTTATTGTATTAAAATTAGTATCGTAAACATCAAACATAATAGGGCCACTTGGGCAATAAAATGGTATTGTAGAAGAAGTTTTTAATCCATTACCCTGATTTGTTTTTTTATGTACTAACCTAGGTTTATTATCCTTAGTCCGTGTTTGAGCATGCAAAGAACTAACCATACTAGTAAAAACAAGTATAACAATCTTAAATAAGTAAAATATGTACCTGCTTTTTTGCAAAAAAATTACATTCTATAGTTAAATAGTCAATGCTATAAATATAGTTAAAAAAAGGTAAATCTTATTATATAAAACCATATAATAGATGAACGCAATGATTCTGTATACAGAATGTATTTTTAAAAAGATAGCTGAAAGCCAACCTTAAGTCCAAAAGGAGAATTAACATATTGAGTATAGTTTAAACGCCAAAAAGCATCTATTCTAAAAAATTTAAAAATATTTTCTATACCAGCGCTAACTTCTTGATAAGGTCCACTATTAAGGTTATGCAAAGCCGATGGAAATAATAAAGTTTGATGATTATTGCTAACGCTGCCAAATAACACTTTGTAAGTAACTACCTCTCTCCATTTCAATTTTTTTACAAGTGGTAATTTATTAAATAATAAACCCTCAAAGTGATGAAACAACCAAAGAGAGGCGTATCTATCACTAGCAAACTCATAATAATTCATCAAATTATAGGCCATGTAATCGTATACAAATGTTTGGTTACCGCCATGTAATTCAAGTAATGGGTAAGGCACATTACCAAATATTTGCCCTCCTTCAACAACATAATCTGTATAACCCCACAAACCCCACCTTACACGGTCGCTAACATTTAGAACCACTTTTTGATAATCATATTGCCCCTCATAAATATGTTTTAATGAATGTATGTAGGTAAGTTGTAAAATAGGATACTTTGTGCCTAAACTGGTGCGCGAAAAATCTCCATCAATAAATTTTTCTTGAAAAGCAAAACGTGTTGTTACTCGTATTTCTGAAGTACGTAAAAAAGGCTGTACTGCGCTATCCCCTTTTTGATTTAGATAAAAATATTGATAGTTACCAACCGGGGTCAGCGTTCTACTAACATATCCAATTTTTGTATTAAAACCCTGAAACCACTCTTTATCATACCACACCTGGGTTTGCGACACGCGGGTAAGTGTTCGCGGAGAAGCCCGGCGTAATAAAGTAGCAAATAGGTTGTCATTGGTAAATCCGTTTTGACTTTGACCTAATAGCTCTAAATCACTTTTATAATCCATGCCAATAAGTTGGCGCCTTGGTTTTTTGGATAGAAAAGCTTTAAAACCCAATCCATATTTCCATTTTTCGTCTTTTGTTCCATAAGCAACATAACCACTTAATTCGTGCCATCGACTAAATTTACTACTGGTACGACCTCCGAACCTAAGACGCGAACCCTCTATAACGTTACTACTATAAAATTTATACAACGGCCCTACATCAAAATTACCAGCTTTATAATAACTTGACACCATAATAGTTACCGCCTCGCTCCATCGTTTATAAAAACGTAGTCCCTGAATGGTGTCAATCATTTTATAAATTTTATTTTCACGATCGGTAAGGCTATCGTGCCTAGTTGTGTCCCAATAAATAGTACTTCTTTTAGTAGCGCTATCTTCTACAAAAACGTTAGTTCCTACAGTAAAAAATTTATCTTCTTTAGGTTTATCAGTTATAATATCATGATACGACGTTGTTTTTCGCCCATATATGCCCGGTTGTTTTTTTTTAATAACACCTATCATGTCCGGAATAAAATCAATAACAATTCTATCTTTTTTAAGCATCCAAACACTATCAACATAGTTAAACTCTTGTATAACACTTGCAGCATTAATAAAATTTATATTTGTATTAGTAGGAATGCCCATTTCTAATCGCTTTACACCAAAAGTTGTATCGGCAATCCACATGTTTCCACTAAAACAAAGCTCTTGTTGGCGACGGGGTTTAAACCGTATATGGTAGCACCATTTATTTTCTAAAAACAAGCTATCTTCCAAATAAAACTTGTAGTTAAAAATGGCATTATCTGCCAAGGGCGATTTAAAGTCTTTTCCGAAAATAATTACATCATTATCATATATATTTATGTTTTGATACATATCGCCCATAACCTGCGATATACTCTGGTTTTGAACACCCGATATTTTACTTGCTTTAATAATTTCCTTTTTTGCCTTAGGGCTACTTCTGTAGTAAAAATCTGAAACGGTTTCAACCATAAAAAGCGGTAATGAAGGCTTTTCGGCCGAATTAACACTATCCATATTATTAAAAATGAACTTTATAGGCTTAAAAGCCTTGTTTTCTTTTAATTTTTTCGGGATGTTATTTAAATCAAACTCTATTTTATTATATACCTCATATTCGTATGATTTCAGCCTAGCTTTATCATTCATCGCTTTATGCGCAATAGCCAATCGAATGATGCGATGTGCCGGGTTTTCTCCTGCTTTTACCACTACTTCATTTAAGGTTACCCCTTCTTCTAAGGCATAAAATGGAATATTTATAGTCTGCGAAACACCCCTTTTTAAAGGGACTGCCATACGCTGGTAACCTATATAAATAGCTATAAGTGAATCAGCTACTTTATCAGTAATAAGGGTGAAATTTCCATCAAAATCAGTATTTGCGCCAACTGTTGTACCTTTTAAAATAACGCTGGCAAATGGTATAGGCTCTTTACTTTGAACATCAAAAATTTTACCCCTAATGGTATATTGTTGCGCAAAAATACTTCCGCACAAAAAAAATAGTAAAAGGCCTACTAATGCTCGCATAAACTTGGGCTCAATTTAGATATATTTTTTAATTAAAAGCTGAAGCACTGTTAAACATGTTTCTACAAAAAAAACAATAGCTATATTTAGCCTTTCTAAATTAAATATGGAAGTTAACAAAGAGGATAAAGTACTTATTATTGGTGCAGGCGGGCAAATTGGAGTTGAACTTTTAGAAGAATTAAACATACTCTATGGCTCATCAAATGTGGTTGCTGCAGATATTAAGCAATCAAACGCGTTTTCAAACAACGCGTTTGAGGTTTTAGACGTTTTAAATAAAGACCAGCTTTTAGATGTAGTCAAAAAACACAGCATAAAACAAGTCTATTTATTAGCCGCCTTATTATCAGCTACGGCCGAAAAAAATCCGTTATACGGATGGCAACTTAACATGCAAGGGCTATTTAACGTTTTAGATTTAGCCAAGGAAAAGCATATTGAAAAAGTATACTGGCCTAGCTCTATTGCCGCTTTTGGTACAACTACTCCAAAACAAAACACCCCCCAGTATACAGTTATGGAACCTACTACGGTATACGGAATTAGCAAACAGGCCGGAGAACGTTGGTGCGAGTATTATTTTTTAAAATACGGAGTTGATGTACGTAGTTTACGTTACCCGGGGCTTATTAGTTATAAATCGGCTCCTGGGGGAGGTACAACTGACTATGCAGTACATATTTTCCATGAAGCATTAAAAACACAAACCTACGAATGCTTTTTATCGGAAGAAACTACCCTCCCTATGATGTATATGCCTGATGCTATACAAGCTACGATACAAATAATGCATGCACCAGCAAGTAATATAAAGATACGTGGGGCTTATAATATTGCCGGTATCAGTTTCAATCCCAAACAAATAGCTCAAGAAATAAAAAAACACATTCCTGATTTTACAATAACTTATAACCCCGATTTTAGACAGGAAATTGCTGATACTTGGCCACAAAGTATAAATGATGCTGAAGCCCGTCAACACTGGAATTGGAGTAATAAATACGATTTACCAACCATGGTAAAATCTATGATAGATAATTTAAGGTAAAAAAAGTGAAACCTTTTATTTTTATTACGTATAAGCGTGGTAGAAGGTAGAATGAAGTTGTTTTTCCATCTATTAAAAACTGAGTTATATCTAAAAGTTTTTAAGTATGAAAAAAAATATGTATATATTTGATAAAAGTTTGTTAATGAAACTAAAGTTTAAATTAATATTTTCATTTTTTGTGTTAAGCTACGGTTATGCTCAGCCGCAGTCGTTTGAGTTAGACCCCTCTAACGGAAAAGATTCTATCAATATTATTGATTTTCAGGGCTTAAAACAAGGACGTTGGATTACTTTTGGAAGATCTAAACCAAATACTTGTTACCAATTAACGGCTAAAGTAGAAGAAGGAAAATATACTGATAACAGAAAAAATGGCATTTGGAAAGAATATTTCTGTAACGGAAACACTAAAAACAAAATTACTTTTCAAAATGGCAGACCAGATGGTTACGCTATAATGTATCATGAAAACGGCAAAATATCGGAAGAAGGCACTTGGAAAACTAATAAATGGGTGGGTAATTATAAATTATACTACGATAACGGAAACGTACAACAAGAATTTACCTTTAATACGGGTGGAAAAAGAGAAGGTGCTCAAAAATACTATTACGAAGATGGAACACCTCAGATTGAGGGCAACTGGCAATCTGGTAAAGAAAGCGGCGCTGTTACTGAATATTATCCTAATGGTGATGTAAAAAAAGTAGTAAACTATAATAATGGGGATGCAGATGTAGCTTCAATTAAAACATTTGAGCCTAAAAAACCAATTAAGGAAGTTCCGGTTGAAAAAGTAGATAATAGCAAAAAGGTAACACTAGATGCTAAAACAGAAACCTTACAAGATCCTAAGGCTAAAATACCTACTGTTTTAAATGGTCAGCACGTACTTTACAATAAAAACCGCCAAAAAACTAAAGATGGTAACTTTAAAGATAACCGCTTTATGGATGGAAAAAACTACAAGTATAATGATGATGGAATTTTACAGCGCATAGAGATATATAAAAATGGTTCATATATTGGAGATGCACAAATAGACGAATAAACTCTATTTTACAGTATTAAAACCCCTGTTTTCAGTGAAAACAGGGGTTTTTTATTTACAGGAATGTGCAATAAAACATTATCTTTATGGGCTTAAATTTTAAGGTTACTAATGAGCAAAAAATATAACGAATACAAGCAACTTAATCTTTCGCAAATAGGAAAAGATGTTTTAAAGCTTTGGGCAGAAAACAAAACTTTTGAAAAATCTATTTCTGAACGCGAAGGGAAAACTCCTTTTGTTTTTTACGAAGGTCCGCCAAGTGCCAATGGCATGCCCGGCATACACCACGTAATGGCACGTAGCATTAAAGATATTTTTTGTCGTTTTAAAACCATGCAGGGCTTTCAGGTTAAACGCAAAGCAGGTTGGGATACACATGGTTTACCTATAGAATTAGGCGTAGAAAAAGCATTAGGAATTACTAAAGAAGATATAGGTAAAAAAATTACCGTTGAGCAATATAACCTTGAGTGCCGTAAGGATGTAATGAAATATACCGATAAGTGGGAAGCCATTACAAGCCAAATGGGCTATTGGGTCGACATGAAAGACCCTTATATTACGTATGATAACCGCTATATTGAAAGTGTATGGTGGTTACTAAATAACCTGTACGAGAAAAATTTATTATATAAAGGCTTTACTATTCAGCCTTATTCTCCGGCTGCCGGAACAGGTTTATCATCACATGAATTAAACCAACCGGGTTGCTACAGAGATGTAAAAGACAGAACAGCAACTGTAATGTTTAAGGCAACTAATAATACTGAATTTAAGATTGAAAGTTTAAAGGCAATAAAAGAAACCATCTGTTTCTTAGCCTGGACGACTACACCTTGGACACTCCCTTCTAACACTGCATTAGCTGTTGGGAAAGACATTGATTATGTTTTGGTAAAATCTTTTAATCCTTTTTCACACGAAAGCATTCATGTCATCTTAGCTAAAGATTTAGTTGGAAAATATTTTTCAGAAAAAAGTGCTGAACTAAAATTAGAAGATTATCAAGCAGGCGATAAAGCTATTCCGTTTAAAATTATAACTGAGTTTAAAGGATCTGATTTAGCCAGTGTAAAATACGAGCAACTCCTGCCCTTCTCTAAACCAACTGATGGCGAAGATGCTTTTAGAGTTATTATTGGCGATTTTGTTACCACAACCGATGGTACCGGTATAGTACATATAGCACCTTCATTTGGCGCAGATGACTTTCGTGTTGCAAAACAAAACAATATAGGCTCATTAACCTTGGTTGATAAGCGTGGTAAATTTTTGCCTGAAGTAAATGATGGTGTGTTTTTGTATGGCGAAGAATTTGTAAAAGAGGCTTATCTAAATGATGATGAAAAGAAAGTTGAGTTTGAGCGCCAAAAGAAAATATTAGAAGCTAATCATAAAATAAAAGACCTTAAAGTTTACCTGAGTGTTGATGAGCGCATTGTTTTAAAATTGCAAGAAGAAGGTAAATTATTTAAAAAAGAAACCTACGAGCATAGTTACCCACATTGCTGGCGTACCGATAAGCCTGTTTTATATTACCCACTTGATAGTTGGTTTATAAAAACCACTGCTTTAAAAGAGCGTATGATAGAGCTTAACAAAACCATTAACTGGAAACCTGAATCGACAGGAACAGGGCGTTTTGGAAGCTGGCTAGAAAATTTAAATGATTGGAATTTATCTCGCTCACGTTTTTGGGGCATTCCAATTCCTATTTGGACAAGCGAAGATAGAACAGAGCAAACCGTTATCAATTCTGCCGAAGAATTAAAAAAACAAATTGACAACGCTGTTGCAAAAGGCTATATGGATAAAAATCCATTATCAGCTTTTAAACCGGGTGATAACTCTACCGAAAACTATGCAACATTTGATTTACATAAACCGTATGCTGATACGATTGTATTAGAGAAAAACGGAAAAAAATTATTCCGTGAACCTGATTTGATAGACGTTTGGTTTGATAGCGGCGCAATGCCTTATGCGCAACTACACTACCCTTTTGAGAACAAAGATTTAATAGACAATAAAAAATATTATCCTGCTGATTTTATAGCTGAAGGGGTTACCAAACACGTGGTTGGTTTTTTACACTACACGCAATAGCAACTATGTGTTTCGATTCGGTAGCTTACAAAAATGTTGTAAGTAACGGCTTGGTGCTTGATAAAAATGGCAACAAAATGAGCAAGCGTTTAGGTAATGCTGTTGACCCATTTGAAACCATTGAGAAGTTTGGTGCAGATGCTACCCGTTGGTATATGATAACCAATGCAGCCCCTTGGGATAATTTAAAATTTGATACCGAAGGAATTGGTGAAGTACAACGTAAGTTTTTCGGAACACTTCACAACACCTATTCATTTTTTGTACTTTATGCTAATGTAGATGGATTCAATTATAGCGAAGCTGAAATTCCTGCCGGCAAAAGACCTGAAATTGATCAATGGATTTTATCTGAATTAAATTCATTAATAAAAAATGTTGAGGAAGCATTTAGTAATTATGAGCCGCATCGTGCAGGTAGATTTATAGAATATTTTGTTGATGAGCATTTAAGTAACTGGTATGTGCGCTTATGCCGTCGTCGTTTTTGGAAAGGCGATTATAGTGAAGATAAAATTGCAGCGTATCAAACTTTATATCGTTGTTTAGAAGTCATAGCACAACTTGCGGCACCTATAGCACCATTTTTTACCGATAGATTATTTAATGATTTAAATAGCATTACTAATCGCCAAAAGACGGAATCTATTCACTTGAGTGATTTCCCTAAAGTAGATGAGAAATTAATTGATAAAGAATTAGAAGAAAGAATGGAATTAGCACAAAAAATTTCGTCCATGATTCTTTCTATTCGTAAAAAAGAGAATTTAAAAGTTCGTCAGCCATTAAATAAAATTCAAATTCCGGTGTTGGATGAGCATTTTCAAAAACAGGTTGATGCTGTAAAAGATTTGATTTTAGCTGAAGTAAACGTAAAAGAAATTGAGTTTGTAAACGAAAGCCATACGCAAATTGTAAAAAACCTGAAACTTAATTTTAAAACATTGGGTAAAAAATGCGGCAAACACATGAAAGCTGTTCAGTCTTTTGCCGCAGACAATACACAGGCAATTATCTCAGGAATTGAGAAAAACGGCAAATTCGACATTAAAATAGAAGGAGATACTATAACCCTAGAACTTGAAGACGTTGAGGTTATACCCGTTGACATACCAGGCTGGAAGGTGGCCAATAGCGGCCCTGTAACGGTTGCTCTTGATATAACCCTTACAGAACCTCTAAAACAGGAGGGTATAGCTCGTGAAATCGTTAATCGTATCCAAAACATACGTAAAGACAAGGGTTTTGAGGTTACTGACAGGATAAATATCAAGGTTCTGCAAAATGATGCCTTGAATGATGCTATAAAAAATAATTTAAACTATATTTGCTCTGAAACTTTAACAAGTAATCTACAGTTGGTTGAGCAATTAGAACAACAAACAAGTATGCTTATTGAGGTGGATGAAAAACTAAACACCTACATAAGCGTAGAAAAATTAAATTAAAGAGAGTTACCATGGCTAAGAAAAACGACAAAAAAGCAAAATCTGCTGCAAAGTCAACTAAAAAAGCTAGCAAGCCTGCGGCTAAAAAAGCGGTTAAAAAAACTACTGCTAAAAAAGTAACAAAACCTGTTGCTAAAAAAGTTACTAAACCCGCCAAAGCCAGTAAGCCTGCAAAACCTACTCCCAAAGCAAAACAAAAACCGCAAGCCAAAAAGGTTGTTGCGGCTAAACCTAATAAAAACAAACCTGTTGAAGTGAAAAAGACTGCAAAAAAAGAAGTGAAGAAGATTGTTTCTAAAAAAGAAGAAGAAACCAAACTTAAAAAGAAAACTGCCGTTGCTGCCCCAGTTAAAAAAGAGAAACCAAGTTCTAAAAAAGCAGGTAAAAAGAAATCTAAGAAATCTGACGATGGTGATTTAGATGGAGAAGAGTTAGATGTTGATGCCGGACTTTTAGAAATAGACCCCGAAGCAATAACTGATGATGATGATGATATTGAAGAAGTGATTGTTGAGGAAAAAGAGAAAGAGAAAAAAGGCAAAGGAAGAAGAAGATCTAGAGGTGGTAGAATTGGAATGAAAAAACAGTACGATTCGGAAGAGTTTGTACGTAAACAGGTAATTAAAATAGACTTAACTAAAGCCTTAATTAAAAAACCTAAAAAAGAAGAGCCAAAACCTTTTATCAATAATAAAGATACACGTACCCGTTATAACGATAAAGAACTTGCTGAGTTTAAAGAAATTATTGTTGCTAAATTAAACGAAGCTAAAACGGATTACGATTTATTGAAACAGACTTTAACTAATACAGATAACCATGGTACAGATGATACATCACCAACTTTTAAATTATTAGAAGATGGAAGCGATATTTTATCTAAAGAAGAGGTTGCACAATTAGCATCTCGTCAAGAAAAATATATTGTATCGTTACAAAATGCATTAGTACGCATACAAAATAAAACATACGGCATTTGCCGTGTTACGGGAAGACTAATTCCGAAAGAGCGTTTACGCAGCGTACCACATGCTACCCTTAGTATGGATGCTAAAATAAACCAATACGATAATAATTAATTTTATCACACATAAAAAAAGCCGTTCAAAAAAATTGAACGGCTTTTTTATTTTATAGATATTTCTTTACTCTTTTTCTTCCTCATTCCAACGGAATGAATTTATTTCTACACCTGCTAAACTTAGAGCTCTATCGGTAACCGTTTTAGCAAGCTCTTCAAATGTTTTTGGTTTGCTATAAAATGATGGGGTTGCAGGGCAAACAATGCCACCTGCCAAGGTAACCGTTTCCATATTTTTTATATGAATAAGATTTAATGGAGTATCTCGTGTCAGTAAAATAAGTTTGCGTCTTTCCTTCAACATTACATCGGCAGCGCGTGTAACTAAATCATTGCTTATACCTGTTGCAATTCTTCCTAAAGTACCCATACTACAAGGACAAATTATTAATGCCTGATAGGATGATGAACCAGATGCAAAAGGCGCCATAAAATCATTTTTATCAAAAAATGTAAATGGGTAATTTTTATAATCTGTATTATCTAATTCATATTGCCAAACATACTTGGCATTATCGCTCATTACAACAGCAATGTTTTTAAATAGGTTTTTATGCTGCAGTAAAGTATCAAATAAAACTTTTGCATAGATGGCTCCGCTTGCACCTGTAACAGCAACTGCAATATTTAATGGTTTATTGGCCATCAGTTGGAGTAGTTGACGATACAGCTCTTGGGGGTATCCTATATCGTAAAGATAATTGCAATAAATTATTGTATAAGCCCTGGTTAAATAATGAATAAGGAAACTGCCCGTGATAAATGCCTACTGAAGAAGTATAGTAAGATCGAATAGTTACTATAGAATATTCGAAACGAACATTCACAGTCAATAAAGGTCTAAGTTTATAGCCTATGCCAACAATGTAACTAAAATCAAAATTTCTATACTTATCATCTGTATAGGTTGGGTTATTTGTTTGAACATTAGGAGGGTTTTGTATTAAGTAAGCGGCGGCGGCACCTATTTCCGCATTAAATTTTTTATAATTCATTCTTAGCGTTAGGGGGATTTCAAGATAATTTAAACGCGATAAGAAAAAAGGGTTAGCCGGATTATTTCTTGATGCCGAATCTAAACTATAGTTATGGCGCGCACCTTTTTGTATAAAAGTTATTCCAAACTCCGCTTCAAAAATTCTCGACAGTTGACGGTTTATGCCCGCTCCCAACATAAATCCGGGTTTACTGTAACCGGCATATGTATCTCCATCAACCTGAGAAGCCACTAAGCTTGCATAAATAACAGGTCGAAAAGTTTGGTCGATTTCCTGAGATTGCGCCCTTAAAAAATTAGTAAGAAAAACAAAAGATATGAGTGCTAAAAAAATACGTTTCATTTAAATTAGCTTATCATTATTTTTTTTGCAGGTGCAATTAATTTAATTGCTTCTTCTGCAATAGCTGCTGCTGATAATCCAACCTCATCATATAATTCTTTTGGCTCGCCATGTTCAATAAATTCATCAGCTATTCCTAAGCGTTTTACTTGTGCGTTGTAATTATTATCGCTCATAAACTCTATAACAGCGCTACCAAAACCGCCTTGCAAGCAACCATCTTCAATAGTAATTACTTTTTTATGTGTGGTAAATATTTCGTGTAGCATTTGCTCATCTAACGGTTTTACAAAACGCATATCGTAATGTGCCACACTAATGTTTTGCTGTTCTATTATTTTTACGGCTTCGGTAGCTGTGTTTCCTATGTGCCCTATAGAAAGAATAGCAATATCTTTTCC
>Ga0134125_10006798_pt1 | contig 12924 bp, 13 predicted proteins | sample KB31751_FD_96464 | JGI IMG/M metagenome (GOLD analysis project Ga0134125, IMG submission 96464) | Terrestrial soil microbial communities with excess Nitrogen fertilizer from Kellogg Biological Station, Michigan, USA - KB3-175-1 | ecosystem: Environmental > Terrestrial > Soil > Unclassified ... | reverse complement strand
TTCGAAAGACTGGAACCCTCTTGATTGAATTGGGCTCCAACCCGATCAGGTCGGGCGCGCCAAGTCGGCCTGGATGTGCACGAATTTGGAAGCTTTTACCGGCCTGCCCGCCAGTCGGCCGGTCATCGAGCGTTGCCCCTTGGTCCAATCGACAGATGAACGACCTTTAATAGTGTCATCTGATGAAACAATAAGGGCCCTGAAAAATGACAAAAGCGGTCTCGTCTCCCGCAACGTCGGCTTCCAACAATCACAATGGTACTCACCACGCTGCAAATTCGTCGGTCATCAAGCGGTCGATCATTCGCGATGGACACAAGTCGAGCGTTTCGCTGGAAGACCAATTCTGGGACGCCTTGCGTGAGATTGCAGACAGCGAACGCATGACAGTTTCGGCGCTCGTCGGGACGATCGACCACGGTCCAAACCGTCGGAATCTCTCGTCGGCAATCCGCGTGTTTGTTTTGGATCGTTTCAGGCGTAACAGCGACCACAAACTTTCGATTGCCCCGTCCGATCCGGTTGCCCCTTCGGTACGCAACAATCCATCGCAACTGCCTTAACTGCGGCTGCAACCGTTGCCTCATTAATGGAACCGAAAACGATATTGGACCTCCGTCCAACTCGATCAGCGATGCCCAATTTCATAGGCTGAGACAATAGGAGTGCTGCCGTCAACGCAGCCCCGATACGCCAAGTTCGTGACCGCGACGGGCGAACCGAGGGAGTGGCCATGTTAAAATTCCTCGTACAATCACTGGCATTCGTTCTTTTTGTTGCCCTCGCCCCGGTGGCAAGCGCGCAGAGCCAGCCGGCTCCCGCACCGGCGAGCGCGCCGGCGCCGGACAAGCTTCTCACACCGGGAGAAATAGATGCGCTCCTCTCCCCGATCGCGCTTTACCCGGACACGCTGCTGTCCCAGGTGCTGATGGCGTCGACCTATCCCCTCGAGGTCGTCCAGGCCAGCCGCTGGGCGAAGGAAAACAAGACTCTCAAGGACGATGCTTTGAAGACTGCCGCCGAGAAGCAGGGATGGGATGAAAGCGTGACGTCGCTCGTCGCGACCCCGTCAGTACTCGACATGATGAGCGACAAGCTCGACTGGACCCAAAAGCTCGGCGACGCCATGCTCGCGCAGCAGACTGATGTGATGGATGGTGTTCAGCGGCTACGCGCAAAAGCCGAAGCAAACAACAAGCTGCAGACCACAAAGCAGCAGAAAGTTACAAAGAAAAGTGAAGGCAGCAAGCAGGTCATCGTGATTGAGCCGACGGATCCGCAAACAATGTACGTGCCTTACTACGATCCGGCAGTGGTTTATGGCGCTTGGCCTTATCCGTCCTACCCGCCCTACTACTGGGGCGCGAGCTACTGGCCGTATGGCGGCGCAGTTTTGGGCGCGGGCCTGGCATTCGGCGCAGGCTATGCGATTGGGCGCTGGGCCGGCGGCGGAGGTTATTGGGGCGGTAACGCCAACATCAACTGGAACAACAACAACATCAACATCAATCGGCCAGGCGGTGGTAGTGGAAATTGGAACCACAACGTCGATCACCGGCATGGCGTCCGTTACAACAACAAAGGTGTCGCCGACAGAATGAACAAGGGCAACAATATCCGCGGCGGCGCAGGTAACCGCACGGACTTCCGCGGTCACAACGGCCAGGCCGCGCTGCGGCCCGGCGGCGATCGCCCGGGTGGCGGCGCCGGCAATCGTCCCGGCGGCGGTGATCGTCCGGGCGCAGGCAATCGGCCGGGCGGCGGCGATCGTCCCGGTGCCGGTAATCGTCCGGGCGGCGGTGGCGGCCAAAAAGCTGCAACTCGTCCGTCTGGCGGCGGAGCCCGTCCTGGCGGCGGCGCGCGGCCGAGCCAAGGCGCGCGTCCCGGCGGTGGCGGCGGTGGCCGCAGCGCCTTCGCCGGCAGCGGCGGTGGCGGCCGCGGTGCCATGGCGCAGGCGTCACGCGGCCATGCGAGCATGGGCGCGCGTGGCGGCGGTGGCGGCGCGCGCATGGGCGGTGGTGGCGGCGGCGGCGCGCGCATGGGCGGTGGTGGCGGCGGCGGCCGCGGTGGTGGTGGCGGCGGACGCGGTGGCGGCGGCGGTGGCCGGCGATCCGACATCGCGCTCAAGCACGACATTACGCTGCTGGGTCATCTTGACAATGGCCTCGGCTTCTATCGTTTCAGCTACAACGGCAGCGACAAGGCCTATGTCGGCGTGATGGCGCAGGAGGTGCAGGTCGTTGCGCCTGACGCGGTCATCCGGGGCCACGATGGCTACCTGCGTGTCTTCTACGACAAGCTCGGGCTGCAATTCCAAACTTACAATCAGTGGATTGCCTCCGGCGCACGGATTCCATCCGGCGCCTCAGGCTCGAATTGAGAGGTGAACAGTCATGACCAACCCGCGTTATGTTCATCTCTGGAGCAAGAGCACCTTGCTGGTGGGTGCGGCGGCACTGGTGCTCGCACTCTCCTCGCTCGCTCAGGCGCAGCAACGATTTCAAACACCTGAGGCGGCTATTGAGGCTCTTGTGGCCGCCGCAAGAAGTGGCGACCGCAGATCGGTCGTGAGCATCCTCGGCCCTGGCTCGCAGGAGCTCGTCTCCTCCGGCGACCCGGTGGAGGATGACAACGTGAAAAAGGAATTTTTGGCGAACTATGACGCCGGACACCGCGTCCTCAGCGAGGCGGGCAAGCCTGCCACGCTCGTGATAGGCCCGAACGACTGGCCCTTCCCGATTCCGATCGCGCAACGCGACGGACAGTGGGCCTTCGACGTCGCGGCCGGCCGGGAGGAAATTCTCGCCCGGCGCATCGGCCGCAACGAGCTCGCGACCCTGAAGGCAATGCTCGCCTACTGGGACGCGCAAAACGACTACGCCGATATGAACAAGGACAAGACCGGCCAGGCGGTCTATGCGCAGCGTATTGTCAGTACACCCGGCAAGAAGGACGGGCTCTATTGGCCGACAAGCGGCGACGAAAAGCCAAGCCCGCTGGGTGAAGCCGTTGCCGATGCAACACAACGCGGTTATCGCCCCGGCGCCGGCGAGCCGTTCAACGGCTACCGCTTCAAGATGCTGACGCGCCAGGGCCCGACGGCGCCTGGCGGCGCCGTAGACTATGTCGTCAATGGCAACATGATCGGCGGCTTCGGGCTCGTCGCCTACCCGGCCGAATATGGCAACTCCGGCATCATGACATTCATCATCAACAATGATGGCGACATTTACGAGAAGGATTTCGGTGAAGGCACCGCCCGGAATGCCTCGCGTATCACCTCGTTCAACCCCGATCACACCTGGAAAAAGGTGGTCGACACGGAAAAATAAGACCACGTTTCTTCCCGTCGCGCGAGCACGCAGGAGCCACCAGCAACTGCAAGCCACGCAACGCGGGGGAAGTCGTGTTGGCCGCTCGTTCCCCGCCTGAATATTGAGACGGCCGATTTCCGGGAGGGTTATGGTCATGCTTGACGCGTTTGCCTGGGTCGTTCTTCTGATTCTGCTGGCGAGCGCGCTTGCAATGTTTTTCATCGCCGGCTCGCTGCCCGGGCACATCGCGAAAAGCCGCGGCCATCCCTGGGCGCAGGCCGTGACCGTCGCCGGCTGGGTCACATTGATCTGCGGCTTCGCGCTTTGGCCGGTCGCGCTGATCTGGGCCTATATCGACGTCCCTGCGCGCAAAGGGGAAGCGGCGCGATGATCGTCGCCCTCTTCAATGTCTACCTCGTCGTTCTCTTCATCCTGGTGAAGACGAAGATTGTTCCTTTCAACCTGTTCTGGAAATGCTCGCCGCTCATCGTGCTCCTGTTGTTGATGTTCGGGCTCTTCGTCCCGATGGGGTGGGGCGCGCCGCAAGGCCCGGCCATGGTCGTGCGTCAATCGGTGCAAATCGTCCCCAACGTTGCTGGCGAGGTGACGGAGGTCCCGGTCGAACCCAACAAGCCGCTGAAGGCGGGCGACGTGCTGTTCAAGATCGATCCGGTGCCCTACCAGTCGCAGGTCGATTCCATCGGTGCACAGCTCAAGTTCGAACAGCTGCGGCTTTCGCAAATGACGCAGCTGCAGGTCAGCGACGCTGGCCGTGCATTTGACGTCGAGCAACGCCAGGCTGATGTCGACAAGCTCAAGGGACAGCTTTTGGGCGCAAAATATAACCTCGATCAAACCGTCGTGCGCGCGCCTGCCGACGGCTACGTGACCAACGTAGGGCTTATGAAAGGCGCACGCGTCGCCAACCTGCCGCTCTCGCCTGTGATGGCGTTTATCGACACCACTGAAACCACGGTCGGCGTCGAGATCGCGCAGATCTACACGCGCTATATCGAGCCCGGCCAGCCGGTCGAGGTCACATTCAAGATTTTCCCCGGGCAGGTTTTCAAGGGCAAGGTCGATGCGGTCTTGCAGGCGATGTCGACGGGCCAGATCCTTGCTACGGGCACTGCGGTGACGCCGAGGCAGTTAACGGCGGCGCCATTTGTCGTTCGCGTCAAGCTCGACGACCCCAAGCTCGCCGCCAGTTTGCCGGCCGGCACTGCCGGAGATGCGGCGATCTACACCAAGCGCATCAAGCCGAGCCACATCATCCGCAAGGTGATCCTGCGGCAGATCGCGATTGTCAATTTCGTCAATCCGCTTTAACGAAGTCAGGCCGTCGGAAAAAAAGGCAAGCCATGACACGCTTTGTCGCACCGGTCTGCGGGTGCATTCTGTTGGTGACAACAGGCGTTTCTGTATTGGCGCAAACGCCAGTTGTTGCTCCCATTCGGATCACCGCGGACAACTTCAATCGCGCTGAAACCGATACGAACCTCGCGCTTCGCGTCAAGCGAGGTGCATTCGGCAAGTTCTATCATTCGAGAGAGCTGCCGCTAGAAAACGCCGGCGTGCGTACCAGCCGCGACACGCTGTACTCGGAAGCAGTGTTCGATCTTGATGCGGGACCGGTGAAGATCACATTGCCAAACGCGGGCAAGCGCTTCATGTCGATGATAGTGATCAATGAGGATCACTACGTTTACGAGGTCGACTACGGCCCCGGCAACTACAACTTTACCAAGTCAGAGGTTGGCACGCGCTACGTATTCATGGCGCTTCGCACGATGGTTGATCCGAACGATGCGCAGGATGTCAAACAGGCTCGCGCGCTACAGGATGCGGTCATCGTCAAGCAGAAGAGCCCCGGCCGCTTCGAGATCCCGAATTGGGATCAGGTGACCCAGAAGAACGTGCGCGATATGCTTTTGGGTTTAAACGCGACACTGCCTGACCTGAAAAGGGCGTTCGGAAGCCGGACGCAGGTCGACCATGTGCGGCACCTGATTGGGACCGCGGCGCGTTGGGGCGGCAATCCAGACAGGGATGTCACCAGTCTCAACGTCACCCCGAGCAGGAACGACGGTGCAGCGGTGTACAGGCTCACAATCCCGGGAAAGGTCCCGGTTAACGCCTTCTGGTCCGTCACGGTTTATGACGCAGATGGCCGTTTTAAGAAGAACCCGCAGGATGCATACTCCGTAAACAGCATCACCGCGAAAAAGAGCGCAGATGGCTCGGTCGCCATGCAGTTCGGGGGCTGCGATGGCAAGATTCCAAACTGCCTGCCGACCACGCCGGGTTGGAACTACTTGGTACGGCTTTATCGTCCGCGCGACGAAATTCTGAATGGCAAATGGAAGGTACCGGACGCACAGGTTGTGAAATAAGCTTCGCGGGGCTTGGGCCAAAAAGAAGAGCCGCGGGCCAAGGCGAACGGCTGGGAGGATGGCATGGGACGATTTGCATTTTGTGCGCTGGTTGTAGCGTGCGTCGCGACCAGCGGGGTTCACGCGCAGCCCGCCCGCGCCATCTCCGACAGGGACATTGTCGAGGCTTACGAATACATGCTCGGCCGCTTGCTGGTGCTGCGGCAGGAAAACCTTGATTTCAAGGAAGGGCTCAAATGGAACCAGATCGTCCACCGCGAGCCTGGTGGCGTGGATTGGGCGAACCCGAATCTTGACGTCGCATACAGCGAGGCTTGGGTGGCAGTAGACGAGAAAAGCTGCACGCTCATCGAGCTCCCCGAAATAAAGGGCCGCTATTACACGGTGCAGGCGCTCAACGGTTGGGGCGAAGTCACCGCCAACATCAACGAGCGCAATTTTCCCAAACACCCATTCGGCAAATTCGCCTTCTGTCTGAAGGAAACCAAGGCAACGCTCCCCAAGGGCACGCAGCGCGTCAACTTGCCCAGCAGGAAGTCGCGGATCCTGATGCGGATTGAGCTTGCTGCCAATCCCGCGGAGGCAATCGCGCTTCAGAAAAAAACGACCATGAAGGCGACCGGCTCGCCGCAAATCGACCAGGCAGTCGTCAACCCGGACTTTCCAAACAGCAAGCTGCCTGGTGTCGAGGCCTTCGACAAAACGGAGGCCATTCTCGCAAGTGAGGCCGAGCTAAACCCCGGCATGATCGACGTTCGCGAGAAGGCACGCGCAGTTGCAAAGGCCGCATCCGATCCTGCCCAGCGCACCCGTATTGATGAAGTCGTTCGCAAGTTGGCGATCCCCTCGTTTCTCGCTGAGCTCCCGAAAATGGGCAAGCAAGTGAATGGATGGGTTCGTCCGCGGATCATCGGCAACTATCGGAGTGACTACGTGATGCGATCCATCACGAACTACGGCGGGATCTGGGCGAACAACAGCAAAGAGGTCGTCTATTTCTCCGCTCAAGGCCTGGACGGCAGCCAGACCTTCACCCAGACTTATCCGAAGGACGCCCTGCCCCAGACCAAAACGCGCTACTTCTGGTCTGTCATCATCGTAGATGGATTGGACTATCGTGTTATCGCCAATCCGCTCAACCGCTACCTGCTCAACAAACAGTCCCCGTTGAAACATAACGACGACGGCTCACTCACGTTGGTCTTCGGTCCCAAGCAACCCGACGGCCTTCCGGAATCCAACTGGCTGCCAACGCCCAACGGAAAAAAATACAACATGACCTATCGCTTTTATGGACCATCGAAGGACGTCACGGACGGTACGTATTCCCCGCCGCCGCTGGTGCGTATCAGCGAAACGCAAACTGAGCGATTGATCCGCAGCCTGAAGAAGTCGAAGAAGGAGTGACAAGCCGATGAACAGCTTCAAGCGGCTTATGGCATCTTTCGGCGTTCTGGTTGCTTCTGTCGCAGTCTTTGTTGTGGCGCCGGCCAATGGCCAGACCCTCAAGGCGGTCAAAGATCGCGGCGGTCTCAATTGCGGTGTCAGCGAAGGCCTTTATGGATTTTCCGCTCGTGACAACGCCGGTAATTGGAGCGGATTCGACGTCGAGCTGTGCCGCGCCGTCGCGGCGGCAGTTTTTAACGACGCCAGCAAGGTCAACTACGTGCCGCTCGACGCCAGCCGCCGCTTCGAAGCGTTGCAGTCGGGCGCCATCGACGTACTCTCGCGTAACACGACCTGGACGATGTCGCGGGAAGTGGAGCTCGGCCTGATTTTTACGGCGACAACTTACTTTGACGGTCAGGGATTCCTCGTTCGCCGGGCCATGAACAAGGAGACTGCGCTCGACCTCGACGGTGCGAAGGTGTGCGTGCAGACCGGAACGACGACCGAGCTCAATCTTGCCGATTATTTCCGCACCAACAAGATGCTCTTTGTTCTGGTCGCGGCGATGACGCTTGAAAGTGCAATCAAGGGCTATGATTCCGGACAGTGCAATGTGCTCACCGCAGATATCTCTGCGCTTTTCGGCATCAGACTTTTGCTCTCAAAGCCTGATGACCACGTCATCTTGCCTGATGTCATCTCCAAGGAACCGCTGGGACCAGCCGTACGCCAGGACGACGTCCAATGGTTTAACATTGTAAAGTGGGTACACTTTGCCATGGTCAACGCCGAAGAACTCGGAGTGACGTCGAAAAGTATCGATGAGGCCCTGAAGTCCGACAGCCCGGATGTGAAACGTCTGGTCGGCGCGGAAGGAAACTACGGCGAGCGAATGGGTCTGACCAAAGATTGGGCGGTCCGCGTCATCAGACTCGTTGGCAATTATGGTGAAGTTTACGAGCGGACCGTCGGCGTCAACTCGCCTCTCACTATTCCGCGCGGGATCAATCAACTGTGGAACAAAGGCGGTATTCTCTATGCGCCGCCGATCCGCTGATCGGAACGAAATCGTGATAAACGCTGGGCCAACACAATGGTAGTATGGGGCGATGGTTGACTACTATTCAATACTAACGCGCGCAGTTGCATCGCTCAGTCCCAATACGAGCGAACAGCGCCGCGATCTTTACGACCGCGCGCACATGACGCTTGTCGAAAAGATTCGCGCCGTTGACCCAACATTGTCTGATCCTGCCCTGAATGCCGAAAGGGCGGCGCTTGAAGCTGCGATCCAACGCGTCGAACGAGACGCGCTGCGTTCCGCTGCGCCGCGTCGGCCAGCACACGTAACCGCGCGGCCTGCCCACGGCTATCGGGACAGGCCGCCATTGAGGGATACGCGAAAACCGCTACGCATCGCCGCCGGAGCGGTTGGCGCAGTCCTCATTCTCCTCGCTGGTGTGGCGATCTATTCCTTCTGGCCGCGTAGTATCGCGGACCTGCGGAACATCTCGAGTCCGCGAACGGTGACGGCCGCCGCCGAGGAACCGACTGGCAAGTCAGGTTATGTCAATCTGCGGCAGTTGGTGTACTACCGGACGAACCAGCCTGTCGGGACGATTATTGTCGATAAAACTCAGACCTTTCTGTACGTGGTCCGGCCGAATTCGTCCGCGTTGCGCTACAGAATCGGCGTGGGCCCCGAATGCATCACGTTGGCCGGGCTCTTCCACGTTGTGCGAAAGGAACCGAACGATTCCGCTGCCCGCGTCATCTACCTGGACAAGGATTATCGAATCCACGGGTCTGCGACGGCAGCCACTCCGGGTTGCATCCGGCTCGACAATGACGACGTGATCTATCTTTACGACCGTACGCCGCTGGAAAGTCGCGTCGTTGTATCGAACTGACCGCGGGTGACCCATTGCCGCTGAATGGCGTGGTGCCTAGAACGTCGGCATGAAGCGACGCTCCGATTCGCCCGTGCTTTGCCCCGCATCGCATAAAATCGTCACGGGATTGATGGTTTTCATCGGGATCACCCTGTTCGTGTCCCAAAGCACGCTTGCTGCCCCCATGCGCTGCAGCGGCGAAGAGACCATCTGTATCAACAGCTGCAAAAAGAATCCTGACCGCTCGACACTGTCAATTTGCATAACCAATTGCGGCATCCGCCAATCGATGTGCCGGAAGACGGGCTGCTGGGATAGCGGGGCCCAGAAGTACTGCGGCCTTTTAAAACAATGACAGCCCGGCCAGCCGGCCCGGAAAGGTCAACGGCCTTTACGAATTGCTAAACACGCATCGCGTACACTCTGAATGGACATTAACTATTTAGAAATTGCCAATCCGTGGCCAACCAGAACGGTTTACCAGGGTCAATGGGCGCTCCCCTCGAACTTATCCAGGAGCTCGATAGCTCCATAACGCACAGCACCGACCAGCGTCGCTCGGTCATGCTGCGGCACCTCACCGACCTGTATCTGGTCGGGTCTGAGCAATACTCCGAAGACGAGATCGACCTGATCGACGACGTTTTCGTGCGGCTGGTCTCGACCATCGAGCAGTCCGCCCGCGCTTTGCTCGCGATCCGGCTCGGCCCGGTCATGGTCGCTCCCCCAAAGATCCTGCGCCTGCTCGCCTGCGATGACGCCATTGAGGTCGCCTCCCCGGTCCTCACGCAGGCCGCACGGCTCGATATCGACACCCTGGTCGAATGCGCGCGCACCAAGAATCAGGAACATCTGCTTGCCATCTCGCGCCGCAAGACCCTGCCCGAAGCGCTGACCGACGTTCTGGTCGAGCGCGGTGACCAGCAGGTTGTATTGAGCACTGCGAAAAACGCCGGTGCCAGGTTCTCCGGCAAGGGTTTTGACACGCTGATCAAACGGTCGTGCGGCGACGACGCTCTGACGTCGTGTGTAGGCGCGCGGTCGGATCTGCCGCCGCAGCTGCTCGACCAGCTGCTCGCGGCCGCATCGGAGAAAGTACGCACCAAGCTGGTGGCCGAACGGGAATACGCAAAGGCCGACATCGAACGAGCGGTCGATGATGTCGCCGGGCAGATCCAGGCCGGGGCTGCCGCGCAGCCTTTGAGTTATGCAGCCGCGCAGGTGCTGGTGGAATCGCTGCACCAGGCGGGCCTGCTGACCACCGGGAAACTGCAGGAATTCGCGCTGGCTGGCCGCTTCGAAGAGACGGTGGCTGCGCTCTCGGTCATGTCAAACGTGCCGACAGCGGTAATCGAAGAGAACATGCGCGATTCCCGCGCAGAAGCGCTGCTGGTATTGGCGCGGGCGAACGGACTGTCGTGGGAGACAACGCGCAGCATCATGATGCTCGCGGCCAAGCGCCACCGGCGCTCCACGACTGGAATCGATCAGACTATGCCGGCGTTTTTCCGGCTGCGGCAATCAACGGCGCAGCAAATTCTCGACTTCCATCGCTTGCCGTCACGCCCTGCGCGTAGGCACTAGGCCAACGACTACACCGTGATATTGAGAAGCGACGCACTCATTTGGGCGTCGCCGCGGATCACCTGCGCATTCGCTGCGAAAGTATATCGGGCGACCAGCAGCTGGACCAATTCGTTGGCGAGGTCGACGTTCGGGCCTGCCACCATGCCGTTGTCGTCGGCGAAGGGCGCCGTCGGTTCGTACAACGATACAGTCGCAGGCGTGATCGTGGTCACTGTCGCGCTGGTTCCCCCGCCGACAGTCTCAGTCTGATTGACGCGTAAGGTCGAATAAGCCGCCGGAAAATTCGCTGCGTTGGCTGCGTCCGGCAGCGGGCCGGTCGACAGCGAATTGACGATATTGCTCGCTGCAACCTGCAAACGCAGGCTTGCCACTTTCAGGCCGGAAACGGCTATTGCGCTGGCAATACTCATTGTTCTTAGTGATAGCCGTGGTCGCGGAACACTTTGTTCCGCAATTCTGTAAACTTTGACGGATCGGCGCGTGCCGCTCGCGCTTGCCGCGTAAAACATGGTAAAATTCGATCAACGAAGATCAGCCGGGAGGACGTCGCAATGGCCACCATCCTGAAACGCGTGAAGGTCGCGCCAAAGGGCATGGGTCTCAACGATTTTGTCGCAATGCAGGAGGGTTTCTTCGCCGCTGAGGGCCTTGACGTCGAATTCGACTGGAAGACGTTCCGTGGCACGCAATCGAGCTGGAAGGGTCTCGACTATTTCCAACGCCCGCAGGACCGCCCCTACACCGAGGACAAGCAGGATGTTGTCCAGGGCGCGTGCCTCTGGGGAACGATCTGCAACGCCAGCGCCGGTATGGGCCGCGTTGTCACCGAAGGCTACGGCGATTCGCCTTGGGCGATTTTCGTGCGGCCGGAATCGAAGATCCACAAGCCGGAGGATCTAAAGGATATTCCGATTTCCGTCGGGATGCGCGCCGGAAGCCACTTCAATGTTCCATATCGCCTGGAGAAATATCTGCCGCTTGAACACATCAAGACGGTCAATACCGGCGGCTTTGGCGCGCGCCTGAAGGCCCTGCTCGACGGTGAAGTTGAGGCGGCGAGCCTGTTACCCCCGCAGATCGATATGGCCGCTCAACTCGGCTTGCGAAAAATCATCGAGGATCGATTCAAGACGCTGTGGTGGGTACCGGATAGCGCCACTCCGGAAGTCGTGCATGGGTATATGCGCGCGCTCAACCGTGCCGAACAGGCGCTGGAGGCTGATCTGCCGAAGTATTTGCCGCTCTGGAAACTCGCTGTGCCGGCCGAGTTTGAGAATTTTCACTCTTGGGACTTCAGCAAGTTCGGGCGTGGCGAACGCTTCGTCAACAAACCGCTGCCGCGAGAAGAGTTTGACGAGGTATTCGTCCAGGTCGAACGTTGGGGGCTCGACCAGTACCTCAAGGACCGCAGTCCGGAGACGCTGTCCTATTCGACCTGAACAAAGAGCGCGCGCCTGTATTGCGCGCGCGTTCCTGTTCAGCTCTTCATTGGCGGGAAATCGCGCGAGAAGACCGGCTCGGCCAGAAATTTTGCCGGATCCATGGTCCAGAACTGGCTGACTTTGTTGTAGGTCTTGATGGTCTTGTTGACCATCTTGTCGCCCTGCTTCTCGGCGCGCCGCACGTAGACGTCGATGACAGCATTGCCGTAGCTGTCGAAGCTCAAGGGGCCGCGCGGCGTTTCCGCCAGCGTGACCGAACGGATGGCCTTAACGAACTCGTCGGCATTGTCGGACTTGCCGCCGGTCTTGGCCAATGCCGCCTCGATGATCTGGCCGTTTGCATAAAAACACGCGGCATAATGGCCGATGCGCACGTCATCGCCGTAGTTCTTTTTCATTGCGGCAATGAAACGTTTGTTAACCTCGCTCGGAATGTCGAGCGAATAAGGGTTGGTATTGATTAGTCCGGCAGCGCTCTCGTCGTGCGCGCCGATAATGGTGTCATCGGCAACGGTCGAGCCGCCGACCAGGGGCTGCTTCATGCCGAGACCTCGTGCCTGTTTGGTGAACTTCAACGGGTTCGATCCGGCCAGCACCTCGCAGACCACGTCGCATTCCGGGATTTGCGCAACATAAGGCGCATAGTCGGCGGTATTGAGGGGCGACCATAGTTTCTTGACGATCTGGCCGCCGTGTTCCTCGAGCACGCGCTGGAAACCGCCGATCTGCTCGTAGCCAAAGGCGAAATCGTCACCCATGCTGGCTGCGCGCTTGAGCTTCATTTCATTGAGCACATAGTCGGCGAGCGGATAGAGGCATTGCGCGGACGTGTATGAGGTGCGCGTGAGGTAGGCGTTCGCCTTCCGCTGCGTGACGTCCTCGGCGCCGGCAAAGGCCAATGTCGGCA
>Ga0134125_10006796_pt1 | contig 12924 bp, 16 predicted proteins | sample KB31751_FD_96464 | JGI IMG/M metagenome (GOLD analysis project Ga0134125, IMG submission 96464) | Terrestrial soil microbial communities with excess Nitrogen fertilizer from Kellogg Biological Station, Michigan, USA - KB3-175-1 | ecosystem: Environmental > Terrestrial > Soil > Unclassified ... | reverse complement strand
GCGACGTGTTTACGCCTTAGCGACGCTTGCGGACGAAGCAATTGAGAAGGCTGGCCAAGCGACCTCGCGCGAAGAGTAAGCGAAATACCTCGACCGTGCGGAGCAATTGATTCAGCTCGCTACCGAGGAAGTGGAATCCGCGCGTTTGAAGCGCGAGCTTTAATCGTCTGAAATGACCCTGAAGGACTGTCGACGCTGTGCCGCCTCGATACTCGAGTCGAGATCTATGAACTGAATGGACTCGATAGTGGTGTTCTCGGGCATCGACACCCTTTGAAAATCCGCGAGCTTCGGTTCTGGCCACCCGTTCTTACGCGCACGCTCGCGGAACTCGGGAACGTTCAATAAGTCAACGTTCAATAAGTCCTGAACGGCCTTTTGCCGGCGTATCACCCCAGCCGCTCGGGTCCAGCGTGTAATTGCGAAAGCCGGGCGGCGCGGCGCACCAAGCATTTCCGTCCTGGAACAGGATGAATTTGTCTGAGCCCATGAAAAGGAACTCGTGGCGGCATTCCGAGGTTCCCACGAAAGCCATGTCCTGCAAGCAGCGCTATAAGCCCGGCAAGAGCCCGTTCGCCACCATCCCCGGGGCCCGCTGGATCGATTATCTTCCCGACTTCATCGAGCCGTGTCATCCGACCCAACACGCCAGAGCACCTTCGGGGGACCGCTGGGTTCATGAAATCAAGGTGGAGGCTACCGCTGCCAGCTCCACATCTGGCACGGCGCTGTCACGGCCTACACGCGGCGAGGCCACAATTGGGCCGACCGCTTCCGCTCGATTGCAGAAGCGGCCAAAACCCTCCCGGTGAAGGAGTCCATCATCGATGGCGAGGTGATCGTGCCGGGTCCCGATGGGCTGTCGGATTTTGGCGCCCTCCAGTCCGAACTCGCCACCGGCCGCTCGGACAAGCTCGTGTTCTATGCCTTCGATCTTCTGTACGTGGACGGCTACGATCTGCGGGACGCGCCGCTGCTCGCACGCAAGCAAGCCCTTGACGCGATCCTGACCGGCGCACCGAAGCGCTTCCTCTACAGCCAGCACCTCGCGGAAGACGGTCCTACGGTCCAGGCGCGCGGTTGCGAGATGCAGGTTGAGGGGATTGTCTCCAAGCTCAAGGATTCGCCTTACCGCTCCGGCCGCAGTGAGACCTGGATCAAAAGCCTCTGCAAGAAGCGCGAGACGTTTCCCGTCGTCGGGTTCGTGCCAGCACAGGCGGGCAGCATAGCCGCGCTCTATCTCGGCCGCCGCGAAGGCTCCGGGCTCGTGTACGCCGGCAAAACCGGAACCGGGTTCACGGGTGAGACGGCCCGCATGTTGCGCGAGCGCCTGGACCCAATCGCCGTGCGCAAATCGCCTTTGTCCAAACCGGTGAAGAAGCCCAAGGCGACATCGGTCAGGCCGGAGATCCTCGTCGACGTCGAATATCGCGCCGTGACCGAGGATGGCCGGTTGCGGCATGCGTCATTTAAGGGCGTGCGCGACGATCTGGTGGGTCCGAAGCCGCGAAAGAGGAGACCGACACAATGAGCACGAAGCTGAAGCGGACCATAGCGCTGTTTTTTTCATTGCAGGCGGGGAGCTGCGCTGACCAGCTGGCAAGCGTGTCAGGCTCGGAGGTCGTCGGAGATGCCGACCAAGTAACGATCAGCGGGAAGGCACAGGGCGATTCGCTGGTGTGGGCGGTTGCACATTGCAGCCGGTATGGTAGGTCGGCCCAGTTCGTCGCTCGAGTGGCAAACGGCACCCAATACAGATGCGTCAAGACAGGATGACTACCGATGACGGCGGCGCTGCGGAACGCGTCGTTTAGGTGCGTTCTAGAAGACTTGTCAGAGCGAACGCCAAAACAGAAAGGGGGTGCAAAATGACCAAAGCTGGTTGCGGACGATGCGATGGCACCGGCTGGGTCTGTGAAAAACACCCGTTTCGGCCTTGGGGTCCTGATAGCAAGCGGCTCGATGCTTGCGACTGCGGCGCGGGCGCGCCGTGCCCCATCTGCAACACGCCGGACGAAGTGAGCCCGCCCGACGTGTCGAAGGTCATAACCGAAATCGATGTGCACGCGGACGATATCGAGGATGGAACGGGCCTGCCGCTGAGGAAGTCTGAACAGAAACCCAAACTGAACTGAAGACCGGGAGCCCTCGAAATGGGGCTTCTCTTTACTGGGCCGCCTTGCACCGATGCACACATTACTGGCACTCAACAGCCGGTAATCTCCGCCTCACAGGACCGCGCAACTTCGCCCGATTTGGAGGTGACAACGAGAAAGGCTTCGTCTCACTGGCTCTGCATGACATTGGCTCCCGTTAGAAAAATCCATTCGGAATTAAACGGGCGCTCAGATTCCCGGGTTCCGGCGCGAATGTGTTCACAGCGCAAAGCCCGTCAGGTGATCGCGACCGAAGCGACCCCGAGACTGGATGGATCGGACGCGCCACACGCGTCGTTCCGCAGCTCGGCTGATAACGGCAGGCGACGCCACAACCAATGCAGCCAAGTTAGCGGCTTGGACGAGGTCGCCTAAGCACGGGTTCAGCGACTCAGGAAGGGCGGCGGGGAGCAACATCATTCCCAGACCGCCGATCACGGCGAAATACCCGCAATCGTGGGCATCGGCGCGTTTGTGCTGTTCCTCGGATCGGATATCAGCGGTCAAGATCCAAGGCTTTCTTGTTGTGTGTGATTGCGCGTTGTGGACACCGAGCCGAATCCCGAGCGCCACTAGGATGAGACCGACCCACATCAAAGTTGCGCAATTCCTTTCGTTCAAAATCGGTCAGCGCGCATCATAACGCGAACGTCCGCGTCATGCCGGATCAATTGGCTTGTTTGTCCTCCTTCTCTTTTCCGCGATCCCCAGGGCGGTTGTCCTGGCCGCGATCCTGCTTGCCCCTGTCGTTCGCCTTGGCAATTTCGGCGGCCGGCGCGACCTTGGAACCCGGACGCGCAAATTCACGCTTTCCGGGTTGCTCAGAGGCTTTGTCGGGTTCTGCCGCCTTGCCGAGCGTGTTCGGGCCGGCTTGCGCCCCAGCGCGCTGGTCCGGGCTCTGGCGACCCTGTTCGCCGCGGTTTGCATTGCCTGGGCCTTTGTCGGCCCGAGTGGGACTGTCCTGCTTCTGGGGCGCAAGGTTGCTCGGCGCCGGAGCATTCACCGGAGAGGGATTGCCTTGGGCATTGTTGCGCGGACCGCCGCGGTTTTGCCTGCCCGCTGTATTGTCTGTGTTGGGATGCTCCGGCTTACCGGCGACGGTGTTCGCCGCCGGAGCATTGGCCGGAGATTGAATGCCCTGGACATTGTCGCGCGGAGCGCCGCGGTTTCGCCTGTCCGCGCCGGCATTGTCTCGGTTGGCATTGTCCGGTCTGAGGGCAAGTGGGTTCTGCGCCGGAGCATTGCCCGGAGATTGATAGCCTTGAAAGCCGGCGCGGGGGACTGGGCCGCGACTTTGATCGCCCGCAGCGGGATTGACGGGAAGGTTGACGCGAATGCCCGAACTTGGGAGCGCCGTCACACGTTCGCGCGCCGAAGCTTTGGCATCTCCGCCGTGCTGCGTGCGTTCGCGCTGCTGAATTTGCTTGCCGGCCTCAATTGGGGTCACCAGGGCGTTTTGCCCCAGCACGTCGCGCGCCGCAACGACCGCAACCGGGCGTCCGGTCGCGCGTTCGATGGCGCGCGGGTCGACGCTGCGGTTAACGATATAATTGTTGACCGTCGTGTAATTCGTGATGTTGACGGTGTTAGCCAGGAATTGCTGCCGGTTCTGCGTCGGGGCAGTCCAGCGATGGAAATCGCGATCGTCGAAATGCCGCTGATCCACGAATATCCAAATTGCGCTCGACCAATTCAGCCCAAGTTGCGGGCCATACCAGTCGGTGTAGCCGAAGCTGCGATCCCAATCGTTCCAATCGTCGCGATAGGTTTCGTCGCCGGCGAGAAACTTGTCGTCGGGCGGCATCGGAAACCAGCCGACATATCCGCCGCCCGAACGCCACACGACCCAAGCCGGCGACCACACGTAACCGGGAAGCCAGAGCCAGCCATCATTGGGATCATAGACCCAACGGCCGTAATGAAACGGGATATCGCCCCAATTGTCGTCTGCAACCCACAGCCAGCCATATTCGGTCGTGTTCTGCCAATGGCCGCGATCGTAGGGGCGGAAATCGCGTCCGACGCGCGTCGGGTGCCACACATCGCCCCAACGCGCATGGTGATACCACACACCATAGGGGGCGAGCTGACGATGGAAATCATTGAAGTTGACAGTGACCCCGAGCTGTTGGGCCGCCGCAGGTCCCATGCCTGACGCCATCGGGAACGCCCCGATCAGCAGTGCCGTCGCGAGCAGTTTGCCGGTCAGCGTATTCGCAATCCTAATGCGGCGCATGGTTTTGCTTCCTGTTTCGACGGAGCACAGTGCGCCTTCGCGCCAAACTGTCGATGGATATTAAGATTTGGCCCCTGATGCCACAGACAATGCACTTACATCAGGAAAGTTCCATAAGAATCATTCAAGAACTGAATAAATATAGTGAACATAAATATTGGCAGATTTCAGGGGTTTCTCTAGTAAATAGTTGGTTGAATACTATATTGATCGCCGCAGGGCTGACGGGAAACTCTCCACCATTTTGCTTGCCGCCGCTCCTGTCCCCGAGCCGTGCCGCGTCTCCATAATCAAGCCCGATTGGCACAGCCACGGGAGAAAAGGCCTGACCCATGTGTAAGCGCCTCGCTGTCGTTTTCACCAGCCTTGTCGTTCTTGTCGGAGCGTCGAACTTCCTGAGCGCATGCAACACCGTCAATCGCAGGTAAGGACATCTCAGCGGCCGGAAGCGAGATTCCCGAAGAGGCCAAGGAACACAAATAATCGCCCGTCCGAGCGCGTGCGTTCCCGTTTCCAGGAGCGGGAACGCGCCGCACTTGGACGGAAAGCAATCGGCCCGCGCGCAAGCGCATCTGGATGATGGAGATCGATGATTTGCGCGCCGCAATTTCCCTTGTCCTTCTCTCGATTTTGACGGCCTGCGCATCCGTCCGGGATGTCGTTCCCACCGATGAGGCGGCGCCGCAATCGACTACCCGGATTATCGGAGCAAGAGGGCCGCTGACCGTCGGCCAGAGCAAAGCGCTTCTTAGCCGCATCGCCACGGAGCCGGGTGACGCCGGCATCCTGAAACGCCATCTCGTTATCGAAGAAGCGGTGGCGGAAACTCCCCTGGTGGCCGGCAATTCGATTCGGCTGCTGGCGGATGGCGAGGAAACTTTTCCCGCGATGTTCGCCGCTATCAGACAGGCCAAACAACACATCAATCTCGAATATTACATTTTCGAGGATGTCGAATCCGGGGGCGAGCATCTCAGCGATCTGCTGATGTCCAAGCGCCAGGAGGGCGTCGGGGTCAATATCATCTACGACAGTTATGGCTCGGACAGCACCGCGGCCGATTTCTTCTCCCGGTTGAGAGCCGCGGACATCAACATCGTCGAATTCAATCCCGTCAATCCGTTGGATGCCCGCAGCGGCTACGCCCTCAACAATCGCGATCATCGCAAGATGCTGGTCGTCGACGGCGCCAAGGCGATTGTGGGCGGCATCAATCTGAGCACGACCTATCAGAGTTCCTCGCTAGGAAAATCCGGCGCCCCGAAGGACAAGCCCGAGCAACATTGGCGCGACACCGATCTTGAGATTGAGGGTCCGGTTGTTGCGCAATTGCAGAGCCTTTTTGTCGAGCACTGGTCTCAACAGAAAGGGCCGCCGCTGGCTAGCGAGGGGTTTTTCCCGGCCGTTCCCGCGAAAGGGACTGAAGTCGTCCGCATCATCGGCAGCACGCCCGACCATGCGGTTCCGCGCTATTACGTGGCCCTGCTCTCCGCGACGCGCAACGCGGAGAAGAGCATCTGGCTGAGTGCGGCCTATTTCGTGCCAACCAAAGAAGAGCAGGAGGATCTCATCGCCGCGGCACGCCGCGGTGTGGATGTCCGCCTTTTGCTGCCCGGCGAGAGCGATTCGGAGATGGCCATGGCTGTCGCGCATTCGCATTACGCCGCTTTGCTGGAATCCGGTGTGAAGATCTACGAAACCCAGGATTTGGTCCTGCACTCCAAGACGGCGGTCATCGACGGCGTCTGGACCGTCGTCGGCTCCTCGAATTTCGACCGGCGAAGCGTGCTGTTCAATGATGAAGTCGATGCGCTGGTTCTGGGCAGCGTCAGCGCGCAGGAACTGCAGAAGATGTTTGAATCTGACATTCGCAGCGCTCAGCAGATCGACCTCGCAAGCTGGAATGCGCGGCCCCTCGGCCAGAAGGTCAAAGAGCTCTATGCACGCATCTGGCAGGATTGGTTGTGAGCGCGCTGTTCCGCCGCAAGCTTCTCGCCCAGTTGGCGATTGTGCTGTTTGCAGCTTCATCCTTTGCCGGCGCCTCGCCCGAAATGCCGCGCGCGCCCTGCGGCGTCGAGCCCGTTCCGAACTATCCCGCGCTTGACGCCCCGCCCGAAATCGTCCTGTGGACGGCGACTGGCGCAAGCGAGGCGTGGAGTCCTCCTGCCTGCACCGTCTCGCACGGCAGCTCCCCGACGCTCGTGCTGGGCCTCGCAGCCCGTTTTCGCGATGCTCGCGATGCCAGCGCCATGCTCGCGCGTATCGGCGCGATTTCTTCGCTGCACGACGTTCGCTACTGGTCGGTGACCGACAAGAAATGGGACGCGATGTTCACGCGCGCCAGCGCCCTCGAGGGACCAAACCTCGGCAGGCAGCGCGGCGATTTTACTGCCGCCGAGCTGCGCGCCGGGCATTCTCTCTATTTTGTTGCCGCCGATAATCGTTCCCGCGAGGAGGCCGTTTCGCGTCTGCGGGTGAGCGAGGTGGGAACTGGACGCCTTATTGTCGAAATCTCGAACGTCACGCCGCTGCGCTGGTTCTTTCTGTCTTTCGCCGGACCCGGCGATGTCCAGACCTGGTACTTCCTGGAGCACGAGACTGGCGATTCCTGGCGCTTCTACAGCTTGACCCGCGTGCTCTATGCCTCGCCGTTTTTCGTCCACGTCATTGCCAATGCGTCCTATGTCAATCGCGCTCTGGCCATGTACCGCCACATTACCGATACCGCTGCGGATGGGATTTCCTCCGGCGCCACGTGAACGCAAATTGCGCGCGCGGACCAGCGACATGTATTCACCACATAAGTACTAAGTGCAGTGCAAAGTTATTAGATGTCTACATTATTCGTTATTAGCGGACTGATTTTGCAACCTTTGGAACTATTGGGAGTTTTACTTGCAGCTGAGGGGAAGAGATTATGAAATCTGAAAATGTTTCGTTGACCGGTGCCGCGGTCGTTCCCACGAAAGAGTCCAGCAGGATTTTTTCGCTTGGGCGCAAAGCACGGCTTGGCGTCCTTGTTTGTCTCGCCGTCGGGGTGGCGGTGCTGATGTCTTCGTTGGAAGCGCGCGCCGCCAATTCCGCCGAGAGTTTCGTTGAGGCGAGCATCGGAAAGGGCAACGCCATCCTGAACGCCCCTTTGCTCGACCCTGCTCAGCGCCAGAGCCAATTCCGCGACTTCCTGCTTTCCATCACCGATACCCGGCGCGTGGCGCTCTTTACGCTTGGATCTTATGCGCGCGCCGCTCCAGAGCCTGTCATTGCGGCTTTCGTTGCAGCGTTCATCGATTTCGACACCGCCATATATCGCCGCAGCCTCGACGACTATAACGGCCAGACGATACGCGTGACTGGTTCGACCCAGCGTTCCGAAGACGATGTGATCGTGAATGCTGATGTGCTCGATCCGAACGGAAAATCCGGAACGCTGAAAATCGCCTTTCGTGTCCGAAAGAGCGAAGGCAAAGACATCCTCACGGACTTGCAAGTCGAAGGAGCGTGGCTTGCGCTGAGCCAACAATCGGATTTCACATCCTATCTGCAGCAACATGACGGCGATATTGCGCAACTTTCGCGGGAGCTTGAACTGCGGATCGGGCAAATGCACGCAAGTCTCTCGGTAAAGAAATCCCAATCGCCGATATCCACGTCGTCTCTTGGACAAAAAAAGCGTGAAAAGCGCTTACCTGGATAGCGAACCCGTCCGGAGGTTAGCGACTTGCCTACGATCTTCTCGGTCCTATTGCTTGTTCTACAACTGACTGCAGCCTCCATTTCGGTGCCGCGCAATGGCGATACCTCTCTGGTGGGCTTTTGGGTTACTCAAGACCTTGATTGGGTCGTAGAAATCAACGATTGCCAAACTGGGTTCTGCGGCGAGTTGGTGGGCCTCAGCCAAAGCGCCAGCTCCAATGCACTACGAACGGACATGCAGAATCCTGATCGCGCAAGACGCGGCCTCTCTCTGTGCGGCCTCGCCGTAATGGGCAGTTTTCGTCCTTCGAAAGGCACCGCAGGACAGTGGGAGGGCGGTTGGGTTTATGATCCACAGGACGGCAAAACGTATTTGGGGAAAATGCGGCTCGATGGTCCTGATACCCTCAATGTTCGCGGCTATGTCTTCGTTCCGCTGTTTGGACGCGACGAAACTTTGAGCCGCGAGACAGGACCAATCAACCGCTGTTCGCCGGCGCTCTGAAGGCAGACTTGGTCGCTCGCGACACGTTACCTTTCCGAACGGATTCGCGATCAGCAGCTCATGTACTGCGCAGTTACTGCGTTGTAACGCGAGCAGGCTCTATGGCAAGCAACGAAAACATCCAACGAGGCGTTCTCTTTGCACATCATTCGGCGGCACGTCCTACCGCACTTGGAGCGCTTTGCGCTCAAACCCCAGGAGTCTCCCATGAAAACGCTTTCAGCGATGGCTGTTGCTTTGACTTTGCTCGGAGGTTCGGCTGCGCTTGCGCAATATGACGGAAACCGAGGCGTTTCGGGGCAACAGCAGATCGACCCTCGAAACCGCAATAGCGCTCAAGACCAGCGGGGAAGCGTTCCGGAAGGGGGGCGAAACGACAACCAGCAAGGGCGCGACCAGAACCGCAACGACGAGCAGGGGGCAAACCGATACCAGCAGCAAGGTCAGAATGTCATCCGCGACAATCCCCATTGGTCGAAGGGCGATAGACTCCCCACCGAGTATCGGAGGAATCAGTATGTCGTGTCGGATTGGAAGAACAATCATTTGAGACAGCCGCCGCGCGGATATCACTGGGTCCAAGCGAATAACCAGTACGTCCTGGCAGCGGTAGCCAGCGGCGTCATCGCGGATATCATAATGAGCAATCAAAATGGCCGACCTGCGCGATAAAAGTAACCCGCCCGCAGAACGCCAAAGTGCATGGCGGCAAATGGGGCCGAGATTTGAGGAGCTTATGTGACGAAAGAGCGTGAATTCGGCGGCAAGCCAGGCAGCGCTGCGATGGGCGTTTTATTTGCTGCCGCAATTTGGTGATGTCGTAAGCCGACAATTCCAGCTGAAAACACTACAGGCGTCCTTCGAGACGCGACAATATCCCGGTGCGGGCGCCGCATCGAAGAGAGACAGGATCACAATGAAAAATTTCATTATCGCCATCGCGGCAGCAACGGCGTTGACCGTCGTTGCGGCTTCCGCAGGCGCCGAGGAGCGCAAAGACAATAGTAGCACCCTCACCGGCGCGGCAATCGGAGCTGGCACGGGAGCAATCATTGCGGGACCACCGGGCGCGGTCGTCGGTGGAGTGGTGGGCGCGGTCGTCGGCGGACCGAAAATCGTCTATTATCAGGGGCACCGCTCTTATACCGATGGGCAGCGCCATTACTATTGGGATAACCATCGTCGGCATTATTACGTGGTCGTCGAGTAGAATCGGCCATTAGAGCGCGATCCGTTCAAACGGAAGCGGATGCGCGCTCTAGGTTCTTGATTCTTTCAAGCCTGACGCGCACGCCGCGGTGGATAGGGCATGCCGCAAGGAAGCGTCCTTACTCATGCCCGGCGCTTTTCAGCTTCGGCCGTTTGCGCTCTTCCGCGAGGGGATCTATCTGCGGCGCGTCATATGAGCGCTCGCCCCCGGGAGCGACTGCATCTTATCTTGACGCAGAAAGATTTCCTGCACCGCGGCTAAAGCCCAGCGCTGAGCAATAAGGGACAGACGCATCCGAAACTTCGGCCCTAGGTATCGACGGCCCAAGCAGCAAATGCTTGACCAGAATCGGAATGAGGCTCGTGAGACCATGACCGCTGACGCACTGGGCAGAAATTATGAAACCACTGGTGTTTTCCAGAAGGACTTGGAAGCTCTCATTCCTTCGTTGCGGGCTTTTTCCTATACATTGTGCCGAGATCGGAACTCCGCAGAAGATGTCGCCCAGGATGCGCTGACCAACGCTTGGCGCGCCCGCCACTCGTTTCAAGCGGGCACGAATTTGAGAGCGTGGCTTTTCACCATTCTGCGCAACCAGCATAAGTCGCATCTACGACGGGCGTGGCGGCAAACGCAACTGGATCCCGAAATTGCAGCATTGATTCCCGCGCCGCCGGACGAGCAAGACTGGGCAAGCGAGCTTTCGGACACTATGCGGGCCGTGCATCGTTTGCCTGCTCACCAACATCAGGCTTTGATCCTCATCACCGCCGCCGGGCTGACCTATGACGAGGCTGCATCGTTAACCAACATCGCCACCGGAACCATGAAAAGCCGCGTGGCGCGCGCACGACGGAATTTGGCCGAGATCCTGAATGGAGACGCGATCGTGCCTGCGATTTTCAGGGGCTCTCGGAAAAGCGGACTGGAGGAGTTGATAGCAGATGTCGGCAAACATATTCCGGCTCGAGCATCGAAGATTTCCGAACTGCTTTCACGATAGTCCGCATCGGGGAAAACTGTGCAATTCGAAACAGCGCTCGGCTGCAGGAATTTTGTAGCGTTGCTTCCATGGTCGAGAGATCGCTGCGGGCAAGCAGCCAAACCCGTTCCGTTGCGCAGAATCGGGAGCGGGCACGGAAGCTGCGCGAGATGGCCGCGGCGCTTGATCGCCAGGAGCACTGGGCCTTGCTAATGAAACTGGCTGAAGCTTGCGATGATGGGCGGCCTTCGGGTGAGGCTCGGGCCACCAAGAAATCGCCTTGGTTTTAAGCTACTCGTCGAGGTGCCGAGCTCACGGCCACTTCGGGCCAAATTCTGGCGATAACGAATAGGCGTGTTGCAGCTCTGTGTTCTCACAGGAGCGGCAACCTGCGAGGTTTCAATCGGCCGCTGCGACAACTCATCGTTTGATCCGGGGATCGAAGGTCTCGGGAGGCGCACCGGAACGAGTCTGCACCCTATGCTCTGAGGTGGACGACGTTTTTGAAATCCATGCCGTCGAAAACTTCAGCCATGCGTTCGTAATCCCGAGCAACGCCGATAATCATTTTTATGGATTCGTCATCATCGAACTTTATGGCGATCAAGCGTAGACTGGCTGCGTGAAGCCGGTATCGCCGCGCCGTTTCGCTGTCGTAACTCATGTTATCCCCTCTCGCCGATGACAGCGCAGGCTATGCCGCGGCCAACTGGAGCGATGGTCAATAGAGATCACCGTTGGAATTGGCTGCAGTTTAATCGGCCTTGGACCTCCGGCATGAGCTATTTTGACCAGAACCGGAAAGACTTTGCGCTTATGTTCCGCAACGGGCATATCGGTTGCTGTTACGCTAAGCGTCAGTCCTGGCGATTGTGCTGTCAGGGACTCATGGCGGTGTCGACGCGCAATTTCCGATCCCGAATCCCGGCCGGTAGGATGAGGCGATGTTATCGAAGCGAAGAGTGTTATCCGACGGCCTAGAGAAGATCTTGTCATGACGAGCAGCGAGACGGCTTTTGTGCCCACGGCTTTTCTCGCGAGGGTTGGCGTTGGCAGGACCATAAAGGAATTTAAAAAAAACCAGATCGTATTCTCTCAGGGAGAAACTGCGAATTCGGTGTTTTACATAGAAGACGGCAAGGTGAAGGTGACCGTCGTTTCCGGACAAGGCAAAGAAGCCGTTGTGGCAATTCTTTCAAAAGCGGACTTCTTCGGCGAAGGATGTTTGTCGGGACAACCCAAGCGGATTTCGACCGTCACCGCGATGGCGCCGTGCGTCATCATGGAAATCGAAAAGGGGGCGATAATAAAGGTCCTGCACGATGAACCATCGTTCTCCGAAGTCTTTATTTCCCACCTGTTGGCTCGCACGCTGCGCGCCGAAGCGGACTTGGTCGATCAACTGTTCAATTCGAGCGAGAAGCGTCTGGCCCGGGCGCTTCTTCTCCTTGCAAATTTTGGCAAGGAAGGCAGACCCGAGCCAATCATAGCCAAGATCAGCCAGGACACCCTTGCCGAGATGATAGGGACTACGCGATCGCGCGTCAGTTTCTTCATGAACAAGTTTAGAAGGCTGGGCTTCATCAGTTACAATGGCACATTGGAAGTCCACAGCTCGTTGTTGAGTGTCGTACTGAACAACGATCAGCCGCACATTACCGACGAAACGCCAGATTGACGGACAATGATCGAGCGCTGATTCCCGGAGTGGCTGTTTTGCTCGAAAATCAATCCGTGCACGCCGTGCCTCTCGATGGGGACCAAAGTTCTCCGACGGCTGCCGGCATCACCGAAACGGAGATGCCGTTATGGACCACCCCTCAGACATTTTTCCTCGGTGGCCTTTTCGTGTTGGCGGTCTTCGCGGCGCTTTATGTGGCGAGTTCCGTCGTCCTTCCGATTGTGCTCGCCTTCGTGCTGAAGCTGCTTCTGCAGGTCGCTATAGAACTCCTGGAGCGCATGCATCTGCCCCGGCCGGTTGGAGCTCTCGTCGTGATCCTATTGGCCGCAGGAGCGCTGGCGGGTCTGGTGGCTGCATTATCCGGCCCTGCTTCCACCTGGGCGGAGAAGCTGCCCCAAGGCATCCCGCGCCTCGAAGCCCATTTGGTCGTATTGAAGCAGCCCATTGAAGGTTTGCTGAAT
>Ga0134125_10006795_pt1 | contig 12924 bp, 13 predicted proteins | sample KB31751_FD_96464 | JGI IMG/M metagenome (GOLD analysis project Ga0134125, IMG submission 96464) | Terrestrial soil microbial communities with excess Nitrogen fertilizer from Kellogg Biological Station, Michigan, USA - KB3-175-1 | ecosystem: Environmental > Terrestrial > Soil > Unclassified ... | reverse complement strand
TACGACCCGTAGACGCGCACGTTCGCGCCGAGCATGGAATCGAGCGACAGCTCGAGGCCGCGCGCGTCGTAGGACTGCGAGTTCACGTAGGCGCCGAAGCCGGAGGCGTTCGCGGCGGCGGTGGAGACGCCGAGCAGCGGCAGCGTGTTCTTGCTGACGAACTCGATCAGGTTGCTGTACGAGTTGTCGAAGTACGTGGCGCGCGCGCGAATGTGTCCGCGCAGAAGGCCCTGTTCGATCCCGACGTCGAGCGTCCGCGCGCGTTCGGGACCAATCGGGCCGACGCCGGGGAGGTTCTTCGCGAGCGCGAACAGCGACGAGAGCTCCTGGTAAATCGCCGGCGCTTTGATGCCGGTGCCGGCATTGAAGGTGATCTTCGTGTCGCCGGCGCTCGAGGTGGCCGACGGCTGGCGCGCGTACACCGCCACGGACACGCGCGGCGTCGTGGCGCTGCCGAAGACCGCGTTGTGCTCGACGCCCACTCCGCCGCTGACGAACAGGCGCTGATACGTGACGCGGCCTTCGGCGAACGCGCCGCCGTTGTCGCGCGTCGTCTCCGACTTCGGCGCCGCCGCGCCGCCCGACTGCGTGTATCCCGCTTCGTGCTCGTAGTGCGCGCCGCCCGAGACGTCGAATCCCGGGATCACCTGCACGCTCGTCGAACCGGTGATCAGATTGCGCGTCGTGTGCGAGTCGAACAGCGAGGGATACGTGCCGCCGAAATCGAGAATCGCACGGCCCGTCACCGAGTACCCGTTCGCCCCGGTGACCGTGACCGGCTGGCCCAGGTAGTTCGCGCCGAACCCGAACGGATCGTACGGCGTGCCGGTCGGCGCCGGGTTGTCACTGTGCGTGTTCTGGGTCATGGACGCGAACCGCACCGAGCTCTGCCACCGCCGGTTGATCTGCGTCTGCGCGGTGACGCCGACGTGCGTGAAGTCGCCCTTCTGCGTCGAGTCGTCGGCGATCTTGAAGAGGTCGAACGCGTTCGGGCTGCCGTAGTCCGTGTCCGCGCGCCTGATCGTGCCGCTCAGATCGGTGTTGCCGCCGAGCGCGACGCTGAAGCGGCCCGCGTACGTGCCGTTCCTGTAACGGTTGTTCGGCGTGTCGTTGTCCGTCTTGAAGTACGAATACTCCGAGAAGTAGTCGAGCCGCTGGGCCACGCCGCCGAACGCGGCGGACGTATGCACCGTGCCGAGATTGCCGCCGTCGAGCGAGTAGTCGAACTGCGGCGTCCGCGTGCGTCCGCGCCGCGTCGTGACGTTGACGACGCCCGCGAGGGCGTCCGAGCCGTACAGCATGCTGTTGGACTCGCGGAGCACTTCGATCTCATCGACGCCCGTCGTGCTGACGGCGGCGAAGTCGAAGCCGCCGCCGATGTCGTTGGCCGGCACGCCGTCGACGAGCACTTTGGTGAAATTGGAATTGCCGCCGCGCACGAAGAGCGACGCCGTCCCGCCTTTTGCGCCGACCTGAACGACCTGGGCGCCGGGCACCAGCCGCAGCGACTCGAGCACGTCGGTTGTGCCGAGCGCGTCGATCGTCCGGCGGTCGATGACGGTCACCTGCGCGCCGATCTGCGACACGGGGACCTCGGTCGGCGCCGCCGTCACCGTCACCTCCTGGGCGAGCGGACCGATCTGCAGCGTCACGTTCAGCAGCGTCCGGCCGGACGCGCCGACGAAGACAGGGTCGCTGCGCCGGGTCGCAAAGCCCTGCGCACGAACTTCGATCTGATAGCGGCCGCCCGGCAGCGCCGCGAAGACGTACTCGCCGCGGCTGTCGGTCGCGGCCGTGGTGTCGCGTCCGGCGTCGCCGAGCAGGACGACCTGCGCGCCGCTGATGGCGGCGCCGAGCGAGTCGACGACCGTGCCGCCGAGCGAGCCGGCGTCGGCGGCGAGGGCGTTACCGATGGATGTCGCGAAGAGAAGAGCGCAAAGCAGGATCGAAAATGCAGACCGGGACATCGGAGCTCCTTCCGGCGTCTGTCGCGCCGAAGAAAAGGACGCCCCCGGGTCCAGGTTTCCTGACTCGCGGATCGTCGCGTCGGGCCGCCTTCCCAGCCGCCGTCGCTCGATGGATCTGCTCGAGCTTCGACGGCCAGTGGCATTTCAGGCCTTCCGCTCCCCGCATACAGTGGCGAGACCGTGTGGGCTTTTCACCCACTTCCGCTTGGCCACCGGGGCACGTACGTGGTGGCGGGCCTTCAGACCCGCCTTGAGTCCGCGATTATACGCTGTTGCCAGTACCGTGTAATTTTGCGTAACATTACCTGATCGTTTTTCGAGGAACTCCAACACCCAAGAGGACTTTCATGAGCAAAAGCTCGACCGTCACCGTTCGCGAGCGGCCTGTCGAAGAAGTGGCTACCGCGACCACCGGCGGTCTCACGGTTCACGGTGAGACGATTGTGATCTCCACCGATCAGCGCATCGAGCTGGTCGACCTCACCAAGCAGATCATGGAGTTCGCGCGGAAGTTCAACATCAAGGAAGGACTCGTGAGCCTCTGGTCGATGCACACGACCTGCGCGCTCTTCATCAACGAGTTCCAGACGGCGCTCCTCACCGACATCAAGCGCTTCCTCGAGCAGATGGTCGCGCGCGACGCGGAGTGGATGCACAACAACCCGGATCACTCCGACTGCGATCGCTTCAACGCCGACTCGCACCTGCGCGCGATGCTGCTCGGCCACAACCTGACGCTGCAGGTGAGCGGCGGGGAAGTGGTGCTCGGACAGTGGCAGCGCATCCTGATGGCGGAGCTCGACGGCCCGCGCGCGCGCACGCTGCGCATTCAGCTGTGGGGTATAAGCAAGTAAAAGCCGCGGGCCTTTCGGCTGTCGCGGAGAAGTTGGACGCCGGCCTCCGACTCACGTTGGAGGACGGCGTTTTGCTTTTCGAGACGCCCGATCTGCTCGCGGTGGGCTGGCTGGCGAACCGCGAACGCGAGAAGCGCCACGGCGCGCAGGCGTACTACAACTACAACATCCGCATCGAAGCGACCAACGTCTGCGAGGCGAGCTGCCTGTTCTGCTCGTTCGCGCGGCTCAAGCCCGGCGACGACCAGGCGTACACGATGTCGCTCGACGAGGTGTGGGACAAGCTCCGGCGGCGCGCCGCGCAGCCGCTCACCGAAGTCCACGTCGTCAACGGCCTCGATCCGCATCTGCCGTTCGACTACTACACGGAGATGCTGCGCGGGTTCAAGCGCATCCGTCCGGAGATCCATCTGAAATGCTTCACGGCCATCGAGATCGCGTACTTCAGCGATCTGTACAGGATGTCCGACGAGCAGGTGCTGCGTGCGCTGATGGACGCGGGGCTCGACTCGCTCCCCGGCGGCGGCGCCGAGATCTTCGCCGAGCGCGTGCGGAAGAAGATCTGCCACGACAAGGCGGACGCCGATCGGTATCTGGCGATTCACCGCCTCGCGCATCGCATGGGCATGAAGACGAACGTCACGATGCTGTACGGCCACATCGAGACGCACGAAGAGCGCGTCGACCACATGCTGCGCGCGCGCGCGCTGCAGGACGAGAGCGGCGGCTTCCAGGCGTTCATCCCGCTCGCGTTTCATCCCGACAACAACCAGATGCGGAAGCTGCCCGCGCCGAGCGCGGCCGAGACGCTGCGCGTGCACGCCGTCTCGCGGCTGATGCTCGACAACATCGATCACATCAAGGCGTTCTGGGTGGCGACCGGCGTCGAGGTGGCGCAGACGGCGCTGTGGTTCGGCGCCGACGACCTCGACGGCACCGTGCAGGAAGAGAAGATCTATCACATGGCCGGCTCGACGGTTCCGGAGGCCATGACGACCCGCGAGATATCCCGCCTGATCCGCGCCGCCGGCCGGGAACCCGTGGAGCGGGACACCTTCTATAACGTCGTCGCCCACGCCTGACGTCCGGCTCAAGCCGGACGCTACGAACGTCTATATAATTAAAGTTTGGACGTATGAGCACGATGCTTCCTGTCCTGACGGCGTACGAGAAGGAACATCTCTCCGAGCGGCAACCGCTGCCTGAGCGGTATCTCGGCCTGTCCGACGAAGAGATGGACGCGCGGATTGCCGCGGCGCGCCAGGCGCTCGGCAAGCGCCTGATCATCCTGGGGCATCACTACCAGCGCGACGAAGTCATCAGGTTCGCCGACTACACCGGCGATTCGTACAAGCTCGCCGGCGAAATCGCGAAACATCCCGAGGCCGAGTTCATCATCTTCTGCGGCGTCCACTTCATGGCCGAGAGCGCCGACGTGCTGAGCTCGCCGGCGCAGCGGGTCATCCTGCCGGACCTCGCGGCCGGCTGCTCGATGGCCGACATGGCCGCGCCCGAGCAGCTCGAGATGTGCTGGGCGGATCTTCAGCAGATGGGGATCTCGTCCGTCGTGCCGGTCACCTACATCAACTCCGCGGCGTCGATTAAAGCCTTCGTCGGCGAACGCGGCGGCGTCGTCTGCACCTCGTCGAACGCGGCGGCCACTCTCAAGTGGGCGTGGGAGCGGGGCGAGCGCATTCTCTTTCTTCCCGATCAGCATCTCGGCCGCAACACCGCGTACAAAATGGGCGTCCCGCTCGACGACATGGTGGTGTGGGACCCGAACGAGATCTTCGGCGGCCTCGATCCCGATCAGGTGAAGAAGGCGCGGATCATTCTCTGGAAGGGCCACTGCTCGGTCCACACGCGCTTCACCGTGCGGCAGATCGAACAGCTGCGCGCGCAGCATCCCGGCATCCGCGTGATCGTCCATCCCGAAGTGCCGTGGGACGTCGTGCAGGCGGCCGACGACTCCGGCTCGACCGAATACATCATCAGACAGGTGAAGAACAGCCCCGCCGGTTCGATCTGGGCGGTCGGCACCGAGATTCACCTCGTCAACCGCCTCGCGCGCGACGTCGCGCCCGGGCGCACCGTCCACTCGCTCGATCAGTTCGGCTGCCTCTGCTCGACGATGTTCCGCGTGTCGCCGAACCATCTGCTGTGGACGCTCGAAGGACTCGTGGCCGGCGACGTGCATAACCGCATCGTCGTCCCCGACGCCCAGAAGCACTGGACGAAAGTCGCACTCGACCGAATGCTCTCGATTCGCTAGGAGGCCCGATGGCTTTTACACTCCCCCCGCTCCCGTACCCGTCCGACGCGCTCGAACCCCACATCGACAAGCAGACCATGGAGATTCATCACGGCAAGCATCACAACGCCTACGTGACGAATCTGAACGCGGCGCTCGAGAAGGCGCCCGAACTGCAGTCGAAGAGCCTTGACGATCTCGTGAAGGGCATCAACAGCGTGCCCGAGTCGGTGCGCACCGCCGTGCGCAACAACGCCGGCGGCCACATCAACCACTCGATGTTCTGGCAGATCATGGGACCGAAGGCCGGCGGCGCGCCGACCGGCGCGATCGCGGACGCGATCAACAGCTCGTTCGGCAGCTTCGACAAGCTGAAGGAGCAGTTCAAGGCCGCCGCGGCGGGCAGGTTCGGCAGCGGCTGGGCGTGGGTCGTCGACAACGGCGGCAAGCTCGTCGTCGAGAGCACGCCGAACCAGGACAACCCGATGATGGACGGCAAGAAGCCGGTCTTCGGCATCGACGTGTGGGAACACGCGTACTACCTGAAGTACCAGAACCGCCGTCCCGACTACATCGACGCCTGGTGGAATGTCGTCAACTGGGCGGAGATCAACAAGCGACTGCGCTAGTTGGTTCTCTTTCTCTTCCTCACGGATTTAGCAGTAGGGATCGCCTTCACGCTCGTCTTCGTTTCGCGCGAAGCGGGCGTGAAGTTCTTCCGGTTCAACGCAGGGACGGCGGCGCTGCTCGTGGTGGCGGCGTTCGCGTTCCGCCCGCCGGAGGCCTCGGCGAGCCTGGCGGGAAAGATCGGGGTCGACGCGATCGTCGTGTTCGAAGCGGCGCTCGTCCTGTACTGGCTGACGGTCGGACGCGTGCTCGCGTCCATTCGCCCGGCGATCGTCGCGGCGTCCATCGCGGCCGGCGCCGTCGCGCTGCTGGGCCAGTCGATCGCCATCACGCCGGCCAACATCCTCCTGCAGATGTTCACCGTGCTGAGCTTCTTCAGCTCCGCGCTGCTGCTCGGCGGCGCGTGCACGGCGATGATTCTCGGCCACTGGTACCTCGTGATCCCGTCGATGCAGGTGTCGCATCTGCAGTCGATCGTCAAGGTCCACATGGCGTCGATGGTCGTCCGCGTGGTCGTCGTCGGCGCGGTCGTGACGTTCGCCATCGTCAGCTGGGAGCCGGGGCTCGGCCCGAGCTTCAGCCGCTACATCTTCTCGATCGCCGGCATCTTCTTCTGGCAGCGGATTCTCTTCGGGCTGGCGGGGCCGGCCGTCCTGTCGTACCTGACGTGGGAAACGGCGAAAATCCGGTCGACGCAGTCGGCGACCGGCATTCTCTACGTGGACTTCTTCACCGTCGTGGTCGGCGAGGTGCTGGCGAAGTATCTGCTTCTCGCCACCAAGGTCGCGGTTTAGCCGTAGTACACTGATGTTTTCGTCCGCGCGCGCGGACGAGCTGACGGATTGCACCGCGGCTCGGACCCTGTGCAATTTCAGCCTATGAACCGAGTCAGGGCCGGAAGGCAGCAGCTCTAAGTAGATCCTGACATGTGCCGCAGGTCATCCGGGCCGCGGTGGAATTCGTCAGCCACGTGTTTCGTCGCTCGTGTTGGTAGTGTCCGGCTTTAGCCGGACCATCACAATGTCCTATCAGGTCATCGCGCGAAAATGGCGGCCGCAGCGGTTCGACGACGTGGTCGGACAGCAGGCGGTCACGCGTACGCTGCGCAACGCGATCGACAGCAAGCGGCTCGCGCAGGCGTTCGTGTTCGCCGGCCCGCGCGGCGTCGGCAAGACGACGACGGCGCGCATCCTGTCGCGCGCGCTGAACTGCGAGAAGGGACCGACGTCCGACCCGTGCGGGGAGTGCGACGCGTGCGTCGAGATCGCGCAGGGCCGCGACATGGACGTCATCGAGATCGACGCCGCGACGCACACGGGCGTGGACAACGTGCGCGAGGTGATCATCGCGGGCCTCGGCATCATGCCGGTGCGCAACCGCTACAAGGTGTTCATCATCGACGAAGTCCACCAGCTCTCGTCGGGCTCGTTCAACGCGCTGCTCAAGTCCATCGAAGAGCCGCCGCCCCACGTCGTCTTCATGATGGCGACGACCGAGCTCGACAAGATTCCCGAGACGGTGCTGTCGCGGTCGCAGGTGTACGAGTTCCGGACGATCAGCAGCAAGGCCATCGCGGGGCAGCTGCGGACGATCGTGGACGCCGAGCAGATCGCGGTCGACGAGGCGTCGCTGCAGCTGATCGCGCGCGACGCCGACGGCAGCATGCGCGACGCGCAGAGCAAGCTCGATCAGGTCATCGCGTTCACCGGCAAGACCATCTCCCTCGAAGACGTGTCCACGGTGCTCGGCCTCGTCGGGCGCGAGCTCCTGCTCGACGCGTTCACGGCCGTCGCCGCCGAAAACGCGTCCGCGGCGTTCGACATCGCCGGCCGCGCCGTCGAGCTCGGCTACGATCTGCGCGCGGTCTGCCGCGAGCTCGCGCGGATGACGCGCGACCTGCTGGTGCTCTCGCTCGATCCGTCGCGGGCGGCCGATCCTGAAATCGCCGCCGAGTCCGAACGCGATCGCCTGCTGCAGCTGGCGAAACAGTTCTCGCGCGAGGATCTGCTGCGCGCGTTCGACGTGTGGACGAGAGCCGAGGGGGACATTCGCACGGCCGCCCAGCCGCGCTATCACCTCGAGATGGCGCTGCTGCGCTGGATCCACCTGCGCAAGCTGAAGCCGATTGAGGATCTGATCGCGGGCGGAGGGCAGGCCCTTCCCGCCTCCGCGCCGGGCGCTGCGGCGGGCAAGTCAGGGCCGCGGCCTCCCGCGCCCGCGCAGGCCAGGCCGGCGGCTGCGCCGCCTGTGGTGAAGACGGCGCCGCCGGGACCGCCGGCCGGCAACACGTCGTTCAAAGACGCGTTCCTCGCCGAGATCCGGAAGAACAAGGTCGCGCTCTACAACATGGTCGTCGCGCAGGCGCAGAAGATCGAGATCGCCGACGATCGGATCGTGTTTACCTTCAGCGCGACGCAGAAGCACCTGCGCGACTCCGTGGAGCAGAACAAGAGCTGGCTCGAGTCGATGGCGCTGCAGGCGGGCGGACGCAAAATCGCGGTGAGCGCGGTGCAGGACGGATCCACGGCGGCCGCCGGTCTCCAGTCCCCGGTCTCCGGTCCACAGTCGAGTCCCGAGCCGGCTCAACCCGACAAGAAATCCGCCTTGAAAGAGCAGGCGCTTGCGGACAAGGGCGTGCAGGCGATGCTCGAAGTCTTCCCCGCGGAAATCCGCGACGTAGAGGAAATGTGAACATCCAGAACATGATGAAGCAGGCGCAGCAGATGCAGGAGCGCCTGCAGAAGCAGATGGCCGAGCTGCGCGTGGAGGCCACGGCCGGCGGCGGCATGGTCACGGTCGTCGTCAACGGCGCGAAGCAGCTGCAGTCGATCAAAATCGATCCCGAGGTCGTCAGCAAGGAGGACGTCGAGATGCTGCAGGATCTGATTCTTGCGGCCGTGAACGACGCGCAGCGCAAAGCCGACGAGGAAATGCAGAAGACGATGGGCGGCATGATGGGGGGCCTGAAGATCCCGGGATTGTAGAATCTGGTGATCCCGTAATCTGGTAATTGATGTCTCTCCCTGACCCTTTAATTCGACTGATCGAAGAGCTGCAGCGGCTGCCGGGCATCGGGCCCAAGGGCGCGCAGCGTCTGGCGTTTCATCTCCTCCGAACCCCGCGCGAGCAGACCGAGCGTCTCGTCGAGGCCGTCCGCGACGTGAAAGAGCGCGTGACCTACTGCTCGATCTGCAACAACATCACCGACGCGGACCCGTGCCTCTTCTGCAGCAACGAGGACCGCGACCAGCACCTGATCTGCGTCGTCGAAGAGCCGCAGAACATCACGGCGATCGAGAAGACCCGCGAGTTCAAGGGCCTGTATCACGTGCTGATGGGCGCGCTCTCGCCGCTGCAGGGCGTCGGCCCCGACGACCTGAAGATCAAAGGGCTCCTGACGCGGCTGACCAACGGCGTCACGGAAGTGATTCTCGCGACCAACCCGAACGTCGACGGCGAGTACACGGCCGTCTATCTCGCGCGGCTGCTGAAGCCGCTCGGCGTGAAGGTGACGCGCATCGCCATGGGCCTGCCGGTCGGCAGCGATCTCGACTACGCCGACGAAATCACGATGCACCGCGCGCTCGAAGGACGGCGGGAGGTTTAGTGTTGCCGGTCACACTGCAGTTGCCCGCGGCCATCGTCCTCGTGCTCGGCGGCGCCGTCGCCTGCTTCGCCGGCTATCGCCTGTTCCGCGTCGTCCTCGCGATCTACGGATTCATTCTCGGCGCGATGCTCGCCAGCTCGGTGATGGGCATCAGCAACCACGCGGGGATGATCATCGCCGCGGTCGTCGGCGGCGTCATCGGCGCGCTCCTGTTCACCTTCGCGTACTACGTCTGCATCGGGCTCATCGGCGCGGGGATGGGCACGTTCCTGCTGCACGTCGTGTGGGATTACATGAAGGCGTCCGAGCCGACCACCGCGGCGGTCATCGTCGCGTCGGTCGCGGGCGCAATCATCGCCATGATTCTTCAGCGGTACGTGATCATCGTGTCCACGTCGTTCTCAGGCGCGTGGACGATCATCGTCGGCGCGCTGGCGATGTTCGGCAACCGCGCCGCGGAGCGCGCGGCGGCCGCCGGCAACGTGTGGATTCTGTATCCGTTCACGCCGGCGCCGGGACAGCGATGGGTGGTGGTCGTCTGGTTCGTGCTCGGGCTGTTCGGCCTGGGCGTGCAGACGGGCGTCACCGGCAGGAACAAGTTCTGATGAGCGAGCACCCGTCGCGGCCGCACCCGGGCGAGATGAAGGCGTGCCCGAAGTGCGCGAGCATGATGAAGTTCGAAGAGCGATTCTCGATCGTCTCCGGCGTCGTGACGACCGATCCCGCGTGGGTGTGCCAGAACCCGCAGTGCGCGCACATCGAGCGCGTGCGGATGTGACGCTCGGCTGAAGGATATACGAGGGGTAGTGTCCGCCTTCAGTGTCCGGCGGACCTATCGGCCGTAGAGCAGCATCACCTTGCCGTCGGGCATCGTGATCCGCTGCAGCCGCAGCACCTTTTCTCCATTCGAGAACTGATAGCCGCTCCCGGTGATGGTGTCGCCGACTTTCAGCGACGTCTTGTGCCAGCCGTTCGCTTCCATCCGGTTCGTGCTCGGCCCGCCGACCTGCCATTTCTCGATCCTGCCGTCCGCGCTGACGACGTCGAGGTCGACCATCACGTGCGGGTTGCCCCAGTTGTAGCCGCGGACCGTGCCGGTGACCGTGACTTCTTTCGAGAAGTCGACCGGCCACGAGTGGTGCGCGGACAGCGATGCGGCTCCGGCGACGACCACGGCGCCTGCGAGCAGAAGGGACCTCATTCGTCACGTCCTTTCAGGCGAATCGGCAGAAGCCGGCGAAGCCTGGGTTCGCGCAAGTATAGGCCGAGCCAGGCGAGCAGGCAGGTCGTCAGCGGCACGAGCGGCGGACGGAACTCGCCGATGCGGACGTAGGAGGCGAGCGCGCCGCCGAGATATGCCGTCAGCAGCACCACGCCGAGCATCGCGGTCTGCGGAATGAGATACAGGACGACGAACGCGATCTGCAGCGTGGCGACGCCGGCGATCTCGGTCATCGGCCAGCCGATCCGCGTCCACTCCCGGACGTAGAACGGGCTGTGGGTCAGCTTCCAGCGCGCGCTCGTGAGGCAGATCAACACCGGCGCGAGCGAGATGAGGCGCCCGGTCCAGACGATCCATTTCTTCATAGGGGCGCATCTTAATAGAATGCGCGCGGGATGTCTGTGTCTTCCGGCGGGGTGCCGTTCCACGAACACCTGGAGCTCCTCCAGCTCTTTCTGAGCCACCGCGGCGACATCGTCGAACGCATTCAGGCCGCGCTCAAGCCGCAGGGGCCGCCTGTTGAAGACTGTTTCTTCGCGATCGCGCGCCATCAATCGCGCCTGCGAGGACAGCTCGAAGCCGCGCACTGGGGAAGCGGCTTCAGGCCGCGCGATTTGCCGGGACTCTACAACGGGCTCGCCGATCCGGGGGAGATGACGGTCCGCGCGTTTCACCTGTGGCAGCAGACGCGATGGCCGGGCCGCAATGGACGCGTGCACTACGCGCACACGCTGTTCAATCTGTACGTCATCCGGTGCCTGGAATTCCTGAGCGTGCGGCTGTGGGACGGAGGCTCGAGCGAATCCGGAGATCGTCTCGCCGCGCTTCAACGCGTCCTGGATGACCTGTGGCGGACGACGCCCGGGGATCAGCCGGTGTTCGTGCGCGATGCGCGATGGCTGGTTCAGCTGGCGCAGAGCCCGGCGACGGACAATCTGGGCGCGTACTTCGACGTCGCGCGGATGATCGCGGAGAGCTTTTCCGTCGACGATCGTCTCGTCATCCACAAGGCCGGCGTCTGCATGGCCGCGGGCCATCTCCGTTCGCAGACGCGCCACTACGCGACGACACGCGAGCTCGCGTTCGATGACGAGCGCCTGCGGCTGCAGACGCGCACGACGAACGCGCTGGACTTCGCGCTGCTGATCCAGGAGCTCGTGCCGCTCATCGAAGCGTACGAGCGCGCGTGCGAGGCCGGCGATCGTCAGACGAGACTCGAGCTGGCCGGAGTCATCTGCCAGGGCGTGTCGCCGGATCCGGAGCTGTTCCTGAATCGTGTCGACCTGCTGGGAACGTACAGCATGCACGAGGAGCTGTTCATCGCAGTAGACGGCGACGGCCGCGCCGCGTACACGCCGATGGGCGAGCGGCACGTCCGGCTGTTCGAGGAGTACAGGACGCGGATGGGTCGCGCGGCGGATTCGCTGCGGGATGATTGCCAGCACTTCCGTCCGCGCGCCGGCGCGTATTCGCCGTACGGCGCGTTGTACGGGTTCTCGTCGCATCTGCTCGAGCACATGGCGCTCAAGGCGCTGCAGCCGGAGGCGACGACACGTTTCAGCCTGGAGGACGTGTTCGTCGACGGCGACGCGGCGAAGCTCGCGTGGGTGAACGGCTGGCGGCAGCTGCCGCACATCGCGCCGGCAGTCGCGAAGCAGTTCGATTACCCGCAGCAGTTCGCCGAAGACATGTTCGGCCGCGTCGAGCGTGCGCTCCAGCGCACGGCGCCGCTGCCCACGGGCCGTCTCGTCATCGCGTCGGAAGGCGATGTGCAGGCGCATCCGTACGACGAGCGGCAGCTTCTGAGCGACCGACACGAAGGAAAATGCCTGGTGAGTTACAGGACGGCGGACGGCTGGGCGGCGATCGGCAAGGGGATCCTCACGGAAATTCTGGCCGCTGGACGCGACGCGACGGCCGCCGGCCTGCCGCCGGCAGCCGCCGACGTGTTGAAGTTGATGCTTCTAAAACGCTAGTATTAAAGGTCGCATTTGCCCCCGCAGAGGCGACAGTCCACCCCGAGTTCCTCAGTAGCTCAACGGCAGAGCATCCGGCTGTTAACCGGAGGGTTGCTGGTTCGAATCCAGCCTGAGGAGCCAACTTTCCTAGGTCCATTCCGGAGACATCGGTAAACAGTCATTCTGGAGACATGGGTGACAGTCGCGGCTCGAAGGGATCCGCGACCGGCTCCAGATGCGCCCGCAGTGCGTCACGACCGCGGTCCAGCCGAAGAACGATTCGGCGACGGCATGTTCCCAGCAGTTGACTGGCGAACACGAGGATCAGAGCCGTGAACTCATCCGGTCGAACGGCGGCACACCGCAGCGCAGCGGCGCTCATTTCGCCGGGCCGGACTCTAAACCGAAACGCCTTTGACGTCACTCCTCGCTTGGGTT
>Ga0134125_10006794_pt1 | contig 12926 bp, 5 predicted proteins | sample KB31751_FD_96464 | JGI IMG/M metagenome (GOLD analysis project Ga0134125, IMG submission 96464) | Terrestrial soil microbial communities with excess Nitrogen fertilizer from Kellogg Biological Station, Michigan, USA - KB3-175-1 | ecosystem: Environmental > Terrestrial > Soil > Unclassified ... | reverse complement strand
TATAACAATCCCGCAATTTACTCAAAAAGTTTTAGCCGGTTCTGATAGGCAATAATTAATAAGGCAATTTTAACGCAGCTTAAATCAGCATAGAGACGATTTTACAAGAAAAACCGAAGAGATCGTCTCCTGCTTTAATATTTTAAAACCTCTAGTCATCTGTTAAATGGTTTGAATTGAAACTGCTTCTTTTACAACAGCTTTACAGCAAAAAGATAAATAATTGGAATTCGTTTTTTTGATTTTCCGCATTTGCCGGAACTAGGGCATGAATAAATCAAATGAAGGAAATACACGCAATTTTTGCCGGTTAAAAGATAATTTAAACCATTTATACACTCAATTCAGCGTTTTTAAAAATATTTTTGCGTCTTGTGCGGTTTTCAAGAAAATAGTCATAAGTTTGTTATTTAACTGCAATCTTTTGTTAAAACTTTAATTGCTAAAATGCTGAAAATTGAAAGACAGGCTTTTATCCTTCACCAGGTAAATCTGCACAATAAGGTACTATCGACAGATTTGAGCAAGCAGATAAAAGTTTCAGACGACACAATAAGAAGGGATATTCATCAACTGGCAGAAGTTGGTAAGATCATTAAGGTACATGGCGGAGCCTTATCGCCTTCTTTTCACAACAGGCATACTGCTTCCAACGAAGTGTATGCTTACAATCAAAAAAAACTAATTGCTCAAAAAGCGATTTCCCTCATCAAAGATGGAATGTTTGTATTAACAACCGGAGGTACGACGATCATTGAGATGGCAAAATCGTTACCACCTGAACTGCATGCCACATTTATTTCCGGAAGCATTCCCGCCCTTGCCGAATATATGGTGCATCCCAATATCGAAGTAATTGCGATCGGCGATAAAGTTTCAAAAGATTCTAAAATTACCGTCGGTTCCGATGCAATTTCAAGAATCCGTGAATTAAAAGTGGATCTGTGTTTTCTCGGAGTATCCGCACTTAATCTGACGAGAGGTGTATCAGACAATGACTGGGAGGTGGTACAAATAAAAAAAGCGATGGTTGAATCGTCACAAAGGCTTGTGTGTTTGACCATTTCTGAAAAAATAAATTCTCATCAGCCGCTGCAGGTTTGTGATAGCAAAAAAATAGATACGCTGATTACGGAATTGCCACCTGACGACGCCCTACTGGAACCTTATGTACGTGCCGGGATAAATGTTATATAAAATCTATAAACTTTTTAATAATTCTAATTCATCAATTTTAAATTTTTCATTATGAGAAAAATCATGACGTTACTTGCTGTATTGCTCGTAGTGCAATTCCAGCAAAAGGTTTTTGCCCAGGAACGGACAATAACCGGTATCGTGCTTTCCCAGGATAATGCTCCTGTCGTAGGGGCATCAGTCATTATAAAAGGGAAAACAACAGGTACCCAAACTGGTCCGGATGGCAGGTTTACAATCAAAGCTGCTAAAGGACAAGTATTGGAAATCTCTTCAGTTGGTTATGAAAACCAGGAATTTACTGTCAGAGACGCCAATACCATTGACATCACGCTGTCGAAAATGAGTAAATCAATGGACGACATCGTAGTCGTGGGATATGGTACTCAAAAAAGAGGAAATGTAACGGGAGCTGTCTCCACCGTTGATGTTAAAAAAACCTTGCAAGGGAGGCCAATTGCTGACGTTGGCCGCGGGCTGCAGGGCGCTGCATCCGGATTGAGTGTCATTATTCCGAGTGGCGAAGTAGGATCTGATCCGATTCTGAAGATTCGCGGAGCAATGACTTCATTCCAGGGAACCAGCACACCATTGATTCTGTTGGACAACGTGGAAATTCCAAGCATTCAGATCGTAAATCCAAATGACATTGCTTCGATCACCGTTTTAAAAGATGCGGCTTCTGCTTCTATTTATGGAGCAAAAGCATCCAACGGCGTTATCTTAATTACTACTAAAAAAGGTTCAGGAACCGCGAAACCACAGGTAACCTATTCAGATAATTTTTCCTGGCAGAATGTGTGGAAAAAGCTGGAAATGGGAACCGTGGATGCATTGAAATACACCGTGGATGCAGCGGAACGTGTCGGCGTTACCACTCCAACCGGTGCATTTTATTATGTAGACAGAGCCAGTTATGAAAAAGCAGTACAATGGCAAAACCAATATGGTGGAACAATTGGAAAAAATGATCCAACCGTTTTTGGAAGGGACTGGTTTGTGCAAGGTTCTCAAAACTCGAAAATGGGAGTCAGGACTTACGATCCTTACGACTATATGATCAAGGAATGGGCTCCTACTCAACAACATGATATTACTGTTGGACAAACAATTGGTAAAACTTCTTATAACATTGGATTGGGATACCTGGATCAAAGCGGTATGATGAAACCGTCTAAAAAAGATGATTTTACGCGTTATAATGCATCGCTGAGGATCTCAAGCGAGGTGAACAAATATCTTACCGTGCGTGCCGGTGCGATGTATTCGAGGAGAGACAAAGATTACGCTTATGTAACCAGTTCAACCACTGCAGACCCATGGCTTTATTTGTACCGGTGGGGGCCTTTGTACCCTTTTGGCAATGACCAGAACGGAGATCCGATCCGTAGCCCGGTTAGTGAAGCTGCACAGGCAAATACTGCCAATCTTTTGCAGAACTATATGAATGTAAGCACAGGCGCTACCTTAAATTTCAGCAAAAACTGGAAACTGGATTTTGATTATACCTACAGCAACCAGGAAGAAATCTGGAACAGGCCGGGAACCAGATATACTGCGAGAGATTCATGGTCAGCACCGGTAGCGAGATATGATGAAAGCGGTAACCCGGTTTATGTTGACAGTACCGGTAAAGTGGTTTCGAGCACAGCGGCAGGAGCGATGCCAGCATTTGATTTATCAAATAATACGTACACCGCTCCCGGCGCGAATCCTGATCATATTATCAGATCGGCGACCAATTTCCACAGCAGTACAATCAACGCTTTTACTACCTATAACCTGGGAATCGGAGCAGATCATAACTTTAAATTTATTGTGGGGATGAACAGCTATGCTGCAGCAACCGGATGGCAGTCGCAACAGCAGAACCAATTAACTGACATTCATAATCCACAATTTAATTTTGCAATCGGAACTCCGCCGGTAATCAGCGCAAATAATACCTGGGAATCACAACTTGGTTATTTTGGCAGGATAAACTATGCTTTCAAAAACAAATATCTGTTAGAAGGCAACCTCAGATATGACGGTTCTTCGAAATTCCCATCCAACCTATGGTGGAGATGGTATCCATCAGTTTCTGCAGGATGGGTGCTAACTGAAGAAAAATTTATGGAGTTTGCAAGACCAGTTGTTGAATTTATGAAATTGCGGGCTTCATGGGGAACTATTGGTGACCAAACGGTTCCGAATTCTTTGTACTTACCAGTGATGCCATATGGCCTTTCCAGCTGGATCGGAGGAAACGGATCTAAAACTGTGTATGTGAGCACACCGCCGGCAATAAAGCATGACATCACCTGGCAGGATATCGAAACAAAAGACTTTGGAGTTGATTTAGGTCTGTTTCAAAATAAAGTTACCGTCACATTTGACCTGTTCCAAAGAAATACCAATAATATGATCGTTCCTTCAGAAGGTATTCCTCTTACTTTTGGAACCGGAGCTCCACAGGGTAATTTTGGTTCATTACAGACAAATGGCTGGGAACTAACTGTTGAGTTGAATCACAGGTTCCAGAATGGATTGGGTCTCAACTTCCGCGGAAATATTTCTGATGCAAAAACCCGCATTAACGAATATGGAACTTCCACCGGCGTTAACTCCAACTATAATGGAAAAACCATTGGAGAAATCTGGGGTTATCGTACCGACAGATTGTATCAATCAGCGGATTTTGATTTGGGTAACGATGGTAAACCACAATTAATCACTCTTACTGCTGATGATGTTCCGGCAAAATATGTAGGTAAAAAAGCCTATAAATTGAAACCAGGCAAGAATGGTGAAAAACCAGTTTACCAGGCCTTTTTGCAAAACTCTTCCAACTTCTTCTTTGGTCCCGGAGACGTGAAATTTAAAGATGTGAATGGCGATGGTGTTATTGATAATGGAAGCGCTTTACTAGCAGATCATGGAGATCTGGAAGTAATTGGAAATACTACTCCAAGATATGAATATGGATTTAGATTGGCTGCAGATTATAAAGGATTTGATATCAGTGCTTTCTTCCAGGGAGTAGGCAGCCGGCAGATATGGGGCGATGGATTCCTTGCAATTCCGGGCTACAATTCTTCTGATGGAGCCATGCCACAAGCAATTGCAGGTAATTACTGGACACCAGATCATACGGATGCATTTTATCCTGCTGCTTATAACAATGCTGGTAGCAACGCGGCCAACAATCTGCAGGTACAAGACAGGTATTTACTGAACATGGCATACCTGAGATTAAAAAACCTGACTATTGGTTACTCTATTTCTCAAAACATTCTCAAGAAGGCTCATGTCAATTCGCTGAGAGTTTATGCCGCTTTGGAAAACTTTATTACCTGGGATCACCTGAAAGGTTTGCCTATAGATCCGGAAGCGATCAATGGTTACTCCATGTGGAATGCATCGAATTACAATTTAGGCCGTACAGGGATGGGTGTTCCTGCGTTCAAAAGCATATCTGTAGGCGTTCAATTAAACTTTTAAAAATTATTAAAAATGAAACAAATTAAATATTTATGCGGACTTGGAATTGCTTCTATGCTTTTCTTTTCCTGCAAAAAAGACTTTCTTAACAGGCCGCCGCTCACCACATATATCGATGCGGATGGTCAATTTTGGAGAGGCGAAGACGACATTCGTATGTTTGCCAACGGTTTTTATCCGAACTATTTCAATGGCTATGGCCTTGGTTGGACGTGGGATTATGCACCGGTTGTGGGCTACACTTTCAGCGATGATGTAACAGGTAAAAATGTTCAGTCAAATTTTGAAAGTAACGTTCCTTCTTCAAGGGGATCTATTTCTGAATCTGCTGCCTGGCTGCAACAATATTCCGGTCCTACCTGGGATTTCGCCTGGGTACGCAAAGCAAACATCCTTATCGACCGCGTCGAGAACATTGCAAAACCAAAAATTTCCGACGAAGCGTACAAGCACTGGACTGCGGTGGGCAGATTTTTCAGAGGTTTTGAGTATTCGCGCCTCGTAAGTGTTTTCGGTGATGTGCCTTACTTTGGAAGAGTTGTAAAAGAAAATGAACTGGATACTTTGTACAAAGACAGAGACCCTCGTGGATATGTTATGGATAAGGTTTATGATGATTTTCAATACGTTTTGGCAAACATTCGCGCTAACGATGGAACACAAAATCTGAATAAAAATATAGCAGCCGCCTTTATCTCCCGGTTCATGTTGTTTGAAGGAACCTATGAACACTATCATGGATTGGATGATGCAAGGGCGAAAAAATATCTTGAACTGGCTGTTCAGTCAGCAGAAATAGTGATGAATAGTGGAAAATACTCATTTGGCAGCGATTTCAAATCTCTTTTTAGCTCAGAAAGCCTTGCCGGAAACCGGGAAGTGATTATGTATCGGGTTTACGATGCAGCGCTTCAGGTTACACATGCTGTTGGTTCCTATTCAAACGGAATCGAAACCGTGGGTGTGGATCCAAACCTGGTATTGGTTAAATCCTTTATCATGAATGATGGCAATGTTTGGCAAAATTCTTCCGAACCTGGAGCGAATGATTTTTCTATTGCAAATCTCGATAAAACGAGAGACCCAAGGTTTGAAGCTTCTTTTATCGACAAACCAAACGGATCCTCCACTACCCTTTTGTATGGTTATAAGTTTGCTTCCAGGGATGCCATTACTTATATAGGAAAAACGCCTCCACCGAACTGGGGTAGCAATACCAATACAAGTGACGCGCCTGTCATCCGCCTCGGGGAAGTGGTTTTAAACTGGCTGGAAGCTAAGGCTGTATTGGCTGAGAGTCTTGGGGGAGCAGCAATAACACAGGATGACCTCGACAAATCCATCAACGCTATTCGCAACCGTCCTTTGGATGCCGCAGCAATTGCAAAAGGTGTTCAGAAAACCGCCCCACTGTTGCTGTCGGCAATTCCGGATGATCCCGCAAGAGATGCAGACGTACCCGCACTTATGTGGGAAATTCGGAGAGAAAGACGGATGGAATTTGTATTTGAAGGATTCCGGCTTTTGGATTTAAAAAGATGGAACAAACTTCAGTATATGGACTTCAGTACCAATCCTGACTATTTACTCGGTCCCTGGGTAAATCTGCCTGTAGAATTCCCGTCTGCTTTGACAACATCTGCAGCTACAAAAGGCAACGTTAAAGTAAAGAAACAGGATGGCACGATCGTTACTTACAACGGAACAAATGCTGCCGATATGGTTGGTTTCTGGGTGGTAGAAAATGCAAGTAACAGAAACCAATTTAGCGATAAGAATTACTTATCACCGGTTGGATCACAACAAATAAACGAATACAAGGATAAAGGCTTTACACTTACCCAGACAAAAGGCTGGTAAGTAATGCTTTAACTGGTATTTCGATAATAAGACGACACAATAAAGGCTATCAGAAACTGATAGCCTTTGTTGTTTTAAAAACATTTTCCGCCCATTGGTCGGCTAAAAACAGTAAATATAAAAGCACTATATTTCTTTCTTTACTGGCGATAACCACGGAAGATAATTTGCAACACGGCAATTTATCTGATTGAAAAACAAATAATACAATAATTTGGATAGTGCTTTACAAGCTAACCAGATCAAACGGCAATACCAGATACTTCCGGATTATAAAAAAACAGCCGGATTCCGATTAGCCAGTCATTCATTTCCATGTTTACTAAAATAAAATGATTCTTCTTTCATTGCCAAGCAAGAGGATTTCAAAATAAATTCTGTGGAATTATTCGCTCGCCTGCGGAGAATTGCCATTAATGGGTAAAATTTTGCGGTTTTTACGCAATATTTAATTTTTCAAGTGCCTGATTCGCGTTTTTTAACATTTCTCTCGTATATATTTGAGGAATAATTCTGTTAAGAGATGCTTAAAAGCGAGCGCCAGGCCTACATTGTTCATCAGGTAAACCTGCATAATAAAGTTCTTTTAACAGATTTGACCACGCAAATTAATGTGTCAGATGATACGATCAGAAGAGATTTGCAGGAATTATCGGAATCCGGAAAAATAATTAAAGTACATGGCGGGGCTTTATCACCTTCGTTCCATAATGGAAATTCTGTTTCAAAAGAAGTTTATGCATATAGCCAAAAAAAGATTATTGCAAAAAAAGCGGCATCCCTGATTAAAGATGGTATGTTTATTTTGACGGGCGGAGGAACTACGATTATCGAGCTGGCACGTGCGTTACCACCTTCACTTCATGCCACTTTTATTTCAGGAAGTATTCCTGCGCTTTCAGAATATATCATTCATCCAAATATCGAAGTAATCGCAATTGGAGATAAGATTTCAAAAGATTCAAAAATTACCGTCGGTTCAGATGCGATTTCGAGAATTAAAGAATTAAAAGTTGATCTGTGCATCCTGGGAATTTCTGCCATCAATCTGGAAAATGGAGTATCGGATAATGACTGGGAAGTAGTTCAAATAAAAAAAGCGATGCTGGAATCTGCCCAAAAATTAGTTTGTCTGACGATCTCGGAAAAAATTAATTCAAGGCAACCGTTCCAGGTTTGCAGTATCAAAAAGATAGACACGCTTATTACAGAACTGCCACCTGATGATGAGATAATGATGCCTTATATCCGTACGGGAATAAAGGTTTTGTAATAAAGAACTTACTCAAATTATAAATAGTAAAATAAATGCCATACAAGCTGTTATAAATATAGTAGACAAAACAGCTGCTGGTAAAATCACTTTCAACATTTAAACAATAATTTTTCAATAAACCTTAAACCTAAAAATTTCGCAATGAGAAAGTTAGTAACGGCTCTTCTTGTACTACTGTTTCTACAATTAAGCCAAACAACCCTTGCCCAGGAACGAACCATCAGTGGAACCGTAGTTTCCTCTGACAATGTTCCCATTCCAGGTGCTTCTGTTATAGTAAAAGGAAAAAAGGCAGGCACACAAACAAATGGTGATGGAAATTTCAGCATTGAGGCAAATCGCTCGGATGTATTGGTGATCAGCGCCGTGGGATATACCACACAGAATATCAAAGTTGGAACTTCTTCAACAATTTCGGTTACCCTTGAGAGAGGAAACGGAGAATTGCAGGCAGTAGTGGTGACCGCGCTGGGTATCAAAAAGGAACAAAAATCATTGGGTTACTCAGTTACTCAGTTGGACGCAAAGGAATTGATGAAGAATAAGAATACCAATGTTATCAATTCCCTTGCAGGTAAAGTTCCAGGTGTAAATATCACCCAGTCCAGCGGTTCCCCAGGTGCAGGAGCTACTATCACTCTTCGTGGTGGAACTTCAACATCCGAGGGCAGGCAAAATCAGCCATTATTCGTTGTAGATGGAATTATCTATGATAACTCGACAACTGTCACCGGTAATACAGGTACTGATGGTTTGTCCCGAAGTAATACCACTTACTCAGACCGGGTAATGGATATCAATCCAGACGATATAGCAAGCTTGTCTGTTTTAAAAGGAGCTGCCGCGGCTGCATTGTATGGATCACGGGCCGCTGATGGCGTGGTTATTATTACTACCAAGCAAGGACAGGCAGGCAGAGTATCGGTAAATTTCAATAGTAGAACAAGCACCTCCTGGGCAGACAAATTACCTGAAGTTCAAACTGAATTTGGTCCTGGTACCTATTCCAGCAATGGCGTTCTAAGTACCGATGGTGTTTATAGTTCATGGGGCCCAAAGATTCCGGCCGATAGTACAATATATGATAACATCGGTAATTTCTTTCGGCATGGTGCTATTTATGATAATAATGTAAGTGTATCGGGCGGTTCGCAGAACGGTTCTTTTTATTTATCCGGATCTAACTTTAAGCAAACAGGTATCGTTCCTGGTACAGATTATGACAAAACAACTTTTCGTTTTAATGGCGAACAAAAATATGGCGGCTTAACGTTGAATGCCAATGTAGCGTACTCGATTGCCAATACTAATAGAACATTGACCACTGCCGGCTTATATGGAAGTGGAGTAGGAAGTATGCAGGCGCTGTACAATTGGCCCACAACATATAATATCAAAAATTACATAAATCCTGATGGAACGCAACATCGCATATATGCCGGTACGGTTGCTTTGGAAGACGACATTGATAATCCGTATTGGATTATCAATGAAGATAATTTAACATCAAAAACCGATCGTTTCACCGGAGGCATAAACGCGAATTATAAAATTACCAATTGGTGGGATATTACCGGCCGTGTTGGTTATGATCAATACACCACTAATGATTATACTTACATAGCTCCCGGTTCTGCACTCGCGCCGTTGTATCAAAACGGACGACTGAGCAAAGACATGGTAAACTACACCTATATCACCACCACGGTGATGACGAATTTTCACAAGACCTTTGGAGATTTTGATACGCACCTGTTATTAGGAACTACTTCAGAAGATTTTAACACAAAAAATCAAAACCTGTGGGGATACGGCTTTAGTACACCGGGTACCATTAGCTTTAATAATATGGAAAATACTAACAAATTTTTTACTGATGCGACAACCAGGAGACGGCTGGTAGGAGCTTATGGAGAAGTAGGCGTATCTTATAAAGACCTGGTATATCTGACCGCAACGGGGCGCAATGACTGGTCATCCACGCTACCTATAAAAAACTGGTCTTATTTTTACCCTTCCATCAGCGGTTCTTTTATCTTTACACAATTGTTGCCCGCAAACAATATTCTTTCATTCGGTAAACTGCGCGCAAGCTGGGCAAGAGTGGGTAAAGATGCGAATCCATATGCTACAAACACGTACGAAAATCCTCCGATTACTATTGGCAATTATATGGGCGTTGGTAATCAGTACTATTCCGGCAATCCTAATTTGATACCTGAAATTCAAAATTCATGGGAAGTTGGGGCAGCACTTAGATTTTTCAGTGATCGTCTCGGTTTAGATTATACCTACTACCATAATGAAACACAAAACCAAATTGCGCAACCACGTTTAGCTCAATCCGGCGGGTTTATTTTCAGTGCGTTAAATTCAGGCTCTGTAATTAACAAGGGTATGGAAATAGCACTTAACGGTAGAATCATATCGCAAAGAGATTTTACATGGGATGCAACGCTCAATTTCTCCTACAATAGGGGTAGATTAGGTGCTTTCCTTCCCGGTGTAGCTTATTTTTACCCGACAGACGCTCAATTTGGAACCATAAAAGCAGCATCTATTCCCAACGGTGGTTATTTTCTGGGGATGACTGGTCAGGATTATTATCGTGCAACTGACGCAAATGGAAAAGAAATTCCTAACGGAGCCTACCAGATCGACCCTACTACCGGATTATATAAAGTAAATACTACTAACCCTGTAGTAGGTAACCGTGAACCGGATTATATCGGCGGCTTCGAAAATACTTTGCGTTATAAAAATTTGACCTTATCCTTCCTCCTGGATATTCGTATTGGAGGAGATGTATTTAATGGTACCGAGTATGCGATGGTGGTAAATGGTTTAAGCAAACAAACTTTGTTGAACAATCGCCAGTCCGTTACTTTAAAAGGAGTCAACAGTACGACAGGAACTGATACAACTATAACCTACAACGCAGATCAATCATATACGATCGGTAGTACCACCTATTCCGGTACTAATATGATTCAAAGATATTGGTCAAACTACGCAGCCAACTCTTATAATTTTATTACTTCAGTAAATTGGTTAAAACTTCGTACAGTGTCATTGGCTTATGACTTCTCTGGAATATTGAAGAATCAAAAAGTTATTAAAGGACTTACTGCCACCGTTGTAGGAACTAACTTGTTCACGTGGACCAACTACAAAGGAATGGATCCTGAAGTAAGTGCAGCTGGCGGAACAGGTGGCTCGGGTTCTACAGGTATTGACTACCTGGGAGTGCCTGCTGTAGCAAGCTTCACCTTTGGCATCAATCTTAAGTTTTAAACTCAAAAACATAAATCATGAAAAAAACAAAATATATTATGCTCGGTTGCGTACTCGTGATCAGTTTAGCCTCCTGTAAAAAGTGGCTGGACGTTAATACGGACCCGGATAATCCAAACAATCAAAGCGTATTAATTCAGAATCGTGTACCGTGGATTCAGCACTTCTACCAATATACTGCCGGCGTTACCAATTATCGTACGGCACTGCAGGCAGGAGTTTATTATAGTAACACTGGTGCCGGTAATAGCTTTAGCACCACATGGCAGTGCTCAAACGCCAACTCAACCACTCCGTACCAGACCTGGTTTGTAGAGGTTTCTTCCAATGTCGTTGATCTGTACAATTCTGCCCAGAAAAAAGGTGCTTATCATTATATGGCCGTCGCTGATGTTTTCCATGCATTGGGTTATATGGAAATGCTGGATCTATATGGTGAAATGCCTTATACCGAAGCAGGAACCGGAAATCCAAGTCCTAAACCTGATGATGGTAAAACCATTTATAACGGTTGTATGGCACATCTGAATGAAGCGATCAGTCTGTTCAATAAAACACAGGATGTTGGTGCTCCATCTCTTTCGAGCGGAGATTTGTGGAATGGCGGCGATGTAAGTAAGTGGATAAAACTGTGCTGGGGATTAAAAGCCCGTTACATGCTTAAACTTTCCAAAAAAGCTGATTTGTTCAACGCGGATTCTATTTTGTATTGTTTGTCACAAGGTCCTCAATCTAATGCCGATAATACAGTTGGACCGGGTTTCAACAACAGCACGGTAACCGACTATCTGGAAGGTGACCCGGTAGTAACAAATGGTAACTTCGACTATGCGGCTTATGGAAATTCTATTCGCATTTCTCAATATTATTACAACCTGCTAACAAATATGAATGGGACCGGAGTAGTTGATCCGAGGATGTCTAAAATTGTACCTGCTTCTATGGCTAATGTCAGGCTTAATGGCAGCGGCACCGTGGCATCTTATACCTGGAACCGTTCGATTGGTGTGGACTCCTATGGGGCGGCCACCAGGTTACTAAAAGGAGGCGCTACTTCAATTCAAACGGCAAGTTATGCTGCCACTCCTCAAAAGATTACGTATAATATTACAAATTCTACCGATCATGCAAATTTTGTTGATTCACTGGTTGCACATGGTAAAGTTGCCGGACAGGATTACGTAGACAGCAGTACCTACGTGAAGGTAGTATACCCGGCAGGATCTATCTATATCAACAGCAGCAACTATATTTATGCGGGAGATACGGCTTATGTTAACATGCGCAGTAATGCTGAGGCTACAACCGCAGTACCCGCACAGCAGACGGTGGCAAATGACGTGAACTGGTACCCTTCAGCAGCAGCATATGCTGCCGGCGTTATTGGCTCCACAGGCTCCTTCCAGGTTCGCCCTGTTTCTGACCAGGACATCCTCACTTATGAGGAAATGTGCTTTATTAAAGCGGAAGTTTATATGAGAAAAGCCGACCCTGCTGATGCTTATACTGCTTACATTGCGGGCATCCAGGCTAATATGGATAAGATGCAGGCTAAACTCGCTGAATGGCAGGCTGGCGGTTTTGACAAAAATGCTGCAGGAGTGACCATCCCAGATATGGAGCCAATGAATGCCGCTGATATTGCCGCATACATGACCAGCAGTGCCGTTGCCCAAGGCCCCGGAACTTTGACAATGGCAGACATTATGCTGCAAAAATATATTGCCATGGGTTGCAGCATTGAAAACTATAACGATATGCGCCGCTTTGACTATAGTGCCGGTGATATTGGTAATTTCGGTGTTGTTTATCCAGG
>Ga0134125_10006793_pt1 | contig 12927 bp, 13 predicted proteins | sample KB31751_FD_96464 | JGI IMG/M metagenome (GOLD analysis project Ga0134125, IMG submission 96464) | Terrestrial soil microbial communities with excess Nitrogen fertilizer from Kellogg Biological Station, Michigan, USA - KB3-175-1 | ecosystem: Environmental > Terrestrial > Soil > Unclassified ... | reverse complement strand
GATTCCGCAAGTCATGCAGACTGTTGGAAAATACAGCCTTACAGTATGGTCATCATTATCACAGGTGATAGGAAAACGTTGTCTATCCCTGCTGAGAACGTAGCACATGCAGCAAAGGAAAATATGGGCAAAGGAGGCACATCTAAAAATTCAAGCTATAGCATGAGTATTCACGGGAACGATGCTGTGGTTACACATCATGAAACATCAACAACTGTAGCAGGTGTTGTCAGTCACACATTTGAGGTGCGGATGCTTGAAAAAATAAATGGTGAGTGGAAACTGACAGGGCAAATCATCCAGGTACTTTGAAAATTGATATGACTGCCTTTTGATTAAATTCTCCAGCACTCTTTTCTTCGAGCCGACTGTTTTTATTCCCCGTCAAGAGCCTTCATTTTAAATGTTGCAACAGCCGGTGTTGCATGTTCTTCTTTCATGATTTCTTCCATCTGTTTTATTATTTCCGCGTGCTGGGCTGCTACGTCATGCTGCTCGCGGATGTCGCTATCAAGGTCAAACAATTTTAATTTCAAGTTATCTTTGTTGATGTTAAACCTGATTCCTTTCCATTTGCCCATTCGTACTGCCTGTTGCCCGTTATCAGCTGCAAATTCCCAATAGAGATACGGATGTTTTTTTTGTATCGTGGAATGATTAAGTAAAGTGGGAAGAAAACTGATACCGTCAATATTTTTTGGCATTGCAATTCGTGTTAACTGGCACAATGTAGGTACTACATCCCAGGCAGCACAAATGAGACCACTGGTTGTGCCGGATTTTATTTTTCCCGGCCATGATGCGATAAAAGGTTCACGGATTCCACCTTCGTAAAGAAAACCTTTTCCCCATCCAAACTCACTTTTAAAAGGACCGTTGCTATCAAACCACGGACAGTCCGCCCCTCCTTCATTAGATGCGCCGTTATCGCTGGAAAACAAGATGATGGTATTTTCATACACGCCTTCTTCCTTCAGCTTTTTTACAATTTCTCCCACGTGCTCATCCAGCAGCGCAATCATGGCAGCATGCGTTGCGCGCGGGTAGCGGCAAGGCACATAACTTCCTCCCAAATAGGGCTTTTCATCGCCGAACTTTTTATGATAATATTCTACCAACTCTGCAGGAGCCTGCATGGATGCGTGAGGCAGCGGATCCGGATAATAAAGGAAAAAAGGATGATCTTTATTTTGACCAATAAAATTTAAGGCCGCTTTTATGATGAAGTCAGGCGCATAATCATTCTGACTGTATGTCGCATAATTTGCGGGATCGAGCGGGTCTTTGTCTGAAGGAAATTTTATATCCGGATCCTGCACTTTATTATTCAGGGGAACACGATAAATGTTTTCCCATAAATGCCCCGGATAATACTGATGATCCTGACGCTGGCACAATGAACCATAAAAATAATCGAATCCCTGGTTGTTCGGAATGCCGGTTGTCATTGGACCGCCGAGCCCCCATTTACCCACAAGCGCCGTTTTATAACCGGCTTGCTTCAACAATTTTGCAATGGTAATCGTAGAATCCGGAATGGGCAATTGCCCTTCCAACGCCGGATTCGCTTCCATAGCCTGAAAATTCCATACATCTCCACGTTCGCTCCATTCATCATTACCGCGGATATAAGCATGGCCAGAATGCAGCCCGGTCATCAACGAATATCTTGAAGGAGCGCAAACAGGCATTGCATAATATTGCGTGAACCGCATGCCATTTTTTGCCAGCGCATCAATATTTGGAGTTTCAATTTTCTGTTGTCCGTATACACCTGCATCTCCATAACCCATATCATCAGCAAGGATGTAAATGATATTCGGTTTGCTTAATTTCTTTACAATCCCGGGATGTTGTGCCAACAGCTTTTGAGAAAACAAGATGAGCACTAAAACAAAAACAATTTTAAAATTTTTCATTGTACACTTTCGAACTATTTATCAGCACTGCAATTTATTCCTTTCAGCACGATTATTCTCTAAGTAATACAATTCATTCTCTCAGATTTCTTATTTGCGAAACTCGATCAATCACGCCAACACTTTTGCAGTGCTGTCTAATGAACCTGAAAATTCTTTTGTCACTTGCTCGATGGTCTTATTACAATTAAATAAACCGGTAATTTTTCTGATTACGCCTTCTACGAGGGCATCCGGGCAACTGGCGCCGCTGGTCACTAAAATTTTGACAGGTTTTTTGTCCGGCAAATAAGAAAGTGTTGTTACCTCCTGTTTTTCATGCATTTTATAATGCCGGATTTCTTTTGACGAAATAATTTCTTTATCTGAACCGATAAAATATGTAGGCAATTTCACTTCGCATAATTCTACAAGATGCGATGTATTGGAACTGTTATATCCACCCAACACAATTGCAAGATCGGCGGGTATATCCAATAACGCATAAACGGCACCCTGGTTGTCATTCGTTGCATAGCAAAGTGTATCTCTTGTATCCGCAAACCTATCAGCAATATTTGATTCGTTCAGATCGTACTTTTTAATCATTGTTCCCTTTAAAAATTCGGCAATAGCCTGCGTATCGCTGGCCAGCATCGTTGTTTGGTTCACTACCCCTATTCTTTGAAGGTGGTTTTCCACTTTAAACCCTTCAGAATATTGGCCTGCGAAATCGGTATAAAACTTTTCAGGGTCATTATTGCCCGCGATATATCCGGCAAGTTTCATTGCTTCCTTCATATCTTTCACAACTACCGTTGGCGAATGAACTGCACTATGGCTAAAGGTTGCGCGCGTTTCCTCGTGTTGCGGCTTGCCATGAACAACCACCGTATAATTATTTTTGGCAATTGCCTGCGCGCGGTTCCAAACTTTTTCTACAAAAGGACAAGTGGTGTTATATTGCTCAATCTGAACTCCTGCTTCCAATAATTTTTGCTGTATTTGCAAAGTAGTTCCAAATGCAGGAACGATTACAATATCACCGGGGCAAAGTTGTTCAAAAGGAATTTGTTGGTTGCCTTTTGTATCCATCAAAAATTGCACTCCCCTGCTTCGAAGATCAGCGTTTACCTGGGGATTGTGAATCATCTCACTCAGTAAATAAATTTTTTTATCCGGATTTTCATCAATCGTTCTGAAAGAGATTTCAATAGCATTTTCGACACCAAAACAAAATCCAAAATGACGCGCAAGATAGATTTGCACATCGCCAAAATCCAACACGCTCGGTGTATAATCTTTCTTTAATTTATCGTCAAATTTCCGCCGGTTCTTTATAGCAGTGATTAAAGGGCTTCTATAAATAACCGGCACATTAAATTTTTTCATTTATTCAATTTTCGGACACCAAAGTTACAAACTCATTTCTCCGCAAAGCACCGATAACCGGAATAATCACTATTTTTATTTTTTTTTAACCTATATAAACAATATGCCAAATAGAAAGAATTGTGAACATCCGAAGTGGAGTTATTCTAGCAATATTTATGAAGTAAACGTGCGCCAATATACAGCAGAAGGAACATACGTTGCATTTGCAAAAAACCTTCCAAGGTTAAAAGATATGGGCGTGCAGATACTTTGGTTTATGCCTATAACGCCCATTAGTGACAAAGACAGACTTGGCACTCTTGGAAGCTATTATGCGGCAAAAAACTATGATGCTTCCAATGTGGAATTTGGAACGATGGACGAATTTAAAGATCTGATACGAGAAGCGCATGGAATGGGTTTTAAAGTTATCATTGATTTTGTAGCCGATCATACAGGCAACGACCATCCCTGGGTTACAGAATATCCGCAATTTTATGTTCAGGGAGAAAATAACGATATTCTTCATCCACACGGCTGGACCGATGTTTCCCAATTAAACTATAATGTTCCACAGGTTTGGAAATACATGGTTAATGTATTGAAATTCTGGGTAGAAGACTGTAACGTGGATGGTTTTCGTTGTGATATGGCGCACCTCGTTCCACTTAATTTTTGGTTGTATGCTAAAAGAAAAATGTCGAAGGTAAAAGAAGGACTTTTTTGGTTGGGCGAATGTGAAGAACCTGAATATCACAAAGTATTTGATGCTACTTACACGTGGAGATGGATGCATGCGACAGAAGATTTTTATCACGGGAAAATGAATCTTCAAAGTTTGCTTACCGTATTATATAAATCAGTAACGGAATTCCCCTGCAACTCTTTCCGGGCGTACTTTACATCCAATCATGACGAAAATAGCTGGAACGGAACGGAGTATGAAAAATATGGTGATGCTGCCCAATTATTCGCTGTTTTTTCCTGTACCTGGAACGGCATTCCTTTGATTTATTCCGGACAGGAAATGCCGAATAAAAAACGCCTGAAGTTTTTTGATAAAGATCACATTGAGTGGACTAATAAATTTGAATTGCATGATTTTTATAAAACGCTTTTGACGCTCCGGTCTAATAACAAATGCCTTCGTGCAGGAGATCCGAATATACTTACAAAGATCATCTCGCATCCGGATGACCATCGCGTTTTCTCTTATTTGCGAAAATATAAATCTAACCAGGTGCTGGTAATATTAAACTGTTCAAATGAGGGATTAAATTTTGAAGTAAAGAATGTGAAAGGCGTTTTCAGAAATGTGTTTGGAGGCGATGACATTAGTTTTGAAACAAGCAAGCAGGTATGGCTGAATGCGTGGGGATATCTGGTTTTTGAAAGGGTACCGATGCTTACTTATAAAATTAAATCGTGAAGACTAAGCGAATGATCAATCATGCAGCTTTTTCGCATTCAGTAAATGAGGAAATAACCGTTAATATTTTTTTCAAAGAAAAAACAAATTATAAACATCAGAAAAAAATCTTTCCTTTATAATGGTTATTTTTTTTATTAGTAAAGCACTTAAAAAATTGCATCAGAAATTTTATAACTGTAAAATAAAATGTATGAACAAAAAACTTCTTTTATCAGCCTTCTTTACATTGACTATTTCGTTTCTCTTTGCTCAGAGCAATGAAATTACCGGCCATTGGACAGGCAAAGTAATGAATCAATATGATGTAACTTATGACTTTGTAGCCCAGGGAGATTCTCTTACCGGAAAGGATACGCATTATGATGGCTCCGTTTCTGACATCAGCAATGGCAAAGTAATGGGCAATAGTATTTCATTTACCGTACCGATACAAGGGCAAATGACACCGGTTACAGGTAATCTTAAAGATGGCGTGCTTACAATTCATCTGACTGTCCAGGGATATGATATAAGTGCGGATTTAAAAAAGAGCGTTGCGAAATAATCCGTTCTGAATATTTTCGTTTGTGCTTAACCGTTATATCCGGTTAAAGCAGCGTTTGTATTTTACAATGTTACCTAATTGCTGAGTTACAAAACAGACAATTTAATTGCTTGTATCATTTTTAAATCTTAGAGAAATATAGTTATCACCAGCCTCCACAAGTTTAAAAGGCGCTCTCACAGAAGCGGGTAATTGATCCCACATTTCGGTAGGCTTGCCTTTGAATGGAATTTTCAAGACTGCATTAGAGGATTTATATTCTTCAGCGACAGATTTTACTCCTTTTAATTTTTTCAGGCTTTCTTTTAAATTGGCGAGATTCGGATCTTCATATTCAACATTTGAAATCATGATCGCGTCTGTGTCTTTATGGCTTTTAAAGAGTGTATTAAATGAAGATTTTGCATCATTGATTGCCATTTTAAGAGAATCCGAAGTTTTCTTCAAGGATGGTGGGCCAGGTTGTTTTTTTTGTTGATTGCTATTCTTTACCTGCCCTGTAGATGTAAAAGATAAGGCTGATAATGCAATAAAAAACAGACAGATAATTTTCATTTTTTTAGTTTTGAAAAATTCGAAAAAAATCTTCCTGCAATTGTCAAAGGCAATAGAATCGGAATAAAATTATCATTATTTCCAAAGAAAAATAGAAAAAACAATAGCTAGAAACTTACAATCATGTGGAAAATGACTGAAGTATTACAAATGTTAGCGTTTTTTTCCTTTATATCCCCACAGCATGAAGAGAAAAGAGCTTCCTTTTTTTAATCCAGTAAAACAACAAATACTTTCAATTCTTTTTTTGGTAAAGAACAATCTTTTATTTTTTTATCGTAAGAATAGCTACAGTCAATCTACTCACACAAAATAATTTTTCTTTCTCGTCGTAAATTTTGATATCCCACACATGCGTTGTTTTGCCAAGATGCAAAGGAGATGCGATTGCAGTTACGATTCCATCTGTTACGCTTCGCAAGTGATTTGCATTTATTTCCAGGCCAACGCAATAATATTTTTCCCGGTCAATAACCAGCGCAGAACCAATACTACCGATAGTTTCCGCCAATACACAAGATGCGCCTCCATGAAGAAACCCATAAGGCTGGCGGGTTGTAGCATTTACAGGCATTGACATTTTCAAAAACCGTTCACCTATTTCTACCCATTTTAAGCCCAAAAATTCAGCCATCGTATTGCTGCTGATGCCGGCCAGATCGTCAATGGTAATATTTTTATGAAACCAAATAGACATGTTGACTCAATAAAATTTGTGAGGAAGAAACAGGATTATTTTTTATAGATCGCTTTCTTTACCGCATCGGGCAAAAATTGAGAAATGTCGCCGTTGTTGCGGATTACATCTCTGATTAAAGTGCTGGCGATAGAAGTATATTTTGGAAGCGTTGTTAAAAAAATTGTTTCTACATTATTTTTCAAGCTTCTATTCATGTCAGCAATTGCCTTTTCGTATTCAAAATCATTTACGTATCGAATGCCGCGCAAAATAAAATCAGCGCCAACTTCCTTGCAACAATCTACAGTCAGTCCGTCATAAGCCAGCACGCCGATCCGTGGTTCGTCTTTATAAATTTCCTGCAACCATTCCAGTCTTTGCTCTTCAGAAAACATGGGAACTTTATTGCTGTTTCGCCCTAAACCAATATATAATTTATCAAACAAAGGAAGCGCACGATCGATGATATCAGTGTGCCCAAGTGTAACAGGGTCAAAGGTTCCAGGAAATAAGCAGATTCGTTCCATAAAAGTTTTTGCTTTATTTTAAATGAAAAACTTAACTAAAAGTTTGTTGATTGCTGAGTAAATATAACACAGCCATCCTGATTGCTACACCATTTTCCACCTGTTGCAAAATAATCGATTGTTTCGAATCCGCGACATCGCTGTCTATTTCCACGCCCCTGTTAATGGGGCCCGGATGAAGAATCACAATCTCCTTATTTAAACTATCCAAAAGTTTTTTATTGACACCATACACAAGATTATATTCTCTTAAAGAAGAAAATAAAACCTGGTTTTGACGTTCCAGTTGTATGCGAAGAATATTCGCGACATCACACCATTGCAAAGCTTTTTTGAGATTATATTCTACACGAATATCAAACGCTTCTTTTATGTATTTTGGAATTAATGTTGGCGGCCCCGCAACCATTACTTCTGCACCAGCTTTTTTTAGTAAATAAATGTTACTAAGCGCCACTCTCGAATGCATAATATCTCCAACCAATACAATCTTCTTCCCTTCTAATTTCCCCAATTTTTCTTTTATGGAATATGCATCTAATAAAGCTTGCGTAGGATGTTCATTAATTCCATCACCGGCGTTAATAATGGCGGCAGGAATATGCTTTGCGAGGAAATGCGGAGCGCCGCTGGCACTGTGCCGCATTACCACCATATCCACTTTCATGGAAAGAATATTATTTACAGTATCCAGTAAAGTCTCTCCTTTTGAAACTGATGAGCCGGAAGCGGAAAAATTAAGCGTATCGGCGCTCAGCCTTTTTTCTGCTACTTCAAAGGAAATGCGCGTCCGCGTAGAGTTTTCATAAAATAAATTGACAATGGTTATATCGCGCAAAGAAGGAACTTTTTTTATCGGCCTTTGTAATACTTCTTTAAATTGAGTGGCAGTGGAAAGAATTAATTCGATGTCTGAAAGTTGTAAATCTTTAATGCCGAGAAGATGTTTGGTGGATAGTTGCATTAAAGGTCAAAGCTAATGGAAAAAATGGAAAATGAATTCGCGCGGAAATAATTTTTTTGTTGGTAAATAGAATTAAATGGAATCAATATTAAGGTGATCTCAGTTCTAACCTACTAAGGATACAATAAATATTTAGCGCGCATCTTTTTATATTCACTCAATCCCGGTTCCCAGCTTTTGCGAATCTCTTCTTCACTTGTTCCGGCGATGATCTGTTTTTTGAAAAGGTCTGTTCCGGCAAGGCCATCGATACTTCCCATCTGTTTACTTTGAGAGCGATCGAAAAATTTCTCCTTCTGCGGATAAGCCTTATAAAGATCCATCATCCACTTTATATTAATCTTGCCTTTTTTGCGGAAGGGAGTCATGTCATATTTTCTCAGATCCAGGCCATAACAAACTTCATCCTGGTGCAAAGGCGTTTCCGACATTCCCTGCAAGCTAACCGGTGTAAAAGAAAAAGAATAAATGCCTTTTAAAGCAGGACTGCCTAACACAGTAAATGGAATATGAGTACCGCGCCCCTGGCTGATAATCGTTCCTTCAAACAAACACAAAGAAGGATAGAGGATAACTGCTTGTTGCGAATTAAGATTTGGCGAAGGATGTACGGGCAAAGTATAATCCATATTGTGTGCATAATTTTTCACCGGAATAACTTCTATCTTACATTTTAATTTGCCAGGGAGCCATCCTTCGCCATTGATCATTTGTGCAAATTCACCGATGGTCATACCATGCGTAATCGGTATAGGAAATTTACCGATCCCGGATTTGAATTTCATATCCAATACCGGTCCGTCAACAAAACCATTCGGATCAGGGCGATCAAGGATCAATAATTCTTTTCCGTTTTCTGCACAAGATTCCATTACTTCAGAGAGTACATTTATGTTTGTATAAAAACGGCACCCCACATCTTGGATGTCATAAATCATGATGTCAATCGAAGCCATATCTTCTTTTGAAGGCTTTCTTTTTTTCCCATATAAAGAAACGACGGGAATGCCGGTTCCCGGGTCGATTTCATCAGCCACTGCAGCGCCATTACTGGCATTTCCACGAAATCCATGCTCAGGCCCAAAGATGGTTTGTATATGAATTCCAAGTTTGAGCAAACTATCCACACTCGATTTATTTCCAATAATGGAACTTTGATTTACAACCATTCCAACTCTCTTCCCTTTCAGGTAGGGCAGATATTTTTCTACCTGGTCTGCACCCGTTACGATCGGCTTTTTACCAAATTCGGAATGATCTGAGTTCTCCTTTTTTATTAATCCCAGAAAAGGAATTGAAATAAATAGAATGGCAATAGTGATAAAACGTAGTTTCATAATTGAATAATAATTGGTGACGAATATATGACAGACCAACCGTTATTCCTTATTTATGCAAAACATAATCCTTTGCCTTTACTTTGTTTATATGCATGATTGTCTTGATAATTGAACCTTGAAGTAAAGTGTGTTAACTTTGAAGATTCTCACTTGCAATTCAACTTAAAAATATAAAATGCAAACTTTTTTAAAAGAATTAAAAATTTCTGAATTAAATAAAGGTGTTTCTACCGGAACAAAATGGATTTCTGCCTCTGGCGAAAAAATAAAATCCTCCTCTCCTGTTGATGGAAAACTTATTGCAACGGTAAATGCCTGCGATAAGAGAAGTTTTGATTATGTAGTAGAAACGGCACAAAATGCGTTTCTGCAGTGGCGCGCATGGCCTGCACCTAAACGCGGAGAAATTATCCGTCAGATAGGAAATGAACTAAGAAAAAATAAAGCCACACTTGGAAAGTTGGTGAGTTATGAAATGGGCAAAAGCCTGCAGGAAGGAATGGGAGAAGTTCAGGAAATGATTGACATTTCTGATTTGGCGCTCGGACTTTCCCGGCAACTTTATGGACTAACCATGCACAGCGAACGGCACGGCCACAGAATGTATGAACAATATCATCCGTTAGGAATCGTAGGAATTATTTCTGCGTTCAATTTTCCGGTAGCTGTTTGGAGCTGGAACAGTTTGATAGCAATGGTTTGTGGTGATGTTTGCATATGGAAACCATCAGAGAAAACACCGCTTTGTGGCATCGCCTGCCAGAATATTATCTCAAAAGTTTTTAAAGAAAATGACGTTCCGGAAGGCGTTTGTAATTTAGTTACAGGCGGTCGTGAAATTGGCCAATGGATTTGCAATGAACCAAACATTGAACTGGTTTCTGCAACCGGATCTACACAAATGGGAAAAGCGGTAAGCGCGGCAGTCGGCGCAAGACTCGGAAAAAGTTTGCTGGAGCTTGGTGGAAATAATGCCATCATTATCTCAAAAGACGCAGATTTAAATATCGCTTTGGTTGGATGTATGTTTGGTGCTGTAGGCACTGCAGGACAACGTTGTACTACCACTCGCCGCTTAATTATTCATGAAGATATTTATGATTCTTTCAAAAAGAAACTGGTAAATGCATATAAACAATTAAAAATCGGAGATCCTTTAAAAGAAGAAAATCATGTAGGACCATTGATTGACCAGGACGCGGTAACGGCTTATTTAAATGCCATTGAACAAATAAAAAAACAAGGTGGAAAAATGGCCTTGCTTGGTGGAACACTCTCGGGCAAAGGATTTGAAAGTGGATGTTATGTAAAACCTTGTATCGCTGAAGTAAGCAATGATATGGAAATTGTACAGCATGAAACTTTTGCTCCTATTTTGTACTTGATAAAATATAAAACACTTCAGGAAGCGATCGCCCTGCAGAACGCCGTACCACAAGGTTTATCAAGTGCGATCTTTACATTAAATCTTCGCGAAGCCGAAACCTTTCTTTCAAATGCCGGTAGTGATTGTGGAATAGCGAATGTAAATATCGGAACTTCCGGAGCGGAGATTGGAGGCGCTTTTGGTGGGGAAAAGGAAACCGGAGGAGGAAGAGAAAGCGGCAGTGATGCCTGGAAAGTTTATATGCGTCGGCAAACAAATACGATCAATTATTCTGATACACTTCCCTTGGCACAGGGAATAAAATTTACGGTATGATGAAATGAAAACGTGGTATTCATTTGTTTGCTGAAAACATTTTTGAGCTTCGTTTCTTTTTGTTAACGCATAATTCTTATTTTTACAGCACTGCATTTGTCGGGATGTAGCGCAGCCCGGTAGCGCGTTTCGTTCGGGACGAAGAGGCCGCTGGTTCGAATCCAGTCATCCCGACTTTTTATCTTTTCCAAATTTTATTAAAAATACAATTCCGGGTATTTGTTTGTTTACTGTAATTCTTGAAAAACTCATCCCCACCAGAATGCAGTGGCAATAATAATATAAATGGCAATCAATGCTGCACCTTCCAGCCAGTTGGATTCGCCATCAAAAGATATAAATGCCGCCAGCACAATCGCCAGAAACATGGCCGCCAAAAGCATCGGAGAAAATACCAGTGTAAACGAAGCCAGTCCAAATACCTGGCTGATGATCACTAATAATGGAGCGAGCACCAGCGCTATTTGTAATGGGCTGTTGATGATCACGGAAAATGCATATTCAGACCGTCCTTTTGCGGCAAGCTGTATTCCCACTACATTCTCAATCGCATTTCCGGCAATAGCAACAATTACAAGACCAGCAAATTCATCCGAAATGTGCATTGATTTCATAGACGGTTCCAGGGCAGTTACAAACCAATCAGAAACAAAAGCGGCTGCAGTACTCGCTATTGTCAACAATGCGACTGCAAGCCAAAGCGGCCATCGCGGTTTCTCTTCGTCATCAACATCATTTGCAACGCCTGTTTTACCGCGCTTCAGTGAAGCGGGGAGATATAATAAAAATAAAACCAGCAAAACGATCGCTACAATTAAAGAAAATGTTTCTTCATGTGGCGCTGCAGCCGAATGTATCCAATGAGCTAAAGAAGGAATTGCCATAGCCATTACCGATAACAGCATCAACGTGACGATTGTGCGTGCACGTGATGAACCTAATTTTTGGGTTCCATGTCGCAATCCACCTACAAAAAAAGAAAGCCCGAGTACCAGTAAAAGATTGGACAAAATAGAACCAACGAGGGCGGCTTTTACTACAGTGGTCAAGCCGGCTCTCAATGCAAAAATAGAGATAAATAATTCAGGAAGGTTTCCCAATGCAGATTGCAACACGCCTGTCGCGCCAGGGCCAAACCGATCGCCCAATTGTTCCACGCTGCGGCCTACAAGTGCTGCCAGTAAAGCAACAGCAGCAGCAGAAGTGAGGAACGCAAGAACCGGGTTTAATTTAAGATAATAGAAAATTGCCGCACAAATAACTGCAGCTGCACCGCCGATAAGAATGATCAAATCTGACTTGACGAAAACTTTCTCCCGCGTAGTTGTTCTTTCCATTTTCTTACAATTGTTACGACAAAGTAAATAAAAATGGCGAATAGTGAACCGGTGATCGTTGATTCAGTTTGCCGAATTGATAATTTACAACTGATCAACGGCGGCAAAAGCGGCATGGTATTTATAGTAATAATTTTTTAAACCTTAAATAACCCGGTATGAAAAAGTATTTTATCCTTATTGTTTTATTTTCTGCTACGCTTTTTGCGTGCAACAATAATAAAAAAAGCGAATCGAAAGATTCAGAAACTTATAGAACCGTGCCCGTTCCAAATGTAAATGGAAATATTCCTGACACAAATAATTCGATTGATCTGAGTACCAAAAAAACAGATTCATCCCATATCAAAATAGATTCTTCACATGTGAAAACAGACTCTTTACAAAAAGGAAAATAAGAATCAGTGGTATTTATTGTTGTGCTGCAATTTGTGCGGAGAAATTAACCTGGTGACATAGAAAAATTAAAAAAATTACTTCTTTTGGTTTCTACAAATTTTCCCAATCTTTTTTGGTAAGCTTCATACATTTTTCACGATTTGCAACCGTACAAAGCATTTTCTTTATTTAGCCAG
>Ga0134125_10006792_pt1 | contig 12927 bp, 10 predicted proteins | sample KB31751_FD_96464 | JGI IMG/M metagenome (GOLD analysis project Ga0134125, IMG submission 96464) | Terrestrial soil microbial communities with excess Nitrogen fertilizer from Kellogg Biological Station, Michigan, USA - KB3-175-1 | ecosystem: Environmental > Terrestrial > Soil > Unclassified ... | reverse complement strand
TTTTTTCTTAATTTGTTAGTCATTGTAATATATTTTAAAATTTATAAACTCTACCATTCATTCACCGAAGAGTTATGCGGTATAGCGTAGAATCTCTGGAAGGGAGTAAAATCAAAGTCTTTAACTACTACATGAATTCAATGTCTTTGCATTTACTGTTGGTCTTATTCACTATTCCCTACTATACAAAGCCTTCGGAACTTCAATTTCCAGTTCATGCGGATGGTTTTCTTGCAACCTACCTACCTTAGAGGACGATTACTATGTAGACTTCACTTCCTGGACTCCTCAAGCAGAAGAATAGCTGACCAGAGTTTCAATTAGGCAAGGTAACGAACATCTCCACCTCGCAACTGTTAAATAGGAGTTATCATCCTAACCTTCTATTACTTTAATCAGAGGAGAACGCTAGAAAATACTGCAATACCACCATTACGGGGCATTACTAAAGTAAGTATATATACTACCTTCCTCTTTTTTTATTAACAACTCTATTTCCTCTACCCACTTACTTTATATAAGAAATATTCAGGAGATAAGTTCTAATCTTAAAGGTAAAGGGATCAATTATTAATAATTGGTTATACATATAAAGATCATTAAAAATTTTTTGATGAAATTAATATGAAACTTTGTTACAAAAACTTTGAAAAAGAAGAATGTAATAATAGTGATTATAAAATACATTTATTGTATATCCAAATAATGGTTTCTTTTACTATTCATTTTAGCTTTTATCTCCTTAATTTGATTTAATCCTTCAGATGTCAAATGTACTTTATCATTCATAATAAAAGCAATTTTTCTAAAATCAGAAAAATCCGCGGACTTAGCTCCTTTGATTATGTATTTATCAAAAAAAGGGATAACAATATTAAATACACTTGAAAAATCAGATACATTAAAAACAACGACAGGGTTTTTAGAGTCTAATCATACAACTCCACAGTTTAAATGTTTTTGTATAACATTAAACAATAAAGTATCACGAGAATGTTGATTTATCGTAAATCTAACTACTACTTGGGAACCTGTTTTTGTTGTTTTACTTTTTTTAATTACACATTCAAAACAACCTTCAGCAGACACAAATCCAGCTAACCAATAATTATTTAGTGTTTCTGTCGTTTTCATAACAGGTTTTTCTAAAGGAATAATATCCGGAAAGTGGGTTTTTAATCTTTCAGAAAGACCTTTACCTAATGAAGCTCTAATGCTAACAATTTTTGTTAGCCCTTCCTCTGTAAGGTGTTCTTTGTTAATCATTAATTCAATAAACATCTTAAATAATTCAAAGTCTACTCATTTTTGTGTAAGTAAAGGATAGTTAATAAAATGGGGAACTATTACATTATGTAATTCTTTTAATGATTTTACAGAATAAACTACCTGATTATCTCTTTTTCTAATAGTTATGTTACCGACCCCAAAAAAAGAATTAATTTTTTGTAATAGTGCAATATCTTTTCCATGTAATTCGATAGAAAAAGAAGGGGAAATAGTTCACCCTCTTGTTGTATTACTTTTACTAATGGTGAATGAAAATGTAGCCTCACCATCTGAAAATCCCGTTACAAAATGAGGATCAATATCTCTATTATAAGCGACAATATTGTTATCTTTTAACACTTTAGTTGAGTATAATTTTTTTAAAGTACTATTTTGTTTCATAAGTTAAAATTTAGATATATTTAAACTTTTTTCCAAGCTCATAGCTGACATACATTATACTGTAAAGATATGTCTGTCTCAACAGTAGGTTGTTACTGATGCAGATTAACGACTTCTACATCCTATTGAAGTCTTTCCCCAAACATAGCCATACACAGCAGTGAATAGTCCTATCACTATTATCTTGATCGATAAATACATTCGCGCTTGGATGCGAATTAGAAAAGCTATAATACTTACTCCACCTACCAATCCTGCGTGTAGAAAACTTCGCCTACAAAAGCGGGCGATGTTAACTATTTTATAGAAGGCTGGCCTTGAAAAGGTTACCCTTCTACCTTAGACAACTCTGTGGGCTACTTCAGTATATAGTCCATACTTACTATAAAATAAATATTAAACAAATTTTATTTTTAAATAATAATTAATATTTTAGTAATACCAGGTAGAACTAAGTCTAACGTCATTAGTTATAATATTATTAGACTTTGAGCCTAAAGTTTTATAGTATTTTATTAGACCAGTATAGTTATTATTTTGAACACAAATATAAGATTTTCTCCATTTAAGATAGTTAACGTGTTTACTAGACAATAAATGATAATGGTCAAAATATGAAATAATTTTTCTAGCTGAACCATAGCTAGAAGAGTTATATGTATATACATCATTTAAATGATTATAGGAGAGGTTACCCCCAAAAAAGTCTTTAATTAATAATAAAATACTATCTCTTTTTTGATCAATTTGGAAATTTAATCGAACTTCAACTTTATTAGTTCGATTAAGTACTTTTATTTGAAAACTTGCGTCAGCATCAGAAAAACCAGCTAATCAATGATTTTTTAGATCCTTATCTGGATTTAATTTTAAACTAATTTTTTTTCTAAATTCAGCATAATTATCATGATTTAATATATTATTAGTTATTTGATTAAATTTATTTTCTGTTCTAATTTTACCATTAATTAAATTAATTACTTTTTCTAAACCTTTTCTAGCAGCTATAACTAAAAGAAAAGCATTTTTATCCTTAACTTTTTTAACATTTCCAAAACCTAATCGTTCTTTTATATAATAAGCTAAAGGAGCATCTAATGAATGAAATACAATAACTAATTGTTGTTTACTACTAAAATGACCATCACCATCTATTAAACCAGCTAAATAATGTCCAAATTGATCATCACTAACAGGTTTTAAATGTTCAGGTACATGAACAGAAATTGATTTTACATTTTCTGTATTTACTACAGTTTCGTTGCATAAAGTCTCTGAGGTTTCATTTTTAATATTAAAAATGTTACCTGCTGTTGATTTACTTCATTGTTTTAACTTTTTCACTGTATCATTTAAGATGAAGTATTTAAAACTAAATATCGAAGTAGTCCCAGCATATAGCAACGTTAAGAAGCTTATATATTTAACTTCTGGATGACCAAAGAATCAGAAAAGATGTTGGAATAAAATAGGATCACCACCTCCAGCTGTTTCGAAGAAAGATGTATTAAAATTTCTATCAGTTAAAACCATTGTAATTCCACCAGCTAAAACAGGTAATGATAGTAATAATAATACAGCAGTTATAACAACTGCTCATGCAAATAAGGCTAGCTTGTGAAGTCTTATTCCTGGAGTTCTCATATTCATTGTTGTTGTTATGAAATTCATTGCCCCTAATAAACTACTTACACCTGATAAATGTAAAGCAAAAATCGCTAAATCTACACTAGGTCCACTGTGACTTTGCACTCCTGCTAAAGGTGGGTAAAGAGTTCATCCTGTACCCGCTCCACCTTCAATACATGCAGAAAATACCAATAATAATAAACTAGGTATCAGCAATCAGAAACTTATATTATTAAGTCTAGGGAATCTATATAATTGAGTAATTTCTTACCCAAACGGACTATGTCTTCATCCATCATAAATCTTATAATGGAGCTTCACGTGTAGTCTCTGAGGATCCTACTTATAAATAAATTATTTTGGTTTCCTGCACAACCCTCCCATGTATGTATAAGTTTTACGACTAGTTCAGTTTATATACTAACTTTATGACAGCTACTGCCGCCCAACTAGGTGTCTATACATCTGTTAACTGAATAAACTAATTCAATTTCGAGAGATTCCATGCCTATAGTGAAGTCATAATTAGAAAATTTACACTTTCTAACGGCATTCCCTTGTTTTAGAGAAAAAATTAAAAGTAGCGTGTATCTAATATAGACCCTTCAAATGATCTCAATTGAAGTCAGTTCTTTTTGTATTCATTCGACCTCTAACAAGTTCTACAGTGTTTATTCCTTCTTCAGAATAATGTTGACTATTAATAATTAAAAGGGCAACCTTTTCTCAATCTTTATAATCTAAATATTTACTTGAAAATAAAGGATATTTATTAAAATAGTTAATAATAATAGCTAAAGATACTTTACTAGACGCTGTTAAAGTATAGTAAGCATTACCTGTAGATTTTTGCTAGCGAAGCGGCAGCAATCTCTTAATTTACTTTTTTCTTATAGGTTTTTTTTACCCACCATCCACCCTTCTGTAAAGTATAAAGTATTTTGGTTCTTCATAAGTAGAAATAAAGAAAGGCCTATATTATTAGCTCCTTAATCTTATGAATATACAATAATATATTTAAATATCATTACAGACCCTTTTCTTATAAAAAAAACTTTTTTTTTTAGATTAACATACTTTTAACATATATCTTTTCTTTTTAACTAAAATAAAATCATTTCCTTTTTCCTTTTGACGTTTGAATGCAAGACTTATACCCTCTTTAGTATAATCTATTGCACGGGCAGCATCAGAAATAGAAGGATAAATAGATTTTTCCTGAGTTAAAGTATCAAACACCTCTATTTGAAAACTTGGTCTACCAGATCCTTCTGGCTTAGCACTACCTTTACGATTTAAATTAAGCTGTTTTAATCGTTCTTGGTGTTCTTGGCTAGCATTAAGACGGTTTAGAGACTCTAAATGTTTCTTTTTTCTCTCTTCTGTTCAAGCTAAAGACATTTTAGCTTTTGCTTCATCAGTATGAAGATGGCCAAGAGAAGAACCTGCTGTAGTTAAGATATTATATTCCGGTTTCAATAAATCAAGAAAATATTGTTCACGTTCTATTACTTTATCGGGAGTACAGTATTCAAGTATTTCTAATTGAAAAGAAGAATACCCGTGTTTCAGTAAAGCAGTACAAATATTACTTTTTCCCTTTTCAAGCTGTAACTCTAAGTAATAAATACTTAAATATTCTCTAAATCGTCTAACCAGATTTGAACTACTTCCAACATAACTTTTCCCATTGGTCAAATTTAAAAAACGATATACTCCAGCTTTTGCTTTATTCTCTCGAATAATTAATAGCTTGTCCTTGTCTACATTTTCATAAAGTTTAACTGATGGGTAATCAGGAGAGGCGTTTAGATTAAAGACAAACGCAGTAGAAGAAAAGGAACGAGTCTGGGATGTTAACATATGTAAATTTCTTGTTTGTGCCGCGCTTCTAGATAGACAGCTGTGACTAGATCTCTCAAAAGTAGCCGAAGTATAAAAGGTATTTAAATGATCTCAATTAAAGTGTGTTCTATTAATATTCATACCAGCTTTTAAATCCATAATCCTTTTTCAATCTTCTGCATTAAGATCTAATCTGTTAAGCTTATAATTTGCTACACTTTCCCAGTCTTTGTAGTCCATAAACTTAGAACTAAAAAGAGGGTATTTATGGAAATAATCTATCAAAATTCGAATACTTTTCTCATTACTAGCATATACTATATAATACTGGTCAAATTTCTTATTAGTTCTAGTTAACAAATTACAATTTAAGAATAAAGATATTTGATTTAAAATGTCAAAATAACTGTCATTAGTAATTGGATCTAAAATTCTTTGTTCAATTCTCAATCTACAAAAAATCTTTCTTTTTTTGGCACCCTCTTCTGTTTTAGTATATAGTACAGAAAAACTACCATCAGCATCTACAAATCCACTTAATCAACTACTATTTTCTAAATTATCTTTATTTAAAGGTAGTTTATTTATATCAGTACTATGATTTTTATTTAACCAATCTATTAGTTTATAAAGTTGATGAATTTTAGGAGTTCTTAATTCCCCATTTATTAAATTAACTATCTTTTTTAAACCTACTACAGGTGAAACTACTAAAACACAAGCATTATCTTTAGGTTTATATCTGATAAATCCTGATTCTATAATCTCAAGTAATTTTTTGGCTAAAGCCTCATTTTTCAAACCAAAAGTTATACAAAATCTAGGATTATGAGTCTTTTTTCCACTCTGTTTTTGAATTCAGATATGTCCATCGCCTTCAAATAAACCTGCTAAATATGAACCTAAATTATTATTAGATACACTACTTATATTTATGGAGCTAGTTTTTAATTTTTTCTCAAGGAGATCCTGTTCTTTTGCCATATCAGGTCCACCCATTAATACCGGAAGTAAGAAATTCCCAAAACCTCCGATTAAAGCAGGCATAACCATAAAGAAAATCATTAAAATGGCATGAGCTGTTATAATACTATTGTATAATTGGTTATCTGCAATGTATTGAACACCTGGTCCACTTAGTTCCATACGAATTAGAACAGAAAATGCGGTACCTAGTAGTCCTGAAAATAAAGCAAAAATTAAATATAGAATCCCTATGTCTTTAGCATTAGAAGATCAAAATCATCTTTCCATTCACAAACTAACAGAAGAATTTAACTGACTGTAGTTGCTGCTAACACTTCTATTATTTTTATTATCTTTTTGTTCATTATTATATTTAAAGATATCATTAATACCGGTACCGGTGGTCTCTTCTTTTTCTTCACTTTCATACCTACTTTTTTCCTCTTTTGAATTAATAATCTAGTATAACTAGCTTAAAAAAAACTACCTCTACTTAAAGTTATAATATTAATATATAATTAAAAAAAATTTTTTTTTAATAAAATAAAACTTATATATTATTATTATTATTATTATTACTATTAATAATAAGAATAATAATATTTTAATGACCGTTAAAATATACTAATACTAATGTATAAAGTTTTATTCATATTTTACTTAGTCAATCCTTCATAAAAATTCCTAGATTAGCTTTCCTTGACTTTCCTTGCTTGGCTGGCTTTGCCTTACCTTACCTTGCCTTCCCTTCCATTCCCTTTCCTTATTTTTTTTTTGTTTTTATAATATATAACAACTTCTGCTTCGTACTTCGTGAATTTTTTTCCCGTTTTTTTTACGTATATAATTATATGCAACAATAAATAGTGCGTGCTGCTTTTTGTATATATACGTAAAAAAGGGAAAAAATTCAATAAGCTATAATTATCTTAAAAAACAACAAAAAAAATAAGTAAAGGTAAATAAAGGGAAAGGAAAGCAAGCATAAAATTATATGAAAAGAAAAGAAAAATAATATATTAAACTAAAACCAAAGATAAGAAGGTGTATATTAAATTAAATATTACTAATTAGGACATTATTCTAATAGTATAGGTCATTATTATAATAATAATTTATTTTAAGAGTCATTTAATAATATTAACCCTTAAACTAAAATAATTTCTTTTAAGGGTCATTTAACATTATTAACCCTTAAGCTAAACTAAACTAAACTAAATTATTTTATTTTATTTTCTTTATTTTTTTTTTTTTTTTTTTTTCGCCTTCCTTTTTTTTTTTTTCCTTTTTTTTTTTTAGAATAGGTTCTTTTCCCTTTTTTATATAAAAATTTTTTACCTTTTTTTTTCGTATATAGTTATATGCAACAATAAATAGTGCGGCTTTTTATATATATACGGAAAAAAAGAGAAAAAATTGCTCCTTAGGGTTTTAGTTTATTTTAACTTTATATTATAAAAAAAAGTAAAAATAAGGGCGAAAAATAACTAGCTACTTATTATGTTACTACTATTGTTGCGTTATTTTTTTGTTTTGGTTTTTTAATAATATAATTACCCTGAGTTTTTTATTTTTCTGCTTTGCTTTTTTTTAATATAAAGTTAAAATAAACTAAATCCAGTATTATAAAAAAAAGCAGAAAAATAAAGAAAAAAAACATGTAACTATAACCTATTAAAACAACGAACAACGAACAACAAAAAATAATGCAGCACTAAAAGATATTTACATTTATGACAAAAACATTAAAACTATATAAAATACAAGGAATTAAAATGATAAAAGCAAAAACCAAGGGTAATAAAATTGTTCAACAGAAACTCATTAACTGGTCAAAACGTATTCTAGGAAATGACGCTCTTACCCAGATAAATATGAAAACCATTATAGAACTTTTTAACCCAATAATTAATCCATAGAACACATGGCAATCAGATTTATCGTGCAAATAAATTTAAACAGAGGTTTGGAGGTAATATTTACCCCTTCCCTTACAAGGAATCTTCCTCTGATCTTCCTCTATTCATTCCAGCTTTTATTTTACAAATTTTATTTAAACCTTCTTCAGTTAAATGTTCTTTTTCTTTCATTAATTCTATAACTTTTACAAAATTAAGATAATCCAAATGTTTAACTCCTTTGATGGGATATTCTTTGAAGAAAGGTAGGACTTTCTCCGTTAAATCTTTAAATTTTTGAATTCTAAAATCTATAGCAGCAGATTGCTTTGATTTTTCAAAAATATTCCCACAATCTAAAAATTTTATTAAACTTTGCATTAGTTCAAGATCTCGGTTATGTTGGGTTAATTGAAATCTCAAACTTACTGAAAATCCAGTTTTAATAGTTGGAGATTTTTGAATAACAACAATGAAACATCCTTCACCTGAAGTGAATCCAGAAAACCAGTTAGGATCTTTTATCTCTTGATCCTCAACTTTGGGTCTTGTAACAGGAATAGTATCAGGGAAGGCTACTTTCAACTCCTCCGATAAACCTAAATTCATTGAAGTTTTAATTGCAAGAATTTTTCTAAGTCCTTCAATTTGTGTATGTTCGTTATTTAACATAAGATCTAATACTTTTATTCAAAGTTCAAAATCTGCTCGTTTTTTTGTATGTAAAGGATAGTTATTAAAATGTTTTCTAATTACTTGTAATTCTTTAACTGAAGAAACTAAATACTGAATTGAATTATCCTTTTTCACGAATATTTTTCCTACGTTAAAAAAATTTTTTATCTTTTCTAAGATTTTTTCAAAAGTTCCTTTTGAAAAAAGACGCAGAGCTCGAGCTTGATCTTTTTCATGTAAAATAATTTGAAAGCTAGGTCTTACCCGTCAACCTACTTGAAATTTATTTTCTCTATAAATACTAAGGGTAAAGCAACCCTCACCATCTATAAAACCTGTAACAAATCAAGGGTCCATCGTTAAATTCTGTGTACTATTTTGTTTCATAAGTTAAAATTTAGATTATCTAACAGTTGACTTACGTAATATGGTAATCCATTACGTTACTCAAAGGGACTCCACAGCTACCCTAACATTGTTTACTCTCACTGCAAGCTCTCCACCGCTTATGTTACACCAAACACTGGTCTTGAATGCTAACGGGACTGCTTGCTCCAGTAAGCTAGAATACTTACTCCACCTACCAATCCTGCGTGTAGAAAACTTCGCCTGCAAAAGCGGGCGATGTTAACTATTTTATAGAAGTCTGGCCTTGAAAAGCTTCCCTTCTACCTTAGACAACTCTGTGGGCTACTTCAGTATCTAGTCTATACTTACTATAAAATATATATTAAACAAATATTAGATCGACTAGTTGAAAACTAGTTGATCAATCAAGCCTGAAGGAAGCTTGATCGATATAAATAATAATTAATATTTTTAGTAATACCTGGTAGAACCTTGCTGAATTGATTTGGAAGAAAATAATCTTGTCTGTTTAGAATAGGATTTTTAGGATTTATTTGGTTAGAAAGGATTCTGATTTGATAATTTCTTTCGAAATCCATTAGAGTATACCTTAAACACGGGCTAAACAAACCGGGTCAACTACCGTCTACTCGTTGCTCTTTTACAGTCCCTAGTTTGTACAAACCAGTTACTGACTTAGATCCGCGATATCCCATTTCAGTTTCCTTCATCTTCTGACTTATTACCCTACACCAGTGATTAATTGGTCCACTTATAGCCTTTCGACTGCAGCTTGGTACCAGAAGCTTTAGGGGGTTCCCGGAGTTTGATAGTTTTAGGCACATTCGTGAGATCCTACTTCACATAGCACCCTTCTATGGCTAAACCATCAAAATGTTGAGAATCACTGCTATTTATATGAGAAAAACTCATTTCTAAAGACTCTACATTATATATTTCTTCAAGGATTAAAATTATAATATCTAACATTGTCAATAATGTATTATTAACTATTGAGATAATAATAATTAGAATTAAATATATAATTCAGGCATAAAAAAATACCCAATCTAACAATATTGATCCACTACCACCGTTCAATATTTCATGTATTTGTTTCTTTGCCTTAAATCACTCAAAATTTAATCATCAATCATTAGAATAAAAATTTCAATTAAAAGTTTCAATTACAGATATAAAATTTTCTAGATCAATATCAATAAATGTTAAATTTAAATATCCACCGCCAAACAACACACTTGTTAAAATACACATTAGTAAAATGCTCACGGCCTTCAGATTTATCTTACAAATAAATAAATAAACTATAGGGACCTAGTGTGATTTTATGCATTGCATTGTACCACTTATCTTCCTTTGTTCATTCCAGCTTTGATTTTAAGAATTTCATCTAACCCATCTTGAGTCAGATGAGCTTTACTTTGTATTAATTCAGCAGCCTTACATCAATCAAGATAATCCATCAACTTTGTCCCGTTAATAGGATATTCAGCAAAGAACGGAATAATCTTATCACGAATGTCTGAAAATTTAGTAACTTGAAAAGTAAATGCCTCTTTATTTTTATGAACAGTCCCACAACCTAAATACTCAATTAAACTTTTAATTAAATATTCATCTCTAGCGTGTTGAGTTAGTTCAAATCTTAAATAAACTCCAACATTTTTAAGGTTACTAGATGAATTAATAGTCTTTATCATGAAACACCCTTCCGCAGAAGTGAATCCGGCTAGTCAATTAGAATCTTGGATTTTTTGATTTTTAACTAAAGGTCTAGCAATAGGAATTATTTTAGGAAAGGCAGCCTTTAGTTCTTCAGATAAACCTCGATTCATTGTAGCTTTAATAGATACAATTTTCCGTAACCCTTCCATTGTTAGGTGTTCTTTATTTAGAATTAACATAAATGCTTGCTTGAAAAGTTCATAATCTGCGTATTTTTTAGTGAGCAGCGGAAATTTATCTAAATGAGAAATTACTACTGCTAAATCTTTTCTTGATTCAACACGTAATTGAATTGACTGTGGCCCGTGTTTAGAATTAATGCTCCCTACACCGCCAAAGAAACTTTGAATCTGTTCTAATAAAGCTTGATCTTTTTTATGTGAAGATATAGTAAACGTATATTTAACACGTCAACCCGTTATCTGTTTCTTATCTTTAGAAAGACTAATTAAAAAACAACCCTCACCGTCAGTAAAGCCTGTTACAAATCAAGAGTCTATATTCAAATTCTGGGTTTCACACTGCTGAATTTTGGAAGAAAATAATCTTGTCTGTTTATTTATTTGGTTAGAAAGGATTCTGACCTGAGAATTTCTTTCGAAACCCGTTAGAGTACACCTTAAACATGTAGGAACATGTCAACTACCGTCTACTCGTTGCTCTTTTACAATAACACTTTGGTGGCTGCAGTATCCACCAAGCGTGCTATTGACTTAGATCCGCGATAGCCCATTTCAGTTTCCTTCATCTTCTCGCTTATTACCATACATGAGTAGCTAATTCATCCACATATAGTCTTTCGGCTATAGTTTGGTACGAGAAGCTTTAGGGCGTCCCCGGAGTTTGATAATTGCAGGCACAAAAGTGAGATCCAACCCCACAAAGCACCATATTCTGCTAAAAAAAAGAACACAAAAATAACTGCTGCATGTTCTGTCATAAATCCACTAACAAGTTCTGATTCCGTAAATAATTATTGTTTATATATTAAAATATGCCTTTATTTTATAATACCTTTAAATATATATTGATCTTTATAAACTTTACTTAAGTTCAAATATTTTGCTACAGTTACTTTTGAAATGTTTAAATGTTTAGCTAATTCAGTATTATTTTTAAATTTTTGAATTAAATTACCTTCATATTTTTTCTATTCTTACCTTCTTTAAGTTTTAATATCACATCTAACCCTTTAGTATTTAAATGACCTTTAGCTTTAATAATCTCAGCTGCTTTGCAAAAATCCTCGAAATCACTTGCTTTTGCTCCTTCAATTTCATATTTTTTAAAAAACGGTATAATCTTGTCATTTATATCGGAAAAGGTAGTTACTAAAAAATCACTATGATCCTTATTAGAACGAAAAGAAAAACGTCCGCAATTGAAAAAAGAAATAAAACTTTTCATTAACTCAGCATCACGAGAATGTTGAGTTATTTGAAAGATTAAACTGACACCAAATCCAGTTTTGGCTGTTTTTGATTTAAAAATATTAATAAAAAAACATCCATCACCTGTTACAAAACCAGCTAACCAGTAAGGAGATAAAATAAGTGGTAAGTTAATAAAGGGTCTTTGAACAGGGATAATATTAGGAAATGCTTCTTTTAATCTAACAGGTAATCCTTTATTCATTGATGCTCTTAAGCTTATTATTTTTTCTAAGCCACTAATACTTAAATGCTCTTTTTGAGAAACTATTTCAAAAGCTTGTTTAAAAAGTATATAGTCAGAATATTTTTGAGTAATTAAAGGGTACTTCTCAAAATGATCCATCACGACCGTCAGATCGTTGATAGATCTAACTTTATATGCAATTCCACCACCCCCTTCTACTATACTTCCAACTCCTGAAAAAAAAACATTGAATTGCTTCTAATAAAGCTCTATCTTTTCCATGTAAAAGTATAACAAATTCAAGGTTTATAATTCATCCTGTTTTTCGTTTACTGTCTTTAGTTAATCCAATTGCAAAGCAGCCTTCAGCATCAGAAAAACCTGTAACAAAATAAGGATTAAGTACAGCTACGTTTAAAAAATTTTTTCTTAATTTGTTAGTCATTGTAATATATTTTAAAATTTATAAACTCTACCATTCATTCACCGAAGAGTTATGCGGTATAGCGTAGAATCTCTGGAAGGGAGTAAA
>Ga0134125_10006791_pt1 | contig 12929 bp, 18 predicted proteins | sample KB31751_FD_96464 | JGI IMG/M metagenome (GOLD analysis project Ga0134125, IMG submission 96464) | Terrestrial soil microbial communities with excess Nitrogen fertilizer from Kellogg Biological Station, Michigan, USA - KB3-175-1 | ecosystem: Environmental > Terrestrial > Soil > Unclassified ... | reverse complement strand
TATCTAGGCCCTTCGACCGATCCGATTTCCGGCTGGCTCACCAATTTCCTTTGGGCACGGGATGTGACCCTGGAAGACCTGACACGCTTTTGCAGCGAGAGCGGTCCATTCGATTTGATCTATTTCAACTCGGCGAGGGCGCCCCAGGTGGCTGCGCTGGGATTGTGGCTGCGACAACAAGCTGGGCACGGACTGACGAGCCCGCCCGTCGTAATCGAGCTCGCCATCGAGGCAGGCCTGACACGAACGAGCTCGGGTACTTACCGTGTGCGCGACGTGGCCGCCACGCTGTTGCTGCATTGTCGCGAATGGCTCGGCGATGAGGTGTTCGGGCAATTGATCTTCGTAACAGGTTGCCGGCAGGCCGTCGAAGAGTACACCGCCATCTTCTCAGGACCCGTTCACCTGGCCCCCATGCCGCAACCGTTGCCTATCCCCCGCCTGCGGAAGCGCGCCGCGGGCGAGCCTCATTCCCTGACCGTCGGATTCCTCGGCCATCAGCGGACCGATAAGGGCTATCAAATCGTGCCGGCACTGACCCAGCACATTTTACACCGTCACCCGAACGTGCGCGTCCTGGTGCAGCAGAGCGAGCCTGGCACCATGAAGAGCACCAGCGATGAAATAGCTCGCTTGGCCCACGACGACAAACGGGTGGAATTGATCCTGCGGCCCTTCACAGCGCAAGACTGGTTTGCACTACTCGATCGATGCGACATCATCGCGCTTACTTATACGCAAACCCGATACGAAACATCGGCGTCTGCGATCCTCGGAGAAGCGCTTGCCTCGGGCGCACCAGTGGTGGTGCCAGCCAGAACCACCCTGTCATCCGTAGTCGACGATCTCGATGGGCCGGGCACCACCTTCGATCGCTGGGAGTCGCCTAGCATCGCCAGCGGCATCGCCGAGGCCATAGATCGCTTCGACGAGCTGGCGAAACGCGCTTTCCAGGCTGGTCGGAGGTGGCGCGAGCGCCATGGCCCAGATCATTTCGCGCGAGCAGTTCTGGCCCTTGCAGCGCAGCGGCCGGGCGCATCACATGGTCTGTCAACACGGGCCGCAAATCGACATGACTTGCGCATAGTCGTTGATTGAAACCGCCGCGCACAATCCTGCCTCGCTCTCTCGAACGCCTGCCCGATCGGAGCCGGAATGCAGCGATTCCGCCATCTATCATTTCTCGATAAATGATGCATGAATCGGATGTCCGTGATACCGGGAACGACATGCATATATATACAGATGAAGACTTTGCTGGGATCGTGAACCATCCATGGTCGAAGGCGTTCAACGTGTTAGCTTACAAAGGCGGTGGATATTCATTTATACCGCATAAATTTTTCCGTAATTGGCTCGATGAAGAAATATTATCGGATGACGCTTCGTTCTTTATAGGTCGTTGTTCAGGGTTCGGCATAGGTTCTGTCGCAAAATACGATGGGCCTGCCCAGAGCCTTCGCATTGGGCGTTTCGTATCAGGCGGCCTTCGACTGAAGTTCTTATTGAATGGCCAGCACGAAATTCGGACGATATCGACCGCAATTTTAGGCGTTTATGGTAGAGGCTTACGCAACACTCGACCCCCTCAGTATGGGGACTGCGTCATAAAAAATGATGTTTGGATAGGCGACGAAACGATGATGCTTGGGGGAGGCACCATAGAAGATGGTTGCGTTGTAGGGGCAAGGACGTTGCTGCCTCCTAATTTCAAATCGGAACCATATGGCGTGTATGCAGGCAGCCCTGCGAGACTCATCAGATTTCGATTCTCTCAAGCAATCATAGAGGCGCTATTGAATTTGGCTTGGTGGGAGATGCCGCTTTCATGGATAGCTGCAAACAATGACGCATTCTTGCTTGATTTGACGCTGGATGAGGGGAGAAGTCTCGAAATCATTGCAGACCTGAAGCGGCGCGCTTATCAGCAGCGCACTGAACTCTCTTCCCGCTTTGCGCGATTTTCAGCCCAACATCTGCGAGGGGCTTCTGAACGATTACCCTCATTAGCGCCACCCACACCCACCCGAACAACCTAGCCGAAAGCCGTCCCGCAAGACCGCAAAACTCGTTGCACTACCCGGCATCGTTGCCCGCATTGATCCGCGCGCCTTCCTGATCGAGCAAGGCCTTGGTGCTGCCAGCGAGCTCGCTGTCAGCCTGCTGCCATTGCTGCTTCGTCACCCCGAGCTGCGAGGCTACGATTCCATCCCCGATGGCATTGCCGAATGTGTCGCATTTAACGTGTCGTTTTGTAACGACCGGTTTTCCTCTGATAAAATCCCTCCCATCCCTGCGGCTCCGGGTTCTCCCGCGTATATTTCTCACGCTTCTCAGCGCTGAGGCTCTTCCACCATTGATCAAACTTCACCCAGTACCGCTCCCCAATGCCCATACGCCAACCGATTGATCCACATGGGATAGAGGGCAATTCAACCCAAGGCGGCTTCATGCTCTGAATTACTTTGATGGGATAAACCTAACGCAAATCTGTGGACCATCGACATCGCAATATAATTTGGCGCGAGCATACAGGCCCACGTAACAGTGCATATCCGGCAGTGTCCTGCCATCTCCAGAAAAGACCTCCTCCGTAGGCAATCGGCCACCGTCAATGACGGCCTTCTCAATAGGCGCTTTGTTTCGGTCGTAAAATTCTCTCAGCACCAACCCACTGACAGGTCCCACGAACCGAACAAGAAAATTGCGATCATTCATCTCAAGAACTGTGAAGTCCGGTTGCACGGTCGCTGTAGCTCGCAGCGTCGAAAGGTAATCCCCATCCGACCTCGCCTCGTCGGTGTCGGAGAACACAATGCTGCCAGAGCGATACACTACAAAAGCTCGTGCGTCATTAGTGTACGCGGCGGCCGCCTTCGCGATCAACGACGGCGACTCAACTCTGTCCGGCTTCCAGCGGGATCTTGGTACGAAGCTCACTGGACAACACATGCCTCTACGTAGAGGGGATCGCCGGGGTCATCCATTATCTTTTGGAGGGCCGCCGTTTCCCCGGGCCACACGACGGAATCGCTCTGCGTCGAGTCTGACTGCGAGAACCAGTTCCTCACCCCGCTAACGGCGGCACCAACGTCGCCCTCCGCTGCATGGTAAGCATTGGCGACATCGCTTCCCACAGCATCTGCAGTGCTGGTGATGTTGTGCCATGCGCGCATCCACCATGGCGCCTCGGCCGAGACGACGACCTCCTGGAGCTGAGTCGGTGTAGAGCTGTCACTCGTGACGTTGCCCACGGCACTATCGGTTGACGCAACGCCGTTCGTCACGGGGCTAGCCGGCGCGGCGGCCGGGATGTGCAGATCGCCGAGCGAAATGCCAGGCAAGGTGCTGTCATTGGGATTGAAGGTAACGAAGCTGATCGGCCGCAGCGGCACGGTGGAACTCAGCTCGACATTGTTAGTCAGCGGGGACTCCATTGTCGTGTCGGCACTCCCCGCAGCGGTGGCCTGCGCGCTCTGCTGAGCGAGCGCAGCGGTGACGTCCTGATTGATCTGATCGCCGTCCTGTTTGACCGTGGTGGAGGTGCTGGCGCTAATGTCGTTATATTCCTGCTGCTGTTGCGCCTTCGTCACCCCGAGATGCGAGGCTACGATCCCATCCCCGACGGCATTGCCGAATCAGTCGCTCCAATACTTACAGTAGCTGACCATCCCGATTGGCCTGCGCCAGCTGTCCGAACTCAGGCGCGTTTACAATGCCCTTTCCTTCATTTATGTCGCCCATTCCGTATCGGAAAAGCGCTGTCTCCGGCTTTCGTGTCTGGAACTACGGCTCAGGAACGAAATGCTGCCTCCATGTGTCGATCGGCCTATCTTCATGCAGCCACCATGTCTTCACGGCGCCAGCCTGATCACGGAATTGGTATGCAAAACTACTATCATATGGACTGTACGCGTCACTCTCAAAAGTAAGAATCTCGTTCTCGAGAAACGTACTGGCTCCGCTTGCAAAGGTTTGTCCGACCCTATATCGACGACCAACTTCAAAGATCTTTTGTTTCATATTTGCTACTTCGGCTGAAACAGCAATGGATCATTTGTGAAGTATTGTACGCCACCTTTAGGGCCTCGCGCCAAGGCCGGAAGGGCCATATTTGCTGTTGTATCCGCAGCAAACGATCTGAGCACCGTGACGTCCTGGCCGGTTGTGAATACGTTCGCGAGTCGTCCCGTTGGATCAACACCTATTGTCTCGGCGGGGGTGCCAATGGGCGAGAAATACCGCCCAACTGGATTTCCGGGTATCTGATATTGAACAACGTCAGCGCCCTGGGGAAGGGTAACTACGTCTACTGGCCTACTGAAATCAATCCCTTGAAGGTGAGAATCGATGCGATCTGATGACCAACCTGTCTGTTCATAAAAACTTCTTGCTGTAGCTTTACGCTGAGCTATGACTTCTTGTTCGGGGGCTGTAGCCCCAATTGTATCCGTGCTGTCTGGAACAAGTGAGAGGTCGAGCCGCCCGAGCTGTGCGGTAAGCGGAGCGCCACCCGTACTTGCACTTCCGCCGGAGAAGAGATCGCCCACCTGACCGATGCTCTCCCGCAGCGAGGAACCGACGGTACTCAGCGGCTCTGCCACCGGGAGAACGGCAAGGGAGTTCAGTCCCAGGCCCGCCAAGTGGCTCAGGTCATCCGCAGTGTCGTTACCTACCACACCCGCCAAACCTTGATATGCACTCTGCAGATAAGGGCTGACCGATCGCTCCATCGCCTGCTCTAGGGGATTTGGTGAGACTTGCGCCCGATCTACCATGGCGGCCGCGTTATTGGCCAATTGGGTGGTTCCCCCGACAGCACGTACACTGAAGTATGCGAGATCACCACCCAGCCCGATTGCCGCGTTGTACGTTGCTTTGGCGAGGCCACCGGGCCCGAAGGTGCTGGCGACCTGACCGATAAGATAATTAGTTTGATTCGCTAGCTCCTCCTGATTCGCTGCGTATTGCGCCGCCGTGGGTTCGCGCGTTGCACTGACCACGACCTCTGGGATCTCTGGGGCCGGATCCCATTCTTCATTGGTCGGGTCCCAGACCAGCTCGTCTCCCGTAGTGAGACTGTGCGCGACTTGCTGGCCGACGTTTGGATTGAAGTGTGTGGTCCACTGATCGGGAACGCCGGGGAGCGAGCCCTGCTGCAAACCGGTCTCTATTTGCTGGCCGATCTCCGCTAGCGACGGCGCGGCGCTGCTCAGATGGACATTGATGTTCTGGAGGTGGACCTGCGGATCGGGCGGTTCTTTGTTATCGGTCAGGGGGGCGTCCGGTGCAGAGGATGAACCGCCCGCGGCGATGGCGGCTTGCGCCTCTTCCGCCGCAGCACCGACGTCGTTCTGAGCGAAGTAGGCGTCAAGGCCATCCGACACTTGAGCGTTCACCTGATGCATTTTGGCCGCGTTCGCTGCAGCGAGCGTGCTTTCCATGCTCTGTTCTTCCTGCGGCGTAAGCCCAGTGAGCTGCTCGGCTACCATGCCATCCCCGATGGCATTGCCGAATCCGTCCCCTACGAGCTAAGCGTAGTTCTCCTCCGGTGAGGAGACATAGGTGGCATGGTTTATCGCGCCGCCCGTGCGCCAACCGATGGCGTTCGAGCTAGGGTGCGGAGGGTTAATGATCTCCGGCCTCGAGACATCCTCCGGGGCGTGGCCGGTAGGGAATAGCTTCACACAGGTTTCCGCACATTAGGCATATCATCGTAAGCCCGGAGGATAGTCTGTAACGCGCTGATCGATGGGTCGTGGTGCCAGTAGACGATCTTCAGCCATGTTGCGGCTCGAATCGCCTGACCTCTCCCTAACCACTCACGCTCAAGCCTGGATTGAAGTAATTTTCGGCCAGCATTCAGCAGTTCCAGCCGTTCAAACTGACCGCGCGCCTTATGTAGGCAAAGCGCATACCCCAGTTCTCTAGGTGTCAGCGACCCGCAAAACGACAAGTGTTTGGTACCGCATCGCGCTTCGAACTCCGCAATGCCGATTCCGTACTGCTCGGCCTGAAAACAAAAGGCCATGTAATCATCCAAACGATCGGTTGCGATCAAATCCGGCGAAAACGCGTTTGCGTCTTGTAAGGCCGCATCGCTGCACTCGCGAACTTCCTCCCACTCTGCAGGAATGCTCACCCCGTCGCGCACCCATGTGCCCAGCGCCCTGGCCCAATGAAGTGTAAGCCGGTAAAAGCTGCGGCTCGTGCCGAAATCTTCATCCTCTCTGATGGCGTGATCCAGCCACTCCATCGAACGAGGGATTACGGGGGCGATTTCGACGTGGAGCCCAACGAGCCATGCCTTTACGACATCTTGCAGATGGCTTTGCGCCACGTTACCATCGGACGATGGCTGTCATACTGAGTGTTGAGTATGAAATCGAGTAGCTTGCGAAAACCTTCTTTCGTCTTAGCCGGATTAAAACTCATGGCCCCACCGTGGGTTTACCGTTCACGTAGGTCACTTGCACAGAATTCCTGGCGCCACCGGAGCCGACCGTATTCGTGACAAAGTTGCCATTTTGAAGATTCTGAAGGGCGGTCTGCTGAATGTCGGCCGGCAGATTCGAATTGAAAATGGCATCCTGCGCTTCAGTAACCGCATTAGCTCTTGTAGCCGAATCGGAATATGTCGGCGACTGCCCAATTGCGGTACTGCCACTGCGATACTTGCTGTCCCATAGCGTTACGTCGCCCGTGTTCGGGTCAACGGAAACTACGTCATTGCCTTGAGCGCCGACCTGATCGCCCCATTGGTGCTGCCGTCAGGGAAATTCAGCTGCTGCCCGACCTGCAGGGTGGTCACCCCAGGGTTGGCGCTGAGCAGCTGTTGGTCCACGTTCTCGATCTGGGCGTTGGTGGGATTCGTAACGCCCTCGGCCTGAAGCATCGACTTCGATTCGCCCCACATCCCTTGCGCCCCCTCGCTACCGACGGTGAAAGTGATCGGCGGCAGGGATAGAGACGGCAAATCCACGCTGATCGGCTGCAGCACGGGATTCGAGAGCGGGTCCTTTTGATTCGTCAAGGCCTCCGTAGTCTCGCTGGAGGAGCCTCCCTGGGCTGTGCCGGTCGTCGCACTGGCATTGCTCTGCGAGCCGCCGTTCTGCGCGCTGGCGCCGGAGTTGGCACTTGAAGGGGTGGTGGTCGTCGTCGAGGACGTGAGGTGATCGGCGATGCCGTCCCCGATGGCATTGCCGAATGCGTCCGTTCCACGCGGTCATCCCTGAATGCGCTTCCGCAGCGATCGAACGCCGTGTCAGAATGAATGTAATCGAAGCGTCGTGGCGATTACAGAATCGTGCAATGCACGCTCGCTGAGAATCATGGACGTAAGTGCGAGGTATCAAATTCCGGGGCCAACCCGGTTTTATACAAGCGCTTCCCATCGCTCATAAACGCGTCTTCCCCCAAGTGGGATCGAATTGCTGCCTTCGTTTGCTCCGACACGGGCTCTAGGAGCGTTCCGCTGGCTTGCAGCCAGTATTGCCCCCCTGACAACTGTTCCATGTAGCAGAAGGGCGCGTCGCGTAACCTGGTCTCACCAAACATCGTTAGGTAAGGAAAGCCATAGATTGAGACCGCCGGAAGATCAGGCAATCGCTTCCAAAGGTCTATAGGCATGTCGGAAAATGGGCTGCTCATATCCCTGATTTCGCCATATACCGCAGTTACTTCAAACACGAGCTTCTTTATCAGATCGTACAGCGCAGAGACTTGCGCCGGGGATGACTCTATGAGTTCACGATCGACAGACCCCAGCAGGAACGGCATCGACGGCTTGCGCATCTTCGACCACTGGAGTTGATAGCGGCAGCGGCCTGAGCGTAGCAGCACGCCTCCAAACCGCTCGCTCTGTGTGGCGGAGCGGTGGACCCCCACTATCAGGTCCGCAACGTCTTTCAGGTCCGATATCCGCTGATCAGCCTCACTGTGACCATAGTGCGTCGGCCGCAGCGGCAGTGGCGCACTCAGCAGAGTCTCTAAAACCCGCTCGACGGTATCGCGCTTCTCAAAATCCAGCACTGAGTACAAGACAAATGCTATGTCGTTGCGAGCTTTCATGGCACTCCGATCTGGCGAACGGCAACGCCCCTAGCCCTGGCATAGTCGATCAAGGTCTGTGGGATAGGCGTATTACCTTCAGGTGTATAGTAAATCAGAGTCTTACTCAGAGAGTATTGAGAGGATAAGTTAATCAGCCCCTGGGCCTGGGTATCGAAGGCAATGGCACCGGATTTTGCGTCTGCATAATACGCTATATCGCCCTTGCCGCTGTAAACGGTAAAGTCAGGAATAACATAATTTTGGTCTAAACCCGAAATATATGCTCTTTGCTGCGGCACAACGGTAGCGCCCGTGTCGGCAAGCTGCGAAAAGCGTTGTTCGAACACATAGTTTTCAAAGGTAGTGCAACGACTTTTTCGCTCTTTCGGGTCGGTGGCTCGATCCGGTTTTCTCTTCATCCGAGATCCCTTTCTATCGATTCTCCTCGCTTCACGGCGAAGCCGAAGCGCGGTCTGACTGCCCGAAGGGCGGGCAGATTGTGCTGATAATGCTGCGGCATCTCAGTGCACCTCGCCCATATGGGTTCGCATTTCGAGGCCAACACCGTCTTGGAGCGCCAATTCCTTTAGCCTTTCGATTAGGTCTCGCGCTGCTTCCGCAATCGGATGTGCGCACGAAACGTAAATCGTGACTGGAACTCCCAGTGAGCAGCCGTAGTGCGTCAGAAAAGCCTCCGATTGTGCCGCCTTGATGTAGTTTCGGATTTTGGCTTCGAGAAACGAGAGCGTCGACGGTGAGGCGTCCAGTGGCGCGTCTACAGCTATGGCGAGGTCAAGTCCGCCATCTTTGCGGACACCCACTACGTCGATGGTATCTACATCGCCCACCGGACTGAGTGGTCCTCCAGTCACGCGGCTGCTTCCTCTCGCTTCACAGGGTTCAGCAATGGTTCCATCACGAGGTAACGTCTCTTACCCCATTTGGTCGAGGCGATGTGTCGCAGCCTCGCGGCGACCAGCATCAATGCCGAGTGCCCATCGGGAAAGGCGCCGACTACTCGCGTGCGACGCCTGATCTCACGAATGATCCTCTCAAGCGGATTGTTTGTTCTGATCTGCCGCCAGTGAGTCGAAGGATAGGCGTAGTAAGTCAGAGTCTCCCCGCCGCGCTGCTCGACGAGCTCTGCGGCGGCTTTCAGCTTCATCGCCTTCAGTCTCGTGACGATCTCCGCGGCTTTGGCCTGCGCGCATTTGCGGTCCTCCTGGGCATGAATCGCCTTGAGCATCCGCGCCACCTCAGCGACCTTGCTGTTCGGCACGTGGCTGAACACATTGCGGTAGAAATGCACAACGCATCGCTGCCAATCGGTCTTGGGAAAGACCTCTCCAGCCGCTTCTATAAGCCCTCTGCACGCGTCGGAGATGATTAGCCGCACGCCGCTAAGACCCCTGTCCTTCAGGTGTCGAAGGAAGCCTCTCCAGCCCTCCAGATCTTCCTTCTCGCCCTCGGCTACTCCGAGGATCTGGCGGAATCCGTCGCTCGCCACGCCGATTGCGATGAGGACGGATACCTTGCGTACCTCGCCGGCCCAGCTCCTCTTCAGAATGACGCCGTCCAGGTAGACGTATGGAAACTCTCCAGTGATCTCCCGATTGCGCCAGGCTTCGATGTGCTTGTAGATCTTCTGGTTCAGCCGAGAGACCGCGCCGGAGCTCACCCGGGTGCCCCAGAGCGCTTCAGTGATGTCTTCGACTCGCCGCACAGAGACTCCCGCCAGGTACATCTCGACCAATGCTTCTTCGACCGAGGACTCCCGCCTCTTGTACCGCTCAATGATCGCCGTTTCAAAAGGGAGCCGCCGCAACTTCGGAACCCTCAGCGTTACCTGGCCGGCCTTCGTCTCGAGCTGGCGCTCGTAGTGCCCGGCCCGGCTGTCCGCACGTTCCGCGGATCTCTCGTATCGCTGGGCCCGGCAGATATGATCCGCCTCAGCGTCCAGCAGCCCGTTCAATGTCTCCTCAACGCTCGAGCGGACGACCTCATCCACATGATTCCTCAGCTTCCCTTCGTCAACGCGCAGCGCTCCCATTGCTGCCGGTGTATCGTTGTTCATCGGTGGTGGCCTCATTTATGGTCTGGTCGTGGCTGTGTGGTAACTTCCATTTGACCAGATCGAGGCCGCCGCCTCGAATTTGCGAAACATACGTTACGTCATCTTTTCAAAATCGCCACCAACTTGCTGATTCGTCAGCACGAGCGGGCTCTGCAGACCCTTGATACCGAACATTCCCATTTCACCCGCGCCAACCGGAACGAGGGGCGATCGCAGGCTGTATGAGGCATTCAGTTCCGGCGCAAGCTCGCTGAGAGTCGACCCGGTGCCAAGAATCCCGAGGGTGTCCGCCCCGAATTCGATCCCCGAGTTAACTATAGTCTCCGTGCCGACCCCGAAGTGATTGTCGAGGAAAGCCTGCTCGGCATTCACGTATGGACTGACAGTCTGGCCAATAGCGTTAGTCAACGGAGAACTCAAGCTCAATTGCAGCGACGACTGGACCGAGTTGATCGCTGAGGTCGCTTCGTCGAGGTTGCCCGTAAAGGCCAAGGTAGCCAAGCCGGCCAAGCCGCTGACCGCTTTCGCGCCGAGATTCCAGGCGCCGGCAATTACTGGATAGGGGCCGAACGTTTTGAAGATCTCAGCGGCATTCTCGTTGGCCACGTCGGTAGTGGAGATATTGGACCCTTGAGCCTGGATAGAGGCTTGATCGGAGGCAGCTTCTTGCTGCAACTGGGCAAGGGCGAGGGTCCCGGCCGCGGGACTGCCGGTGGCATTGGTGACCTCGTCCGCAACCATCCCCTGCAGACCCGCCGAGGGTACGATGCCCTGCTACCTGAGCCCGTAGTAGAGCGATGCAGTGTCGCCGAGCGCCTCGAGCGCCAGAGGCTGAGCATAAGTTGGCTTTCCAGTCGTCGGCGAGCGCTGCACCAGGTTCGCGTATATATCGAGAGCCGTATCGACCCCAGCAGGGATTCGTGGTGCGCTGACGACGACTTCCGGTAACGTCGGCTCCTCGTTGTTCGTGAGCGCAGCGTCCCCGGCATTCCCCGAGTCGCCCGCGGCCGTGGCGATCTGCGAGCTGATCTGCTGGTCATCCGCAGCTACCGCGGTGGAGGTGCCGGCAGTAATGTCGCTGTACTCCTGCTCCTGTTGCGCTTTCGTCAGTCCGTATTGCGGGGTCTGCGCCTGCACGATGCCATCCCCGATGGCATTGCCGAACCCATCCCAGATGTGGCGCGAGCGCGCCGGTACATCAGAGACTTATGAGGTCTTCTGTGTGGACGTCGGATCGTTAGAACGAGGGCTTCCCAAAGCATGCTCGCTCTCAATCGCCGCAGCTTGCTCAACATGGAATTCACGCCGAAGCTCTAATCCTTGCTTCGTAGGCATGATTCTATATCCGCCCAATGCGGCAACAACTCCAAGCCCGACGCACAACTGCTTCGCGCTTACTCGCGCGCCACTCGTGACTAGAGTCAGGGCGGACGCATTCCGTCCATAAGTAACTTGCAGGTCGCACAGCGCACTCGCTGTTTTAGCGAGATTGCCAATAGTAGACTCGCCACCAACCTGAATCGTGTCTGCAGCATGTTTGTAAAACGAACCTGAGAGGTGACCCCTGATCACTTCCATGTTTTCCTTTGCTAACTCAAGCCGGCCCGTGAGGGTTTCGTTCCGCCCATATAAAATAACGTAGTCACGCCCTAACTCAATCTGTCTTCGGTCGATAACAATGTAGCTATGATTCCAATCGAACGGGCCGGATGTCGGCGCTCCGATAACTTCCGGACTCACTACGTAATAAACCCCTCTTTTCGATGGAAACGAATGGCCGAACGCGGTCAATGATTCTATGGATTTTGAATTTGGCGCAACCGAGCCTGCAGCTCTAGCGGGCTCAAGAAGGGGATATAACGCTATCGCAAACCCTAACGTAATCAGCATAGATTTCCGCTCAAGCAATTTCTCCCGCTGTACCTACAGCAGGAGAACAAGGCCACCGGGCGCAGCCTCGGCATCATCGAGCCCGATGCCGGCAGCCTCGATTTCTTCCACCGCGCCGCAAAAGCCGACGAGCAACACGATGCCCGCGGCATGCAGGCCGCGCTCTTCGAGAAGCCGCTACGGCCACTCACCCCGCCGGAGTTCGTCTTCGGCTACAAGTACACCTCAGCCGGGCGGCCTCATACGAACACTCTCCAGGACTGGGAGGTTCAGGCCGCCTACCTCGCCTATCTCAAGCGCTACGGCACCCGCGAGGAGGCCCTGCGCATGCTCGCCGAGGAGTACGGCGAGCGCATCCCCACCCGCCATCCGCACTTCATCATGGGCACCATGAAGCTCCACCCGCGCACCTTCATCCTGATCGGCCTCCTGCGCACCGGGGTCGACCCCGGAGAGATCGCCAAGCAGGGCACACTGCTCTGATCCGTCGACAAACGCGCTCCGCGCCTAGTGCCCCTGGTCACCAACCACAAGATTTCCGAGCGCAACAATATGTCCACCCATCCCCTCGAACTCTGAAAGAGTAACTTCCTGAGTCTCAACCGCATCTCCATCTCCGCAGCAGGGGCACGAATAGATGACAGCCGGCGGCTTATAGGATCTCCTGAACTCAGAGAACGGCACTCCGGCTGGCGGCTGAGGGCTCTGCTCGATGCGCTTGATATGCAAAATGTGGAATGCATTCATTGCCGGATTGTCGATCAGTCGAGAGGGCAGCTTCGAGAGCTTCCCGGATTCAATATCCTTCCATTCATCCAGAGTTGTCTCTGCAACGATAATGCTTAGGCCATCGCACTTAGTCGCAGAACACATCCCAACAGAGTCAACATCCGTCTCCGACTCGAATACAAAG
>Ga0134125_10006789_pt1 | contig 12931 bp, 36 predicted proteins | sample KB31751_FD_96464 | JGI IMG/M metagenome (GOLD analysis project Ga0134125, IMG submission 96464) | Terrestrial soil microbial communities with excess Nitrogen fertilizer from Kellogg Biological Station, Michigan, USA - KB3-175-1 | ecosystem: Environmental > Terrestrial > Soil > Unclassified ... | reverse complement strand
TTCGAGCCCTTCCACGTCGCCGACTTCGACGCGGTGGTGATCACGGCGGTGTGCTGCACGTAGTACGTGTGGTACGTGCTGACGTAGACGGTTCGGACCGGCGACGGCACGTACACGTCGTAGTAGGCCGGCGAATCGTAATAGTTGAAATACGTGTTCAGGTAGGCGTCGGGCATGTGGGTCGGCACCGAGCCGGGCGGGCAGTAGCCGTGCGCGATGAGCGCATCGACCTCCATGGCCCCATACACGTAGTAACAGTCGTACACGCTGCCAGCCTGCACGCCGTAGGCGGCCGGGGCGTAGGACACGGGCGCGGCGTGGGAGCAGCCCGCCAGCGCGGCAACGGCGATGAACAGCCCTGCGATCAGGGCTGCGATACGTCTAGTCATGACGGGGTTCCTTCGTGGTCGGTGTTGGCTGGAAGGGTGCGCTGCAGCGCCTCGTTGAGCAAGTCGATCTCCGCGCGCAGCTCGACCGCAGCATCACGGATGTCGGACTTGGGAAACCTGCCGGGGAACCGCAGGATGTAGTCGATCTCGCGCATGCGTACAGGGCTGATGTGCTCAGGCATCGCCGTGCCCTCCGGCCGTCTCGCCGCCGGCGCGCAGTTCCCTTAGGGCGCCCCATCGCTCGCAGTCGAGTTCGGCAATGTCCAGAACGCCGGTAACGATGGCGTGGTCCTTCATGAAGTCGGCCCGCACCTCCGCATGGCTGCGCCCGGCTGCATGCTGGGTGCCGTTGACAAAGCCGAGAACGGCGGCTTCCCAAACGAGGTGGGCTACACCTTCTGGCGCGGGGTGGCGTTCGGTGAAGTTGCGGACGTCGGCAACAAACTGACGCCAGGTCTCGGAATGCTGCTCACTGGCCATCGTTCACCTCCGTTACGGCCAGCCGCACCACACGTCCCTTGCCGGCGTCGACTTCGGCCTGCACGCCGTAGGGGAAGCAGACCTGGAACAGCACCTTGCGCGGGTAAATCATGACTGGTTCGGTATCGGTGGGACGCATCCAGCCCCAGTGAGTAGCAGCCGGGTCGTCATCGGCGACCTCGGCTACGTCCACCTGGACGATCGGCTTCGGAACGCCATGGAATTCGACGTAGCGGCGGCTGCCGAGGTTGTGTAGGTCGCCACTGTCGTAACGGTGCGCCCACATGCGCCAGTGGCCCAGGTCAGGCATCGACTTTCCCCGACTGCCGCACGCCGCACAGGTCTGCGGGCAGGTGGCTATCCGGGTCGCCCGGTCGCCACAACTGCGCCTCGGCCATCTCGCCCCAGTCCGCGTACAGCGCTGGCCAGTCCTCGCCGGGCGTAAGCGCAGCCGGGTCCAGGCTGCCGTAGTGAACCGCCAGCCGAACCCTGATCGATTCCCAACCGAATGACGCCAACCATCCGGCACAGATCAGGTCTTCGTCGGCGTCTCCGGGGGTGCCCTTGTGGCAGCCGAATAGCGGCTGGTTCAGGCCTAGCGACTGGTCGACGGTCGCTTCGAGGGATTCCCAGCGTTCGGCGGGGAACTTCAACCGCGGGTTGTCGGCGTTGTCGCAGCGGACCGGGCACTCGTTGCACGGGAATGCGCGACGCGGGATTTGGTCAGGCATCGTCGTCACCCGCCCCATACGCCCACAGCACCCGGCCGGCACCTTCGTCGGTCATCCAGTCCGGCAGTGTCCCCCACGACAGGCCCTCGCCGAACACATCGTCGTCGCCAACGAAGTCCCGCATCCGGTCAAACACAGCCTTGGCGAGGGCGCGGGCGTCCTTAAGAAGCTCACCGGGCGTGTAGTCGCGCCACTGGTTGCCATTACCGTCGTCGTGATCACCGTCGTGGCCTTCGCCCAGAGCGCACACGTACAACTCGCCGGGATCCTCGGCCTCGCACGCGAGGTAGATTTCGTGCTCCCGGAACGCCTCCACGATCGCAGGGTCATCGGCGTACCGGTCAAGGCTGTCCAGGTGCGTGTCCCAGTCTTCACCGCGGAATAGGCCGATGAGCGTGGAGCACACCTTGGTCTTCACCTCGTCGGGCGCGTCGCCGTCGATGAGAGCGTCGGCCACCGCGTCAAAGTAGCCGCCTGCGCTGGCCCAGCCCATCAGGACTCACCCGCCTTCGCATCGAGGGCAGCAACAACCGCGCGCACGTCCGACTCCGCAATCGCCCACGCAGCCGTGGACCGGTCGCGGGGCTCGGCGATGACGTTCGTTGTCGAGATCTCCGAGTGGATGTTGGCTTGGCGTCCGGTCAGCCACGCCTTGAGGCGCACGAGCACCTCGGCTACGGCTCCGTTGACGTCCCGGTCGTCCTGCTCGTCTGGCCAGATACCGGGCCACCGGTACTGCACGTCGATCCGCATAACCCGGTCGTCTTTGATGATGAACCGAGACGGCGGCTCGCCGAAGCCCGGGTCCCACCGTGCCTCGATGAAGCCGGCGAATTCGTGCTCGCCGAACGCGTCCACGACGGACTGGATCTCGTCTTCCAGGTTGTGGCCGGAGTACTCGATGTCCAGCGGCACAATCGCGTCGGCGGTCGTGCGCACGGTCACCGTCTCGCCGTCGTCGAACTCGACCTGCTTCTCGACGATGCGGAACCGGATGTCCTTGAAATTCTCGGCGCGGGCCTCGCGAATCTGCTTGCGGGTCAGCGGCGGCGTAATGGTAATGGCGCCGGTGAAGTGGTTGTTGTAGCCCATCAGTCCTGGTCTCCGATCTGTGCGATCAGCGCGTCGCGGTCGTTCCGCCTGCGCTCTTTGGCGCCGGCCTGGTCGTCGGGCCGGATCCACAGCCCGTCTGACCACTCGTACAAGCCGTCCTGCTTCGCCATGCCCGACTTGATCAGCTCGGACAGGGCAAGCGCGGCGTCATAGTCCTTGGTCTCGAAAGTCGTCACCGACCACTTCGACGGGTTGCGGTGGTCGCCGAACGGCTCCCGGCCGGAGCCGTTGAGGATCAGGAGCTCGCCGTACTCGAAGCCGCGGTAGTCGGCGGGCGCGTTGTCCGGCAGCCTTCTGCCGTACACGTCGCGGCGGGATCCGCCGGTGATGACGCAGAACTCCAACGCCTCCAGGTCGACCGGCTCGCAGTCGTTGAGGACGTACAGGATCTGCTCGGCGGTGGGGATCGGCATCAGCGTTGCTCCTTGTGCGTTGCGGCGTGCGTCTTCATTGCCTCGAAGATCTCCGCCATGTCAGTGGGGTTGCCGGGGAATGAATCGACGGGCATGTCGCTGTCAGGGCAGGCCGCGCACCACAAGCGAACGAAGTCGTAGTCCCATGTGATGGAGAACGCGGGCGGCAAGTTGAGCAGGTGTTCGTACTCGCTGCGCATCACGCGGTAGTGGGCTGGTTGGCTTGCGATGACCACGCGACCAAGGAGACTGTCCGCGCGAACCTTGAAGGACATCAGGCACCTACCTTGGTCTCGAACCGGATGATGATCTGCTCGTCGTTGGCAAGCACCTCGAACGCGTCGTCGGACTCGGCCTCGTGGCCGTGGATGCGCTCGTACTCCATCTCGGCGAACCGCAGGCCCACGTACAGGTCGGCACGGCATCCCGGAACCGGGACGATGACCTCGAACCACGACTTCGTGGTGGTGCGGGTGAAGACGGCGGTCATGGCTTGATCCCCGCTCCTTCGGCGCCCGGGATGAGCGCAATGATGGCCTCGCCAACGGTCAGCTTCCGCCGGCCCGGCTGTGACGCCTTGATCTCGTCGGCGCACCCGTCACACACCGGCCGCTCCGGAACAACCGGGCAGTCGGCGGTGTGAACGTAGACGCCGTGGTGCGCGGGGCACTGGTACCGGCAGAAGGGGGCCATCAGTCCTCACCCGCTTCCGCCATAAGCGCGTCGACTGGGATCCAGGTCTGGTCGTTCGAGTCAAGGAGGACCCAGTAGCCGAAGACGCCGTTGATGAACTCGGCACGAAGGGCGCAGCCGGCGTGTCCGGCGTACCGCGGGGCGTTGTCGTTGACCCGGAACCGGGAACCCCAATCCAGCTCCAAGGCGCCGGCTGGGATCAGCCGCATCTCGTCGTCGCGGACGGTGGAGAACCGACGTCCGCTGAGGGTGGCCACAACCGAACTTTCACCGTCGTGGGATCTCTTCAGCATGGTTCCGATGGCGCTGCCAAAGCGGGGGCCCAGCAGCACCTTGTCGCCGGGGTTGAACATGAGCATCAGGCACCCGCCTTCCGCACGCGGTTCGCACGCCGGATGCGCATGCGGTCCTTGATCTGCCGGTCCGTTGGCGGCGTCCACTCGTGGTAGCCGACGCCGCTCACGTACTGCCTGGCGTGGTTACGCTGGCTGCGGTCGCACCAGAAGCAGCCGGACGGCGGGTAGTCGGACTCGTCGCGCAGGCCATCCAGGACCGAGCGCATCATCAGCTCGGTTAGGAACTTGCCGTGCTTGGCGGTCATGGCCTCGAGGGCGTCCAGCACGTCCTGGCCGTTGCCGGTGGCGACGATCGTCAGCAGGTCGGCGGCGCTGTTCGGGGTGTCCACTAAAACCTCCACCAGTAGTTCCACCGCTCGCCAAGATCCGGCGCCGCAGGGTTCGCGTGGTACGCGTCAAGAACCGTCCGCAGCAGCTCCAGGTGCCGCGCGTTCTCCTCCGGGTCCTGGCCGGCGTACCAAACACTGGTGCCGTCCCAACGGGTAGACGGCGTGCCGCCGTAGCGGCCGTCCTCGTACTGCTCCAGGAACTGCACGGCGTCCTTCGGGATATCCCACTGAGAGTCCGACAGTTCACCAGCCACGGTCTGGCTGACGCCGTTCTTGCGGCGGAACCACACCGCGTTCACGGTGGCGCAGGCGTACTCGCCCTTCCAGCCGGTACGGATCTCGTCGATGCGGAAGCTCGACAGGTCAACCGCGTAGCCACGGTGCGACATCACGAACTTGTCCTCGCGGTACATCAGCCCTCGTCTCCCGCGCCGATCGCGACCTCAACGCTGCCAACGATCTCGAACACGTTCGCCAGGCCGGTGATCTTCAGTCCGCTGTTGACGCCACCGCTGATCGGGCCGGCCAGGCGCATCGTGCCGCCGTACCTGCCGACCCGGTTGCGCATGCCAACCAGGACACCCCAGCCAGTACTGTCGATGAACGTGGTCTGCGACAGGTCCACCAGCAGGTGGTAGCGACCGTCGTTCACGGCATTCACCGAGGCCTCACGCAGGCTCGGGGCCGTATACACCTCCAGCTCGGCCGGGACGTGCAGGACGCGGATGTCGCCATGGTCAGTGAACGTGGTCTTGTCGAAGGCGCCCATCAGACGCTCACCTCCGCCTCAACCAGCACATGCCCAGACGGCATCGGCACCGCCGGCCCGAACGGCTGCCCAAGCCGGTCCGTGTCCTGCCGCCGCTCGCACGTCACGTACACCACCCCACCGGCCCGGACCGCACGCGCAGCCTCCGTGACCGGAGGGCGCTGCCGAACCAGGGTGTTCTGCGTCAGCCGCGCCTCAGTGCCGTAGCGGCAGATCCGCGGGATCGGGTCGGTGTCGAACACCTCGATCCACGGCAAGTCCGGATCGGCATCGATGGTCTTCTCGCCAGCCGACCACGTGAGGATCAGGCGGTCGCCGGGCAGCAGGTGGGCGATGAGGCGGTGGTGGTTGCCGGTCAGGTCGGCGCGGTAGGTGGCCATCAGTCCCGCACCTCACAGGCGCAGGTCTTGTCCGCCCACGTCCACTTCCCGTAGGGCAGGCAGTGCTCGCAGCCCTGGCAGTTGCACAGGATGCAGGGCACGCACAGTTGGTCGTCCAGGCGTGCGGCGAAGTCGTAGCCGCTGTCGTCCGCGTCGGTCTCGACTTTGACACCAGCTGCCACCAGCGCGTCGTAGGCGTCGCACACGCGCTTCCAAGCGTCCTGCCGGGCTTGAGTCGGCCGGTCGCCGGGGATGGCAGCCCATGCCGCCTCGGCCTCGGCGTATTCGGCCTTCAGGTGGCTGACGGTCGGGGTGTCGTTCATGGTCAGTTTTCCTTCGGCTTGCGTCCCCACCCGGGGCAGCGGGGTGAATGTCCCGACCAGTACGGGTCGGGCCGGCCGGTGGTGTGCGGGCCGATGGTGCCACCCTTCAGCACCCGCATCTCGCGCTCGCACACGGAACAGATGCCACGACCTGCGGGCATCGGCTCCGGCGCGGGCCTGCAGTCGCAGCCGTCGCGCATGAGCTGGTAGTACTGCTCACGGTAGGTGTCGTGGTCCACCCGCCGGCAGGTGACGCCGCGGTCCTCAGCGCCGCGCCGTTCCTTCTCGGTGTCGTAGAAGGCGTTCCACGCCTGCCGCTCGGTCTGCACCGTGGGCGTGGCAACGTGCAGACCGAACGGGTGGCCGCAGGCGTTGAAGAACAGCCAAGAATCATTCATCGCGGGTCGCCTCCGGCCGGCGTCTGGTCAGCCGGCGTCAGGCTGACGTGCGCCCACAGGTGAATCTCAATACCGCCAGCGGCGTTGTGGGTCTCGCCGATGGCGTTGACCTGGACAAGGCTGCTCTTCAAGTCCTCGGAGTAGACCAGGCCAAAGTGGTTGGCCAACATCGCCAGTCCACGCTTGGCGCCGGTTGAACTGTCCGTGGTCGAGTACTGGCCGCCGACATAGCCGGGCATGATCTCCCACGAGGTGAATACCACGCCGTCGGGCATGTCCTTGATGAGTTCGCCGCAGAGTTCGTGCGCAGCGAGCATGGCGTTGGTGTTGTTCAAGGCGGTGAAAGCAGTGATGGTCATTAGTTTTCCTCCACGCCGCACGCGGCGGCGATCTCGTGGAGCAGCGGGTTGAGTTCGGCCAGCAGCGCGTTGACCCGCGCCACCTTGCCGGCGATCTCCGGCGGAGCTTCGTCGTCGCGGCAGCCGACTTCGGCGAAGGCCGTAAGGGTCGTGCGCTCTGAAAGGATCATGGAGCGGACGTCGTCAAGGGACCACGGGGCGGACATGTCAGGCCTCGACCTTCGTCCAGCCGCGCCGCCAGTCCCACCGGGTCAGGTAGCCAAATTCCCAGGTGCGACGGCCGCCCAGGTTGACCGGAAACAGGCCAAGCGCAAGGGGGGGATGTCGGTCCAGCCGACCGCGAGGCACCGGAACTCGTCGTTGCGGCGGTACGTGGCGCCGGCCTGGAAGAAGTCGGCGGGCGCGGGTTCGCTGGTGTTGATGTCGTGCCTGGCCAGGATCGCAACGACGTCGGCGGCCGTGACCTTGGCGGGGTCGACGCTGGGGGCGTTGAACAGGGTGGCCATGTCAGGCCTCACCTTCCGGCCGCGATGCCAACCGGTAGCCGCGCAGTCCACGGTGGTCGTGCAGGATGCGGGTAGTGCGCCCGCCCAACTTCTGGCCGGCCCGCGTCACCCGCTCGACGTATGCGTACTGGCAGTCGATCTCTGTGATGCGGACGTGGCGTCCCGCGCTGCGCCGGTCCTTGTCCGCCCAGATCTGGCCGGGAACGACCTTGATGGGCGGCCTGGAAGTGCTCACGGCAGCCTCCGTGTGGCATTGCAGCGATCTCCGGTGCAGCCGGGCACGCGACACTTGGTGGACTCGAACAGTTCGTCGGCCAGCTGCGCAAGGATCAAGCACGGCTGGGTTCCATCGGGCAGCGGCGAGCAGACGATGTAGACCACGTTCTTCTCGGCCCACTGGTGCGGGTACAGCACCGGGTGCTTCATGTCGTCGCGGACCTCCTCAATGGGAGCTCCGCAGCCGTCGCAGGTGATCACCTGCCCTGACGGGGTGGTAGCGACCATGATCAGTCCTCCTAAAGGGTGTTTCGGGTATCGGGCTGGCGTTATGCGGTCGGGCGTTACGCGTCTCCGCGTCCACGGCGAAGCTGGGCAATTGCGGCGCCCAGCTCGCGGACTTCGCCGGGAACTTCGTCATCCGGGCTCGCGACGGTGAACGAGCCACGGCCAACGCCTTCCAGCTTCGGCAGGCCGCAGAAGATCAAGGTGTAGCGGGTCTCCTCGTCGGCGGGGTAGTCGCCCGAGGGGCTGATGTAGACGGCCGGGCCGTGGTGGTCGGTGAAGCTCCCGGTGTAGATCACGACGGTGCCGGGCTGGATTGTGTTCGCGGCCATCGCCTGCCGCAGCTTGCGGATGCTGGCGTCGCGCTGCGGGTTGCGGATGCTGGCGAGCGCGCGGGCCTTAGCCGCGTCGCGGATCCAGTCGGGAAGCTGCTCGGTCATCTGCAAGCCTTTCGGGTCGGTTTTCGCGGCATAACCGCCTGCGGCAGCCGCCGAGCACGTAGCCCAGTTGCTACCGGGGGCGGTCAGTCGTCAAGGTCGTCGTCGGTGATGTTGTTCGGGTGCGGCATTCGCAGGTCGAGCATCTGGGTCTCGATGTCGTCGACCGCGTCGTTGAGGCGGCGCCAGTCCGGGCAGCCCCAGCGCTGAACGGGGAACGCGCACACGGGGTGCTCGGTCGTATGCGCCGCCAACTCGTCGGAGGCGGTGTTCCACTGCTTGAGCAGTGCGCGCTTCTGGCCGGCCACGATCAGAACCGGGTTTCCATGACGACACCGAACGACAGGTGCAGGCCGGTGTAGCCGCCGTCCGGGCCCTCCACCGTCTCGGTGTGGCCGTTGCGGATCGAACCCTGCTGGTACAGGCGGTCGATGTGGGTCTTGGCGGCGTCGAGCGTCGGGAACTGCAGCGTGCCGGTGTAGGTGCGGAGCTTGTACATCGGGCCTCCCGTTCGAAGGTTTCTGTATTACAGAAACTACGCCTGGCAGCCTGGCGGCGCAAGCGGTATGGCGGTATTTTTGTATTACAGAAATCGGCCATGATCCAAAGGAGGGGCTATGATCCCTGTGACACAGAAACCAGCCAGCCCAAGGAGCGCCGTGGCCCGGCCTAAGACCGGCGAGACGCCCGTCAGAACAACGCGCATGCCGAGCCCTGACTGGGAGGACATCCACGCGCTGGCCGGTCGGAAGCTGGCCACCGTGCTCTGGCAATTCGCCCGCTGGTACCTGCGCAAACCGGGTGCGAAGTTGCCAGAGCGGCCAAGCGCCGAACGCATCGCAAAGGTCGTCCAGGAGCGGGAGACGCAAGAGCGGGCCCTTGTCGCGGAGTACCTTTCCGGTACCGCCGTCCGCGAAATCGCTAAGCGGGAACAGGTCAACGACAGGATCATCCGCGATACGCTCCGGCGCTACGGCGTGGACGCCTAACGCCCCCTCCATCACTGCACCCGCCGGTAAAGCTTCGGCGCCCCCTGCGTCCGCAGCCGTCCGAGATATTCCACAGACCCGATCCGGACCGCGTCGCGCAGCACGTCGGCAGTCATCGGGAAAGACGCGGGGTACTTCCGTCCGCCGGCCTCGCCGCGCCACAGCTGCCGGATCGTGAACTCCGCCCCGGCCGGCAGCGCATCGAGCGCTTCCCACACAGCTTTGCGCTGCCGGTCGTTGCGGTAGATCTTGTGCGGGTCGCGTGGCATTATGCCTGCCCGGTCCCGCCGTCGTCCACGATCGTGTACGTGGTGTCGACCCGCACAATCACCTGGCGCGTGCTTCCCGGCGCGGAGAATTCGGCAGCTTTCCGGGCAGCCCGCGCCTCCTTCTCGGTCCAGCACGGATTCCAGGTGTCGCACGGGCTGGTGTCCGGGTCGAAACTGGAACGCACGAGGATGAACCGGGTGGTGTGCTTCGGCGCGTCAGGCATTCGGCGCCTCCCGCTCAACCTCATGCCATGCCGCCACCAACTGCGTTGCCAGCGGGTGTGGGCACGGTGTCTTGTGCTGGCTGTGCCTCTGGCAGTAGCCGTGCTGGTCGAACCAGCATTCTGCGCCGTCGGCGAGCCGGTTGAGCAGTTCCATGGCGACCGCCAGGGCGTCCCGTGTCTCGCCGGCCTCGACCAGTTGCGCGGCCAACTTGTCGCCGCGTTTCTGGTGCTCCTCGGCCAGCGCCCGGTACACCACCGTCTGCGTCTTGCGCTCCTCGTTCACCTGCGCCAGCTGTTCAATCTGCTCGCGCATGTACGCGGCCTGGGTGTTCAGCCGGTCCACCTCGGCCAGCAGGTCATTAACCGCGCACGCCGGGCAATCCCTGTCACAGTCGCCAAGAACAACGAGGTGCTGGTAGTCGCTTTGCTGGACGGTCTTGCGGATCTCCGCCAGCCGCTCCTCGCTCATCGCCTCAGCCACGGTCGTCCTCCTCGCAACGGTGCGCCGCGATCAGCTGCATCACCTGGGCAGCATTGAGTTCGGGCCCGTCGTTCTTCCAGCTGTCGTAGATCTCGCGCTTGCACGGCGCGTGTCCGATCAGGAGCCAGCGCTGGTCCGAGTCGTCGCCGTCGGAACGGATCCAGTACTCGTCGAGGCTGCGGAACGACGCAACCGCATCCTCAACGGCCTTCTTCGCCGCCTCGATGTACTGCTCGCCGATTTCCAGATGCACTGTTGCGTCAGCCACGGTCGTCCTCCGTCGTGTCGTCGCCCTCGATGCCCGCGAACGGGTCGTGTGCGTGGTTGGTGTCGTCGCCGTGCGGCGGCCGGGCGCAGATCTCCGTCTCCGTTGCGCTCCGGGCTTCCTGTGCGGCATCGGCAGCCATGGCTTCGATCCACCTGGCCGCTCGCCTCAGATCCCGCTCGCGAAACGCCGGGTCGCCATGGCTGGGAAGGAACGCCGTCAGGTAGGCCTTCAGGTTGGCCACCTCCGCCTCCGCCTCCTCCACCCGCTTGACCGCCACGTCCCGCTCCGCGATCAGCGCCCTCCACCGCTCGGGCAGCACCGTGGCGGACTCGACGCGGGTGGTCGCGGCGGCCAGCTGCTCGGCCTGCTCGTGAATTAGGTTCCGCAGCGACTCGACGTGCGCAAGCGAGGCCCGGCCGCGCCGCTGGCACAGCGCAAGCATCCGATCCGCAACTTCTGTTGCCGTCGGGCGCGGTTCATCGTGCGCAAAATCCGCCGCGCTCTCGTCCCCGCCGCGCTCGTCGTGGGTGTCGGGCATCAGGACTCCTCGGGTCGGGGCGTGGTGTCAAGCACGGCGCGGACGCTGGCTGCGCAGTCATCCCAGCCACGGCGGTACGCGTCTTGCGGGTCCATCTCGCCGGTGAACCAGCCGAGCGACAGCCGTAGCCACCCGGCGACAGCGAGGAACCCGGCAAGGCCGGGCAGCTGCCCTTTCTCGACGCGACCGATGGTGCTCGGCGACAACCCGAGCGCAATCGCGGTCTGCCGCTGGCTCAGGCCGGTTCGGGCGCGTTCGGCAGCGACGAGTGCAGGTAGTTCGCGGAGCCGCGCCTTGGCCTCGTCGGGGATCTGTTCGCGGTTGTGCGCGGTCACTGCGCACCGCCGTCCGCGCTGGCATCCAGCACCTCGATGCGGTCGGCAAAGCGGGCATCCAGCGCCAGCATTGCCGGTACGGCATCCGGCCCGGCCTTCGCGCGCTGACATCGGGCCACTGCCCGTGTGTCCGCTTCGCGCTCGGCCAGGACGGCGCGCAACATGCCGACGGTCAGGCAGTAGCGCCCCAGCCCCTCGATGACCGTGTCGTCGCTGTCCTCGCGAAAGTGGGTCAGGAACCTGGCGATTCCCTTAGCAGCCTCCCCGGCCTGTGCCTGCTCGGCCTCCACGCGCTCGTTCCACCACGTGATGGCCCAGTTGATCTGTGTGGCGGTGTAGCCGCCGGGGATGGTCGGGTTCGGCTCCAACTCAGTGCCGGTCGCCGCCCCGTACTCGGCGATTGCCTGATGGTGCCAGGGCTGCGGCCGGCCGCCGACGACGGCCAGCGGCATGCGCTGTGTACGCGGCCACGGCTGCTGCTCGCCGCCCGTCGCCTCGGCCAGCAGCTGTTCGTCCGGCCACGACACGACCGCCGCACTCAGATCGGCACGCACGGCGTCGGTCCACACGTACACGTCGCCCGGCACGCCGATGCCGAAGTGGCCCATGACGTGGGCGGCAATGTCGCGGGCGTCGTCGATGTAGTCGGTGATGCAGTCCCGCGCGATCTCGCGCACGGTCTTCGGCTCGGGGGCGGTCATCAGCCTTCCCCGCCCTCTTGCGGATCGGCGTTGGCGATCTCCTGCTTCACGTGCTCGGCCTCGGCGCAGTCGATGTCGCGGGGGTGGGAGAGCTTGCAGTCGGGGATGTGGCGCGTTTCGGTCTTGGTCATGATCAGACCCCTCCTTCGGAGATTGACGGTCGTTGTGGGGGCAGCTGGTAGAGCCGGTCCTCGTGCCGCTGCTCGGTAGCGCGTCCGGCCTCGTGGCCCACATGCCAGTAGCCGCATGCGCTGCAGCGATATGCGTGGATGCCGCCGCCTTCGGCCTTGCGCAGTTCGCTGGCGCGCCGCTTGGCAACGCGCCGCTCGAAGAAGATCACCTTGCCGGGGCAGGACCGCAGGTCCCCGAACGACGGGCACTCGGGGAGACGCGGCGGCCGGCGGGTCACTTCGCTTCCTTCAGCGTCTGGTGGCCGGCCTGGAACGCGGCCAGCTCGATCGCCTCGCGCAGCGAGATCTCGCCGTCCGCTTCGGCCCACATCCGCTGAGCCCGCTCCATCAGGTCCTTGGCGATGGTCCGCTGCTGGTCAGACAGGGTCTGCCAGGTGCGGCGCCGAGGTTCCGAGGCGCTCATGAACGAGCCTGCCGTCCGGCGTCGGGAAGTTGCCGCTGACGTCCGGTCGAAATTGGCCCCGAATTCGGCACGGGCCGGAGGGCTCGCTGGCGATCCCACGGGTAGCGACCACTGACCGCCAAAGGGAGGTCTGCTTCGGCAAAACCGCCCTCAGCGGATTTCAGTTGGTGGGGTTCGATAAACCACGCCCCGGGCGGGCGCAACCGGAACCCGTCAGCAGACGCCTTGCGGTAGCACGCCCGGGAGCAAAACCGCCGCTTCGCGAACTTCCCAGCGTCCTCAAGGCGACCGGAAGCAAACTTCCGCCGCTCGAAGCGCTCGCCACAGGACTCGCACATCCGGGCCGCAGTCGTCG
>Ga0134125_10006788_pt1 | contig 12931 bp, 10 predicted proteins | sample KB31751_FD_96464 | JGI IMG/M metagenome (GOLD analysis project Ga0134125, IMG submission 96464) | Terrestrial soil microbial communities with excess Nitrogen fertilizer from Kellogg Biological Station, Michigan, USA - KB3-175-1 | ecosystem: Environmental > Terrestrial > Soil > Unclassified ... | reverse complement strand
GATGATCGTCGAAGACAACGAGCTCAACATGAAGCTCTTCAACGATCTGCTCGAATCCCGCGGCTATTCGATCATCCAGACCCGCAACGGCATGGAGGCGATCGGCCTCGCCCGCGCCCACCATCCCGACCTGATCCTGATGGACATCCAGCTCCCGGAGGTTTCGGGCCTGGTGGTCACCAAGTGGCTCAAGGAAGACGACGACCTGCAGTCGATCCCGGTGATCGCTGTCACGGCCTTCGCCATGAAGGGCGACGAGGAGCGGATCCTCCAGGGCGGCTGCGAGGGCTATATCTCCAAGCCCATATCCGTGCCTCACTTTTTGGAAACGATTGCCCGCTACATTGGGCCCGCCAACTGAGGCATCGCGCCTCGTTTTCCTTGTAGGTTCATGCGTCGAGGGGCGGCCGGTCTGTGACAGCACGCGTGCTGATCGTTGACGATATTCCGACCAATGTGCGCCTGCTCGAAGCGCGCCTGACCGCGGAATACTTCGAGGTCAGGACGGCCTCGTCGGGCCGTGACGCCTTGGCCATCTGCGCCGAGGGCGCCACGGACATCGTCCTGCTCGACGTCATGATGCCCGAGATGGATGGCTTCGAGGTCTGCCGCCGGCTCAAGGCCGACGCCATGACCGCACACATCCCCGTCGTGATGATCACCGCGCTCGACCAGCCGTCCGACCGTGTGAAGGGCCTCCAGGCCGGCGCCGATGACTTCCTCACCAAGCCCGTCGACGACGTGCAGCTCATGGCCCGCGTCAAGAGCCTGGTGCGCCTCAAAGCCCTGACGGATGAGCTGCGCGCTCGCGCCCAGACCGGCCAGGAAATCGCCATCGAGGACGCGGCGCGCGCCATGGACGCCGCCAATGCCGATGAGGGCCGCATCCTGCTCGTCGACAGCGATCCCCGCAGCGCCGAGCGCATCCGCGGCTATCTCGCCGCGAGCCACAAGGTCGACGTCCTCGTCAATCCTGCCGAAGCCGCCATGCAGGTCGCCTCGGGCCAGTACGAGCTTGCCGTCGTCAGCATGGCCCTGGGTGAGTTCGACCCGCTCCGCGTTTGCTCGCAGATGCGCACCCTCGAGCAGACCCGTGGCCTGCCGATCCTGCTCATCGCCGAGGACAGCGACCGCGCCCGCGTCGTCCGCGGCCTCGACCTGGGCGTCAACGACTTCATCATGCGCCCGGTCGAGCGCAACGAGCTCGCGGCGCGCGTTCGCACCCAGATCCGGCGCTACCGCTACGCCGCTGAGTTGCGCCGGACGGTGACCAACACCTTGGCATTGGCGGTGACCGACGAACTCACCGGGCTCTACAACCGCCGCTATTTCGATCGCCACCTGTCGCTCATGCTCGACAAGGCCCGTGAGCAGGACCGTGACATGGCGGTGATGCTGATCGACATGGACTTCTTCAAGTCGGTCAACGACAACCACGGGCACGACATCGGCGATTCCGTGCTCAAGGAATTCGCCGAGCGCCTGCGCCGCAACATCCGCGGCGTCGATCTCGCCTGCCGTTTCGGTGGCGAAGAGTTCGTCGTGCTGATGCCGGATATCGACTATCGGCAGGCGCAGAGTGTCGCCGAGCGCGTCCGCACCGCGGTTGCCGAGCGTGGTTTCGAAGCGTCCGGGATACGCATGTTGAGCGTGACTTGTTCGGTCGGCGTCGCCCTCAACGAGCACGAGCTCGATACGCCCGAGATGATTCTCAAGCGGGCCGATGTCGCGCTGTATCGGGCTAAGCGCGAAGGCCGTAACCGCGTCGTCTTCGACGCGGCCTGAGCAGCACCTGCACGTCTCCGCCGACGCAGATCTACTAAGACTTGAATCAATTGCTTTGCAGGTAAGGTTAATCCTTCACTAATGCCGACTTGTTCGGTTGAGTTTATCCTGGAGCAGGTTAGGTATGGGCCAACGCGACGGGGCGGTGCCCTGTCTCCTCAATCCCTACGGTTCACCTCAGGTCCGCCGCAACTCCTGAGCCCGTAGGGCGGCCGGTCCGAAGCTGCTGTGAGGCCTCTTCGGCACCCACTTCGGACCGGCCACTTCTTCCTTGCGGCCCATGCACAGAGTAAAAAGCCCCGCACCATCGGTGCGGGGCTTTTCATTTTCGTCGGAGGCCGATCTTACTTGATCTTGGCTTCCTTGAATTCGACGTGCTTGCGCACGACCGGATCGTACTTCTTGAAGCTGAGCTTCTCGGTCTGGGTGCGCGAATTCTTCTCGGTCACATAGTAGAAACCGGTGTCGGCCGTCGACACGAGCTTGATCTTGATGGAGGCGGCTTTGGCCATGGCGAAATCCTTGGGGAGCGGGCGAAAGCCCTGAAATTTGCGCGCAACCTACGGATTTGCGCCTGCTTGTCAAGGCGCCGCCGACATGGCGGCGCCACGGCTGGTCAAGGGTAGCTTGGCAGAGCCGGGTCGGGCTGCCGGGTCCGCTCGTCGAACCCATACATGCGGTTTGCCCATTGCAGCCCGACGATCGCACCCTTGATCGAGGGCAGCATGATCAGCGGCAGGATCACCGCCAGAGGAACCATGGTCACCATGTACATCCACGGCTCAACCGTCGCGTGTAGCTCCAGCTCGAGCATCAGGCCCACGATGATGTGGCCGACGATGACGATCGCGATGTAGGGCGGCATGTCGTCGGCGCGGTGATGAAACAGCTCTTCGCCACAGACATCGCACTCGTCGGCGACCTTGAGATAGGAGCGGAACAGGTGACCCCTGCCACAGTTCGGGCAGCGCAGCTTGGCGCCGTTCCACATGGCCTGACCGATCGAGCGATGGCCGGGATTGCTGTTGATCGTGACGGGCATCTGCCTATCTCCTTCGGCCCCGTGGACCGTAGCTTTGAGATGAGCGTCTCGGCCGCCCTTTCACAGATGACGGTTTGACGCGGTTCCCCTCGCTCAGAAGTTCGAAACGCAATGCCCCGGCAATTGGTGCCGCCTCCAGCAGCCGAACCTTGACGGTATCGCCGATGCGCAATGTCTCGCCTGTTCGGTCGCCCACCAGTGCCTGCATCTCCTCGACGAACCGGTAGTAATCCTGCCCGATGGTCGAAGCCGGGATGAACCCGTCGGCGCCGGTCTCCAGCAGCCGCACGAACAACCCCGAGCGGGTCGCGCCCGAAATCCGGCCCATGAATTCGGCGCCGATCTTGGTCGCGAGGTATTGCGCCAGCAGGCGGTCCGAGGTCTCGCGTTCCGCCAGCATCGCTCGGCGCTCGGTGGCCGAGATGTGCTCGCCGATACTCGGCAGCTTGGCGATCTCGCCATCGGTCAAGCCGTCTTTGCCGAGATCGAGCGCCGCGATCAGCGCGCGATGCACGATCAGGTCGGCGTAGCGCCTGATCGGCGAAGTGAAGTGCGCATAGCGGTCCAGGTTCAGGCCGAAATGCCCGAGATTTTCGTGCGAATAGACCGCCTGCGCCTGCGAGCGCAGCACCATCTCGCTCACCTGCTGTGTCTTGCCCTCCGACCGCGCTTTGTCGAGCACGCGGTTGAAGTCCTGTGTCCGGACGGCCTCTGTTTTTGCGAAATTCAAATCGAGCGAGCTGAGGAAGTCCCGCAGTGCGTCGAGTTTCTCGCGGCTCGGCGTATCGTGCACGCGATAGAGAAGGGCGGTCTTGCGCTTCTCGAGCGTCTCGGCCGCCGCGACATTGGCTGCGATCATCATCTCCTCGATGAGCCGCATCGCTTCGAGCCGTTCGGGCGTACGCACGTCCGCCACCATGCCGGCCTCATCGAGGATGATCTTGCGCTCGGGCAGGTCGAGGTCGAGCGGCGAGCGTTTTTCGCGCGCCTTCGCCATGGCTGCGTAGGCGCGGTAAAGCGGCTGCAGGATCGGCTCGAGGAGCGGCGCGGTCTTGTCGTCCGGTCGTCCGTCGATTGCCGTCTGGACCTGCTGGTAGCTGAGCCTGGCAGCGGAGCGGAACAGCACACGGTGGAAGCTGTGCGATTTCTTCCGCCCCTCGGAGTCGAAGACCATTCTGACCGCAATGGCCGGTCGGTTTTCGCCTTCCTTGAGCGAACAGAGATCGTTGGAAATGCGCTCGGGCAGCATCGGCACGACGCGGTCGGGGAAGTAAACCGAGTTGCCGCGTAGATAGGCTTCGCGGTCGAGTGGGGTGCCGGTGCGCACATAAGCTGCAACGTCGGCGATGGCGACTGTTACGATATGCCCGCCGAAATTCTTGGGGTCCTTGTCGGGCTCGGCGTGGACGGCGTCGTCATGGTCCTTGGCGTCGGGCGGATCGATGGTGATCAGGGGGATGTGCCGCCAGTCCTCTCGACCCTTGAGCGAGGTTTCCCGAGCTTCCTCGGCTTCCCTCAGAACGGCGGCAGGGAATCGATAGGGGATTTCAAGGTTGTGGATCGCGATCATCGAGACCGCGCCCTCGGATTTGGGGTTGCCGATCACCTCGGTCACCTTGGCCTTGGGGATCATCAGCCGGCCGCTGATCTTGGTCGTCACTTCGACCAGGTCGCCGTCGCGGGCGTTTCCGAGGTCGCCGCCATCGATCCGCATCTCCTTGAGCTTGCGGTCGACCGGGATCAGCCGCGCGCCGCCCTCGTCGATGCGCACGATGCCGATCTGGCCGCGCCGCGGCTTGTCGAGGATTTTGAGCGGCTTTGCGGTGTAGGACGGCAACGGTCCGTCACCGGCATCGATTCGGGCCAGGATGCGATCACCCGGTCCGGGTACGACCCGCGCATTCTTCCCGACTAGGATCGTGACGCGTGGCTTCTCGCCCTCGTCCTCGTTCCATTGCGCCGGGAACGCATGGAGATCGTCGGGATCGGCGTCGGCCGGAATGTCGAGCGCGGTGACCTGGGGCAGGGTGGCCGTGCGGCGGATAGCCTTGCGGGTTCGGGCGATGAAGCCTTCACCCTCCATCTCCTTCAGAAGAAGCTTGAAGGGCGTACGCATGTCGCCATGGATGCCGAAATACTTCGCCAGATCGCGCTTTCCGTCGAGATCGGGCCGGGCGGTCATCGCCTCGATGATCGCCTCGCGCGTCGGCAGCGTGCCCACCTGGAATTGGCGGGCCGGCTTGTGTTTTGAATGTGGTTTTGTCTTAGGGGTGGTCTTCAGAGCCATTTTCAATCCCGGAGTCATCCCCGCGAAAGCGGGGACCTCCGTTTCTGGTGGAGGCTCTTGCAGACAGAGGTTCCCGCTTTCGCGGAAATGACCCGGTGCGTGGACTAAGCCTCCACGGTTTTCTTCTTCTCAGCAGTCTTCTTGGCTGCCGGTTTTTTTGTTGCGGCTTTCTTGGCAGCTGCCTTCTTCGTTGCCGCCTTTCCCGTCGGTGCCTTCGCGGCGGCCTTGCGCGCCGGTCTCCTGCCGCCGCTCTTGGCCGCGCGCTCGGCGATCAATTCGAGCGCTTGCTCGAGCGTCACGTCTTCGGGCTTGACCGACTTCGGCAGCGTCGCATTGACCTTGCCCTGGTTCACGTATGGGCCGTAGCGGCCGTCGCGCACCGAGATCGCGCCATCGGCGTGCTCGAACGTCTTGATCGCCGCGATCGGCGTCTTGTTCCGGCCGAAGCGCCCACCGCCCGCCGCCTTCTGGGCCAGGAGGTCAACGGCGCGGTTGAGACCGACCGTGAACACCTCCTCGACGTCGGGGAGGTTGGCGTAGGTGCCTTCATGCAGGATGAACGGACCGTAGCGGCCGATGCCCGCGCTGATCGGCTTCCCCGTTTCCGGGTGAAGGCCGACCGCGCGGGGTAGCGCCAGCAACTGAAGCGCTCGCTCGAGCGTCAGGCTGTCGGGAGACCAGCCTTTGGGCAGTGAGGATCGCTTGGGAGTGTCGCCGTCGCCGAGCTGAACATATGGGCCGAAACGCCCCGACTTCAAGTACACCGGCTGGCCGGACTCTTCGTCTGTGCCGATCACTCCGTCCGACGGTACGCCCTCGGCGGCACCGGTCGCGGCATCGCTGAGTTGCATCGTGTAGCGGCACTCGGGGTAGTTCGAGCAGCCGATAAAGGCGCCGAATTTCCCCAGCTTCAGTGAAAGCTGCCCAGTGCCGCAGTTCGGGCAGCGGCGCGGGTTCGAGCCGTCGGCCTTCGGGGGGAAGATGTGGTCGGCGAGAAGCTCGTTGAGGGCGTCCAGGACCTCCGAGACGCGTAGCTCCTTGATCTCGTCGGTCTGCTTGGTGAAGTCCTGCCAGAAGTCGCGCAGGACGTCCTTCCAGCGCAGTTGCCCGGCCGAGATTTGGTCCAGTTTTTCCTCGAGGTCGGCGGTAAAACCGTACTCGACCAGCTTTTTGAAGAAGCTTTCGAGAAATGCCGTAACCACCCGCCCGCGGTCCTCGGGAACGAGAGCGCGCTTTTCGAGCCGGACATAGTTGCGGTCCTGCAGCACGGAGATCGTCGCCGCATAGGTCGAGGGCCGGCCGATCCCGAGCTCCTCCATCTTCTTGATCAGGCTCGCTTCCGTGTAGCGTGACGGCGGCTGCGTGAAGTGCTGCTCGATCAGGGCTTCGTCGAGCTTGGGTGTGTCGCCCACGTTGAGCGGCGGCAGCTCGCGATCGTCCTCGTCCTGATCATCGGCGTCGCGATCCTCTTTGGCCGCAACCCCGTAGATGGCGAGGAAGCCCGCAAAGGTCACGACCGATCCCACGGCGCGCAGCATCACGTCGCGGCCAGGAGCATTCACGGCAATATCGGCGGTCGTGCGCTCGATCTCCGCCGGCCGCATCTGGCTCGCCAGGGTTCGCCGCCAGATCAGGCCGTAGAGTTTCCTCTGGTCCGCATCGCCGACGGTCTCGGGGTGTCGGAACATGTCCGTCGGCCGGATAGCCTCGTGCGCCTCCTGGGCGTTCTTGGCCTTGTTCTGGTAGATGCGCGGGGTCGGCGGCAGATAGGCCGAGCCGAATTCCTTCTCGATCGCACCGCGCGCGGCGGCGATGGCTTCCGGCGCCATGTCGATGCCGTCGGTTCGCATATAGGTGATGACGCCGTCCTCGTAGAGCCGTTGCGCGAGCTGCATCGTGCGGCTCGGCGAGAAGCCCAGCCGCGACGACGCGTCCTGCTGCAGGCTGGAGGTCGTGAACGGCGCATAGGGGTTGCGCCGGGTCGGCTTCTTGTCGACCGAGCGAACCTCGAAGCGACCCGCTTCAATCGCGGCCTTTAGGCGATTTGCCTCCTCGCCCGTCCTGACGTCCAGTTTGTCGGTGACCTTGCCGTCGACCGAATAAAGGCGTGCTTCGAAGCTTTTACCCTTTTCGATCAGCTTCGCTGCGACCGACCAGTATTCGACCGGCTTGAACTTCTCGATCTCGGCTTCACGCTCGCACACCAGCCTGAGGGCCACCGACTGCACGCGGCCCGCCGATCGCGAGCCGGGCAGCTTCCGCCACAGGATCGGCGACAGCGTGAAGCCGACGAGGTAGTCGAGCGCGCGGCGGGCGAGATAGGCATCCACCAGCGGCACGTCGATCTCTCGCGGATGCTTCATTGCCTCGGTGATGGCGCTCTTGGTGATGGCGTTGAACACCACCCGGCTGACGGGCTTGTCCTTGACCGCCTTCTTCTGCTTCAGCACGTCGAGCACGTGCCACGAAATCGCCTCGCCTTCGCGGTCCGGATCGGTCGCCAATATCAATTCATCGGCGTCCCGAAGGGCATTTGTGATGTCGCTCAATCGTTTTTTCGACGCGCTGTCGACTTCCCAGCTCATCGCGAAATCTTCGTCGGGAAGTACCGAGCCATCCTTGGCCGGCAGGTCGCGAACGTGGCCGTAGCTGGCAAGGACCTCGTAGTCCTTGCCCAGGTATTTGTTGATTGTTTTCGCCTTGGCCGGGCTCTCGACAACGACCAGTTTCATGCCGCAGATGCTTTCGAGGGGTCTAAAACGCGGCGGAAAATGGTGGAGGCAAGGGGTACTGTCAACCTCACGAAATCGGCTCCGAGGGGTTCCCCCTTTAGGGGGAAGATTGTGAGGTCAGGGCCTCAGCGCTACCAATTGCCCGCTCGACCATTCGATCCGTCCAGCCAAATCGAGTTCGAGCAGCAGCATTTGCACGGCACTGACGGAGAGCCCCGCGACATTGATGAGATGGTCGACCGCGACCGGCGTGGGACTGAGCGCCTCCAGCAGTCGGGCACGCTCGTCGCCGCTCGGTTCGGTCTCAACAAAATGTACGGCGGGCTGGGGTTCCCAGTCCGGTTCCAGCAACGCTGATCGCGAAGGATCGGCCCCGGCGAGCGACTCGATGACGTCCGCAGCCGACGTCACCAGCTTGGCCCCCTGCTGGATCAAATGATTGCCGCCCTCCGCTCTAGGATCGAGCGGAGAGCCGGGAACCGCGAACACCTCGCGGTTCTGCTCAAGGGCCAGCCGTGCCGTGATCAGCGAGCCCGATCGCTTGGCTGCTTCGACCACGACGACACCGAGGGACAGGCCAGATACAAGCCGATTGCGCCTTGGAAAATCCTGCGCTCGGGGCGCCCAACCCATCGGCATTTCGCCGAGCAGCACGCCGCCGTTGTCGAGGATGTTGCGGGCAAGCGGTACATTCTCTTCAGGATAGATCTTGTCCAGGCCTCCCGCCAAGACGGCCACCGTGCCACCCCGCAGCGATGCGCCGTGCGCCGCAGCATCAATGCCGCGGGCGAGACCGGAGACTATGACATAGCCGGCCGATGAGAGTTCGCCGGCGAGAATCTGCGTCATGCGCTGGCCCGCCGCTGACGCGTTTCGCGCGCCGACGATGGCGACTGTACGGGTCAAATCCAGCAGACCGCCGATCACGGCAAGCAGTGGCGGAGCGCCCGAGATGTGACGCAGGAGCGGCGGATAATCCGGCTCATCCATGGCAATGAATCGCCCGCCAAGCCTTTCGAGAGCGGCGATCTCGTTCTCGGCTTCCGCTAGGCTTGGGACACGAGTCCCCACTCCCGCCCGCGAGGCTAAACGAGGCAAGTCGGCGAGGGCCTGTTCTGCTGACCCGGCGCGATTGAGCAGTTGGCGGAACGTGACCGGACCGACATTCTCGGTCCGAATGAGCCTTAGCCAGGCGAGCTTCTGCGACGGTGTAAGCTTTGTTCCCGCCGCCTTTCGCATCAGGTGGACTCGATTGCCTTCTTTTCGGAGCCGATCTTGGGCTCGGTCCCGTTGAGGAGCCGCCCGATATTGGCGCGGTGATTGTAGATCAGCAGGGCCGCCAGCAACGCTGCTGTCGCAGCGAGCTTGATGCCGTCGTCCGCCCACCCCATCAGGTAGGCGACGTAAGCGAAGATCGGGGAGGTGACGGCCGCGGTCAGCGCCGAGAGCGACGAGAAACGCTGCGTGAAGGCAATGAACAGCCAGACGGCGCAGAAGACAACACCGACCGGCCAGGCGAGACCGAGCAGCACACCGATCATCGTGGCGACGCCTTTGCCCCCCTTGAAGCGCAGCCAGACCGGGAAGCAGTGTCCAAGAAACACCGCGATCGCGGCGATGTAGATGGCATCTCCCGGCCAGAAGTAGCGGGCGATGAGGACCGCAACAGCCCCCTTCAATGCGTCAAGGATCAGGGTTGCGGCTGCCAGCTCTCGCCGGCCGGTTCGCAGCACATTGGTGGCGCCAATATTTCCCGAACCGATCTTGCGCACATCGCCTAGGCCGGCGGCGCGCGTTATCAGTAGGCCGAACGGAATGGATCCGAGCAAATAGCCAACGATAGCAGCGAGCACGTAGCCCATCATTTCGCCCCCTCCTGCCAGTTAGCATGACGGAAGACGGAACGGCCCGCAACGAAGGTCTGCATCACCGCGCCCTGCATCCGCGCGCCCTCGAAGGCGGTGTTGCGTGAGCGCGACACGATCTCGGCTTCCTTTACGAGCCATGGGTAGTCCATGTCGATGATGATCATGTCGGCTGGAGCGCCGGTCGCGAGGCGTCCCGACGGCAGGCCCAGTATTTCGGCAGGGCGTTGGGTCATCGCACGCAGAATGGTCGTCAGGGGTATGTCGCCGGAATGGACGAGCCGCAAGGCCGCTGCCAGGAGGGTTTCGAGCCCGATTGCACCTTCCGATGCATCAGCGAACGGCTGCCGCTTAACCTCACTATCCTGTGGGTCATGCGCTGAATGGATTACGTCGATGATGCCGGTCTTCAGTGCCTCAATCATCGCCTGACGGTCGTCTTCCGACCGTAGCGGCGGACTGAGCTTGAAGAACGTGCGGTAGGGCGCGACGTCATTTTCGTTCAGCGCCAAATTGTTGATCGAGATACCCGCCGAAATTGGGCCCATGCGCCGCTTTGCAACACTGATGAGCTCCGCGGCCCCGGCCGATGAGACCTGAGCGGCGTGGTAGCGCACGCCCGTCAGAGCCGCGAGTTGGAGGTCGCGAGCAAGCGGAATCGTCTCCGCCTCGGCCGGAATCCCCTTCAGGCCGGAGATCGTGGCGAGCGCACCTTCGTTCATCACGCCCTCGCCAACCAATGTGCGATCGACGGTGGCGTGGATAATCGGCAGATCGAAATTGGCCGCGTAGCTCATTGCTGCGCGCATCAACCCGGCCGACTGGATCGAGTGCCGACCGTCGGTCAGCGCCACGGCACCGGCTTCCTTGAGGAGGCCAAACTCGGTGATATCGTTACCGCCTAGCCCCCGGGTGATCGCCGCGCTGGGGAGGACGTTGACCTTGGCCGTTGCGGCGGCGCGCCGGACGATGAAATCGACGATCGCGCCGTCGTCCACCACAGGCGTCGAATCGGGCATCAGCAGAAAGCTGGTCACGCCCCCGGCGGCAGCCGCCTCCGCCGCGGTGGCCAGGGTCTCGCGGTACTCGTGTCCCGGCTCGCCCGTGAAAACGCGCATGTCGATGAGGCCTGGGGCGACGAGCAGGCCTTTGGCGTCGATAATCGTAGCGCCCTCAGGTTCACCTTGTGGCGCGCCGTCTTTCAGGTCCTCGATCCTGCCGTCCCTGACCAGAATGGCGCCATGCCGGTCACTGTTCGATGCCGGATCGACGATGCGGGCATTCCTGACGACCAGCGGCGCGCTCAAGCCTGCACCTGTGTAGGGTCGGCAAGCAGCGCATCAAGCACCGCCATACGGACTGCGACGCCCATTTCCACCTGATGTGTGATCACCGAGCGCGGCCCGTCTGCGATCGCCGGGTCGATCTCGACGCCGCGGTTCATCGGGCCAGGATGCATGACAATGGCGTCGGGCTTGGCCAACTGCAACTTCTCTGCATCGAGGCCATAGAAGCGGTAGTATTCCCGCACCGATGGGATAAGGCGACCGGCGGCGCGCTCATGTTGCAGCCGCAGCATCATCACAACGTCAGCCCCTACAAGGCCTTCGCGCATGTCAGTGAACACCTCGCTGGTGAGCGTCTCGATGCCCCGCGGCAGCAGGGTGTTCGGCGCAATCACCCGTGTGCGAACCTGCATCGCGCCAAGAAGCAGCAAATTGGACCGGGCCACGCGCGAATTGGCAATATCGCCGCAGATCGCCACGGTAAGCCCCGCAAGTCGGCCCTTGTGTTGGCGGATCGTCAAGGCATCGAGCAGAGCCTGTGTCGGGTGTTCGTGCGCTCCATCACCGGCATTGATGACCGCGCAGCCCACCTTTTGGCTCAGGAGCTCGACGGCACCCGAGGCGGGATGCCGGACGATGATGACGTCAGGCTGCATCGCGTTCAGCGTCGCCGCAGTGTCGATCAGCGTTTCGCCCTTGCTCACTGACGAGGTCTTGACCGACATGTTGGTGACCTGCGCGCCGAGCCGCTTGCCGGCGATCTCGAAGCTTGCCTGGGTCCGGGTGGAGGGCTCGAAGAACAGGTTGATCTGGGTCTTGCCGCTCAGCGTCGGCAGAGATTTCCGCTGCTGCCGAGACACCGGGATCATCGCCTCGGCTCGGTCGATGAGCTCAAGGATTTCGTACTGATTGAGCTGGGAAATAGCGAGGAGATTGCGGTGAGGGAAGGGTCGCCTGCTGTGTCCCGCCGGGCTGGTCATGCCGCTCCTCGTCTGGTCGGGGCGGGGTCTACCCCGCATCATTCGACGGGGCAAGTCTTAGGCGGTCCAAATATCCCTGCAAAATATAGGAGGCCGCGAGCTTATCTACGACCTCTGCCCGACGATCGCGCCGCGTGTCGGCCTCGATCAGCACGCGCGTCACGGCCGATGTCGATAGCCGCTCGTCCCAAAAAACAATCGGAAGCGGGGTCTTTTGCGCGAGATTGCGCGCAAAAGCCCGCGTCGACTGCGCCCGCGGGCCCTCGGAGCCGTCCATGTTCAGCGGCAGCCCAAGAACGAGCCCGACCGCTTGATTTTCGACGATCAGTTCCAGGAGCCTGGCGGCATCTGCGGTGAACTTGGTCCGCGCGACGGTCTCGAGCGGCGTCGCGGTATAGCGCAGGCCATCGGAGACTGCGACGCCGATGGTCTTGGTTCCGAGGTCGAGCCCAAGCAGCTTGCCGCTGGCCGGAAGCGTTCCGGCTGAACTGTCGCGTTCCATGCGAATTCGCTAGCTGTTGCATCTGGCAGAGGCAAGGAATCGATGAAGCTCACGTGGTTCGGAGGCAGGACACTGCGCATCTATGCCGGCGGCGAAATTATCGTCATCCACCCGGATAGTGCGCCGACCACCATAGATCGGAACGAGTTGCTGTCCGCCGCGGACCGGCTGATCGATCCCAATCAGGACTCGATCCCACGGATCGACCCAGCAGAATGGCGGCCCAGGCCGGCCGCGAGGCTGATCGACGGTCCTCGATCGACCGAAATCGTACGGATTGCGGATTCAACGCTACTCATATCAGCCGCGGGCGAGCCGCCGCTCGTGCTGCTCGGAGAGGGAGATTCGCCCCGATTTGGGCGATGGGCCGATGGAGCGGTCATGATCCTCATGTCTGCCCGTGAATCCCTCGTTGCGGAGGCAACAGTTCTGCTGGACGTCGCAAGGCCACG
>Ga0134125_10006787_pt1 | contig 12933 bp, 20 predicted proteins | sample KB31751_FD_96464 | JGI IMG/M metagenome (GOLD analysis project Ga0134125, IMG submission 96464) | Terrestrial soil microbial communities with excess Nitrogen fertilizer from Kellogg Biological Station, Michigan, USA - KB3-175-1 | ecosystem: Environmental > Terrestrial > Soil > Unclassified ... | reverse complement strand
GACCTCGAAGCACTCCGCGACGCAGGCCAGACAGTTGAGATACGCGTGCTCGGGCTGGCGACCGTCGCCGACGACGTCACCCCCGAGCTCGCGCTGGCAACGATCGCGTCGGTCGAGGTCCTAGGCGCATTCCGAGCGCCGCGGGCGGTCAAGGCCGCCCTCGCCCCTCGCATTATCAGCTGAGTTGCCGCCGAGCCCGCCGGTCGGGCGCGGCAGCGACCGTCACACGGCACCAACCGACCGGTCGACGCCGGACATCCCACCCCGAAAGGTCTCTCATGGACGACCACCGCATCGCCGGCATGTCCGAAGCACTCAGACTCACCCGCGCAGGGCAGCTGACGGAGGCCTTCGCGCTGTTGCAGCGCACGCTCGGCGCCGCACCTCCTGCCGGACCGGACGGCACGGGCCCGGGGATCCCGGGGCTTCCACGGGGTGGCCGATTCCCAGGTGGCCACCACGTCCCATACCCGGGCCAGCACGCCATGCCGACCACCGACGAGCTACTCGACCAGCTCCGAGGCGCGCTGAGGTCGAAGCCGAGCGCGGGCCTCCATGGTGGACTGGCCGACCTGCTAGGTGACCTGGCCGCCGGCAGCCGCGGGGTCGCGCGCCCCGGTGGGGCGGCGGCCGCTGCACCGGGTGGCGAGATCCGCCACCTGAGTCACACCGAACCGGGCGGCACCCGAAGCTACGACCTCTATATCCCCACCGGCTACACCGGTGCGCCGGTGCCCCTGCTTGTCATGCTGCACGGCGGTAAGCAAGACACCACCGATTTCGCCGCGGGCACTCGGATGAACGACCTCGCTGAGCAACACACGTTCCTCGTCGCCTACCCGCAACAGTCCAGCGCGGCCAACAGCGGTGGCTACTGGAACTGGTTCTCCACCGCCGACCAGCAGGCTGGCTGCGGCGAACCGGCGATTATCGCCGGCATCACCCGCAAGGTCATGGCCGACCACGCGGTCAAGCCCGCCCAGATTTACGTAGCCGGATTCTCCGCTGGCGCAGCGATGGCGGCAGTGATGGCCGCGACCTACCCCGAGTTCTACGCTGGGGTCGGGGTGCATTCCGGGATCGCCTTCGGCGCCGCACACGACCTCGCGTCTGCGTTTACCGCTATGCGGACCGGCGGCTCACCTGCGCTGGGCGGCCGAGTGCCATTGATCGTGTTCCACGGTGACCGGGACCGGATCGTGGCGCCGGTAAATGCCGAAAACCTCGTCGCCGCCCGGCTGGCCACGACCAACACCTCGGTGTCGGACACTACACACCTTCACGAGCGGACCAGCCATTCCTGCACCCGGACTGTGCACACCGACCTCGAGGGCGCGGTGCTGGCCGAGTCCTGGACGGTGCACGGTGGCGGGCACGCGTGGTTTGGGGGCAGCCCGGTCGGGTCTTACGTCGACCCGATGGGCCCCGACGCCTCCGCGGCGATCGTCCAGTTCTTCCTCACACAACACGGATAATGCAGAAAACGGCGCGCCGCGATCGGCTGGCCTTATATCGACTGGCCTTATCTCGACAGCAGAATCGACCACCGAGCTCGACCCTTGAAAGCGGCTCCGATCGCCAATTCACGGAGATCGGGCGCCGTTCTCAGAGGCTCGTCGTGTTGCCCTACGACCAACGCGTGCCCGCCGCTGGATTAGCTTCGTGCGCGTTCGATGCCCTAGAGGCGTAGGTGTGCGATTGTTAGCATGCGGTCGGCGCAATGCTGGACCTTGGTGGGTGCAACCATGCGGATTGATGGGCCTACTCGGGGGTTCGTAGGGTGGCTGGTGCGCCGAAGATCACAACCACGTTGCCGGGCTGGACGATGACGTCTCGGCCGGATTGGGTAGTAGCTCGCCGCCATCAACAGTGAACGGCGGCTGGTAATCTAGTTTTACAACACTAAGCTAAGCCTTGGTCATCGGATCACCAGCCAATCCTGCGGCGACCGCGGCGGGCAAATCGAGGTGATTGCAACATATGGGACGGGATTGCTTCTTGTCGCCAAAGACCAGCTCGGAGACCGCCATGAAGACTTCCTCAGGCCTGGGCAGGCACTTGATCGTCTCCAGGTCCTGCTTCTGACCCGCTGACTCCACCCTCAAAGTGCCGTAACCGAGTAGCTGCCCCACAAAAGGCCGCAGGTAGCTCATACCGGTCACCTTCGTGATCATCATGGAGTTTTTGTCTCAATGATCCCGCTGATGATCATAAAGCGTTTATCGGTGACGATGAGAACCTCATGCCACCAGTGCAACACCTTCCATGCCAAACGAATCAGCACCCCGACCGCCACATACCACAGCAACGACTGCACCAACCACAACCCGGCCACACCAGCGACCAACAACGACAGTAGGAACACCCCAAGTACAATCCCGACCGTTTGCAACAGCACCGGCAGCAACATCGCCCAATGCCGCCGCACCCGGATCACCCGCCGCTCCACCGACGGGTCAAGCAATACCTGGGAGTGGTGACCGATCATCTCCAGCACCGCCAGCACATCATCGCACCCATCCCGAACACAAACCGCCGCTGCGATCAATTGCGCTATAGCCATTACAGCGCGCTCCAAGAGTAACCCACGATCACGTGCCCCTACCGCACGGTTTCTGACCAAGACATAGGAGATGACGGGGGGAGCGGCGCCAATCCCTCCGGCGCGAGCTGACGACAGCGGCGACGACAACGCAGACGACAACGCGGCGCGGCAGCAGACTGCGAAGCCGGGTGGCGGCGCAAATCCGAAGGCTAGAGAGCAGGTTGCGCGCTCCTGAGGATCAGTGGACTCAGTCGTTGCGGGAGGCCGTTTCGGTCGGTTGACGTGCAGGAACACTCTGAGCGGTTGATGTTGAACTGTCGGTCGCTGACTTTGAAAGCGCGTGAGGCTTCACGCCCTCCGTAGGTTCAAATCCCCATCGCTACCGCCCACTAGCAGGCAAGATACCGAGTGACCGACGAGACAAACCCCGGTGTACCCGGTCTCCGTCGGAGTTTCCGGTCTCATTTGACGGCGGTGCTGCCCAGGCGGACAACCCTCACCGCTGCCGACGCCCGGATCTCGTTTTCCACCGAATAGACCAGCTCGACGAGAATTGACGCTGAAATCACTATCGAAGTATCCGCGTCAGTCGCGTCATCCATCACCTGATGTGCCTTATCTGACATGAAAGCGTGAGAATTGACGACGAGCGAAGTGCCAGCGGTCACTGCCCGTGCGCCAAATCTCCCATACCTCACGCCGCTCGTCGACGGGCGCGTACCGAATCGGACGAGGTGCTGAGTTCGCCGTTGCTGCGAGCTTGGCGCAGCGTCTGGGGCTCCTCCTCGTCCCGGCCGAAGTCCTCCAAGCTGGAGGCGCAGGGAGCGTTCAGCTCGTCGGTGTTGACGGTGATCGCCTCGACCTCAACGGCGGGAAGATCCGCGACAGCTGGGCGACTGTCAATGTCAAGAGTCACGTCGACCTCGGCTCGGCCTCAGTGTCGGCGGTGGTTCGATTCGAACCCCGTCGGTAGCGTGGCATCGGGTACGGCAGTCGACGCGGCCGTCGACCTGCGCGGTGAGTCGAGCGCGCCACCCCCTCTGAGTGCCCACTGCTGAGAAGTTGCTAATCCCGTGAGGAGCGCAGCCGGTGGGGCGCCGGCGCGCGAGGTAGGCGCCGTGCCCGAAGGTGTTATTCGTCTGCGGATCGACCGGGCCTGGGCGGACCTGCACTCGCGACCAGGATCGCGCAGCACAAGGCGTACTGATTCGGGCGTCCGCCATGGGGGTATTCCTTCCTCGTCAATAGAGAAAGCGAGGTTGAACAGAGATGGGTACCGGCGACAAGGCCAAGGGGAAGTTGAAAGAGGCACTCGGGAATCTCACCGGCAGTGATGACCTCCGTAAAGAGGGCCAGGCGCAGCAGCACAAGGGACACCACGAGGAGCTGGCGGCTGAGGCACACGCACAAGCTGAGAAGCACGAGCGTGAGGCCGAACTTTTCGAGCACGAGGAGCGGAGACGCCAGGGCACCTGACACGACATCCCTCTGGCGACTCCCTGGCGCGATTGTCAGTAATCGGAGCAGCCGCACCCGGACCTGCCAGTCGTCCATAAGCGTTAGCTGACGCGGTGTTGCCCGCCACTCGTTTTGCACACGAGGGCGTTTTCAGGATGCACATGTCGCAAGCTTCGTGGTCGGGTGACGGCCTCATCGTCGCGCTGACGCGACTGTGGGTGGCGTCAACGCACGCGCCGACGAAGAGGGATGGAGTGCTGCTGTGCCGCTTCCGCTCCTCGGCGCCCCAGGGCGCCTGCGGTGCGGGTCGCTTGCCACCGACCAGCGTGCTCGGCCCGGGGAGCGAGGTCAGCTACATCGTCATGCTAGTGGCGCCGACCGGCGATTACGAAGGTTCCAATTGGCCACAGATGATCTGCACCGGGGGTGGCGGGCCTTACGCCAGCCCCATCGCGGATGAGCCCGAGCGATTTGACGCAGCCGCAGGCTGGTCTCCATATTGCTGGGGTGGGCGCAGCCGCAGCGCTGGTGCAACGGTGCTGGCCGACCACCGCGCAGGATCGGCGTCGGCGTCGGGAGACCCCGAACCGCTGCTCCAGCACCTCCACGGCGCGGCGCCTGCGGTCGGGGCTCACCAGTTTCCCTGGGCCGAGTCCTTGAGCATGTCGATGTCCAACGCCTGCTCGGCACCCCATCTTTTGAGCCGGGCGTTTTCCCGTTCCAGCTCCGTGAGCCGTTCTTAACGATTCCTTAAGGTGAACTTAGTTGCGGCCTGACTGGAATTACGCTGTGAGACTCCCGGCTTACGTAGAGTTCCATTACAATTACGCGGCGCAACCAGTCAGTACCGGAACAGTTACGATCTGAACTTTTTTGTGACCCCCTTGACAGCAGCAATCACCTAACTACTATCGATCGACGTTGGCCCTGGCCGACCACTGGTGGCGCATCGAAAGGACTGTATTACTATGGTCTCATCCGTTATTGTCGCTGTTCAAGATTTGATCACTAGTATCAGCGCGTTCCTCTCTACAATTTTTAGCTGACCCGCTAGCGTGATCTTGGACTATTGGGTCGACAACTTTCGGACTGGGTAGCGCTCGACTCGTGGAATCGGATGAGTAATCGCCGGGCAGGCCAAAGTCGTCATACCAGAGGTCGGCACGCATCAACCAAACTGATCTCCGGCGCACCGCGTGCGATGCCCGAATCGACAGGGGGATGGCATCGCGTATGACTGCGATCACATCACGATCGGCATGTTGGCTGGGCCGCCAGCGCGTCCGTGCGGCGTTGCAATGGGTTTGCCGCCAACGAGTCGGATGGTGAAACACTCCGTAAGTTTGTCGAGGGTGACAAGGCTGCACAGTTGATGTGTAAGCCACAGACCCAACCCCCCTGCTGGTGCTGTCACCGCGGGGAGCAGGCCCACGAAAGGGTCAGTAGGCCCAACACCGTGGTCGGTAACCGTCACCACGATGCGATCTAAGCTGGCCCAGACGCGGAACTGGACTGGTGGACGACCATGGCAGATCGCATTGGTGACGGCTTCGCATACCCCGATCACCAAGCCTTCGACATCGGTAGCGGCCAAGCGAGTGGTGGGGCTCACTTCGCGCACGGCTTCGCGAGCGGCCAGGGGCATCGGATCAATAAGATTGATGAGCGGTGGGGATGCTTCCAGCGGATCAGGATGTGTTGGTCGTGGTTGGGTGAGGAACACCTCCGGGCAGGTGTAGCGATCGTTGAGGACGTGGCGGCCATCAGCGGTCACCAGGTAGGGGTGGGTCTGGGCGACATCGTCGAGTACCTCGCTGGAGGCGATGCGACTGTCGTAGAGGCAAAGCGCCCATAACGGAAACTCATCGAAGGCATGGTTCACGGTGGCTTCATAACGTGCCCACCACTCCCACGGCACTTCCACGCCCGGCTGCGGCACCTCACCGACAAAGCGGATCTGCCGTGCCCCTTCCGAGAGGTGTCCGGTCAGCAACTGCCGAATTGACTTGATCACGCTGGCCGGCCGGAGGTATTGATCGCCCATGAACGACAGGCGCGACGTATTCGGCATCGCTGAGCACACCAGCCCGGTGTTCTGTTTGCCCAGGGCTACTACGGTCGGCGCACCGATCTCCAAGCCGCCTTGCAGAAACGGGACGACAACGCCCAAGAATTCCTCATCCGAGCTGTAGATGGCGACCTCATGCACCATACCGCGATGGCCCGCAGGTGCCGCTGGCGTCATTCCGGCGGCTCCACCCGCACCTCTTGTAGGTCGAGAAGCTCGACCAACGGCGCGGCGCCACCCCAGGCGGTCCGCAACACGACTGTCGCGTGGGCGCGCCGTGTGTGCTCGGCCAGCATGAGCAAAGCGCGATGATCAATGTAGGTGAGACCGGCTGCGTCGACCACCAACTCACCACCGTTAGGCCGCAAATCAGCGCGCTGCAACGCCAGGGACAACAGCTCGACGGTGGTCATGTCCAGCTCCCCGTTGAGCGAAGCCGCGGCCTGGTGCGAGGCGTGCAACCGGAACTGCGCCGTGCCGCGGTTGATATGCGGAGCATTCTCGATCACTCCGGTTGTCCGCATTTAACGGAAGATACAGGACCGCGATCCAATACTGCCGTATCCGAGATCGCCCACCCTGCTAGGAACCATCGACCGCCTGGTGACGGTGTGGTCCGGCCGACGCGAGCGAGGCGGGTAGGCTGCCGGACGCGGCGATCCGGGCCAGCGCTCCAGTGGACAGTGTGGGCTCCGACAGCGGCCGCAGGTCATCAAGCAGCACCAGAGCTCCTTACTCGCTCGGCGGGTCGGCGGAGAAGGCCGAGTCCGCGATTCATTGGCAGTACGGCGTTTCCTCGCCGGCACGCACAGACTCCTCGATCACCGCGAGCGCGTTGTGCTGGGCCGGGGAAGGGCAACAGCGCGCAGGCGTCGGTTCGGCTCAGCCAGCGGTGCGCCACGTGCAGGCTCGCGCCCAGCGTGACGTCACCGTCGCCGAGCAGCGCGGCAGCACCGGGAACCAGCATCACGGTGTCGTAGTAGTCGTCGTAGAACCACGCGAGGAATGGCCGCAGACCATTCCGCGGTCGCCCTACGACCCACCCTGCAAATAAGCAGGCCGCCGCAATATTGATACGTCGAACCGCTATCTCGAGTCGGGATCTCGTCGAGACATTGAAGCGCAACCTTGCAAGCTCAAGCGTGATGCTATTCCTGAGCGAGCGGAATTCGATACGCGATCACTAAGGCCAACGGGCCAGCAAGGCGAGGTGAAGGCGGGTAGCTATTGTGCCGAACGGCCTTGTTGCCGGGTTTGTATACGTCCACGCCCCGCGTGGCAGTGCATTTGTGCGCGTGGACGGAGCCTGTGACGAGGTAGGACGGCGTCTGGGGTTAGACGTCGTCGTCGTGATGCTGTCCATCGCGGGATTTCACTGTTCTCGTACGGTGTGTGCTCCTACGCTCGCTCGTTGGACGTCGGCTTGGCGTCGACTTGTTTGAACTGTGGTGACCGAGCCACCGGTCTGGGGGCAGCGCGTGAGCGACCGGCGAGATGACAACGGTCGGTATGCCAGGCCGCCGGCATGGAAGCGGAGTCCGCGCGGGGAGCTCCCGCCTGAGCGCTGGGGGCGACCTCGTTCAGGGCAGGGCCGCCCGGTAGCAAGGCCACCCGCTCCGGGGCAAGCCGAGCATGAGCTGGTTAGGTGGAGCCTTGGGGAATGGTCGTTTCGGTGGCGAGTGCGCAGGATCGTGCTGATTGGGTTGCTGGCGATCATCCTGATGCCGGTGATGGCCTTCGTCGTTGGTTGGCTGGTGTTCCCGGTGCCCTCGCCGGCGGTGGTGGCGGCAGCACGCAAGCAAGCCACCACCATCGTGGCGAGTGATGGGAAGACCGAGATTGGTCGTTATGTGCCGGAAGAGGGCAACCGGATTGTCGTCAGCCTCTCGCAGGTGCCCGTGCACGTGCAAAACGCGGTACTGGAGGCTGAGGACCGCAGCTTCCGGTCCAACCCAGGATTCGACATCGGGGCAATCGCCCGAGCTGCTGGGGAACAAGTCACCGGTGGCAGTGGCGGCGGCTCGACGATTACGCAGCAGTACATCAAGGTAGTCACCGGCCACGACGAGTACAGCTTGCTTCGGAAATTCCGTGAGGTGATCGTCGCAGCCAAGATCACCAAGCGGGAATCCAAGGACCAGATCCTGCAGGACTACCTCAACACCATCTATTTCGGCCGGGGTGTCTATGGCATCCAGGCTGCCAGCCAGGCCTACTTCGGCAAAAACGTGGAGAACCTGACCGTCTCCGAAGCGGCGGTCCTGGCTGGACTGATTCGCTATCCGTCCGGTTTGGATCCGGCTACAGACCTCGCGGCGGCCCAGGCGCGATGGAATCTGGTCCTCAACGGCATGGTCGAGCAGGGTTGGCTATCGCCTGCCGATCGGGCGGTGCAGCAGTACCCGGAGACGCTTCCGCTGAGTCAGGCCAGTCAGGCGCTCGGTGTGCCGACTGACGATCGGGCGCACATCATTGATCGGGTGCTGGAGGAGTTGGACAGGCAAGGCATTACCCGAGCGCAGCTGGCCGAAGGGGGTGGCCGGATCGTGACGACCATTGATCCCCGCGCCCAGCAGCTGGCGCGCGATGCAGCCCGCACCGAGCTGCGCGGGCAACCCGGCAACCTTCACTCCTCGCTGGTTGCGATCGATCCGCGCAGCGGAGCCGTGATCGCGTATTACGGTGGATCGGACGGCAATGGGTTCGATTTAGCCGGTGGGCTGGCGTGGAGTCCAGGATCGGCGTTCAAACCGTTCACCATGCTGGCGGCGTTGGAGCGCGGCATCGGTATGTACTCGGTTTACGCCGGGCAGTCCCCGCTGGTCATTGATGGTCGTTCCTATTCTAACTCCGAAAGCATCAACTATCCGAAGCTGACGTTGAAGCAAGCGATGACGCAGTCGGTCAACACAGCCTTCCTGCGGCTCGCCCAAGACGTGGGTGCCCAGGCCGTCCGGGACGCCGCGATTCAGGCCGGAATCCCAGAAGAGATCAACGGCAAGCGGGCCATGGCAGAACCGGACACTGGGGCACCCGGAATCGGTATCACCCTCGGCCAGTACCCGGTGCACACCATCGACATGGCCAGCGGGTACGCGACCTTCGCCGCTGACGGCATACGTCACGAGCCTTTTTTGGTCCGGGAGTACGACAACTCGCACGGCAGCGTCGCATACCAGCACCTCGACAAGCCGCAACCCGCATTCGACCAAACCGATCCCACTCGCAATGCGCAGCTGGCCCGCAACGTCACCGCCACCCTCACCGACGTGGCGCGCAGCTCCCAGATCCCCTTGGCAGGCGGCCGCCAGGTGGCCGCCAAGACCGGAACCAGCCAGCTTGGTGACACTGGCCACAACTCCGCTGCCTGGACAATCGGCTATACCACCTCGATTTCCACCGCGGTCTGGGTAGGCGATCCGGCCAACTCAGCGATCAAGAACGCCACTGGAGCCGACATCTTTGGACGCGGCCTGCCCGGAGAGACCTGGCAACGATTTATGAATTCGTACCTGCAAGGCACTCGTATGGCAGTGTTCCCTCCGCCTAAGCTGATCGGTCCGCGACCGCCGACTACCCGGTCCCCCGTGTGGCGTACCCATGAACGGCGCAACACTGATCCCTTCGCACCACCACAACGCGATTTCCGGGACACTGAACCCACGCCGGAGGAACGTTCAACGAGGCCAGCCAGACCGCCGCGCAATAATTGCTACCCGTTTTGCCAGGACCCGGCTCCGGACAGCGAGGGCTTGGGCCGCTGACTTGTGAAAGTGTTCATCGTGATTACCGGTTCCACTATGACAGAACCGGGCATCCAAGCGCCTTTGCGCAGCTTGTAGTCGGCCGGTGTTGGCTGCCGCCGATCGTGCTCGTCACGTCGGCCCGCTGTCACTTACCCCCCGACCTGGATCATGCACGGCGGTCCACCGGGCCTTCCTGCCGGTGCGGCCGGGGGGTTAGCTGTAGAAACTCGCGCTGGGCTCGGGTGGTTTGCCGCTGACACGGGTGATCATGCCGTGGGCGACGTCGCGCAGCTTGGTATTGCGGTGCGAGGAGGCGGCGCGCAGGATGTCGAAAGCCTCCTCGGCGGTGCACCGGTTTTGGCTCATGATGATGCCCAGCGCTTGATCGATGAAGCCGCGGGAGGACAGTGCGGTTTCGAGGTGGTGGGTGAGCTCGACTTGGTCGGCTAGTCGCCAGGCTAAGTGCAGTGCCCGCGTTGCCTCACCGGCGAAGCCCTCGGCCTGCGCCCGCTGCTGCCCGGTGAAGATTCCGGGCTGGCCACAGTAGAGGTTTAACGCCCCGTACACGCCGGGGCTGATCACCAGCGGGATAGACAGCACGGAGCCAATGCCGTGGGCCAGCGCATCGGCGCGGTAGGTGCCCCATCGCTCCTCGGTGGCCAGGTCGGTGATGGTCACGACCTGCCCGGTGCGCATGGCGGTCAGGCAGGGCCCGTCGTGGTGGCCATATTGCACCTCATCGAGGTTGGTCGCGATGGGGTCGCTGCCGGCCACGGTGAACGGACAGCCGTCGCGGCGCAGAGTGATCCCACAAGACAGCCCGGGTCCCAGGGTGGTGGCGTACTGGGCCAGCTCGGTCAGGAACTGAGTGAAGGTTTCGGTGTCGATGAGCAGTTGCTGAAGTTCGGCGGCGGCGGATGGGCCGGAAACGGGCGGTTCCATGAGTGTCGTCACCAGGCTCGGCGCGGACCGCCGAGCAAGTCGCAGATCGTCGCAGACGGAACGCCGCTTGCTCGACGCACTCGAGGTACCTCCGATGTCGGCGACTTTCCCACGTTTGAGCGGTATGGGCTACTGCGGACCCAACCATTCCCCAAAAGTGTTACGGTGCAAGCACGGTCCGGAAGCGCGGCCAACCCCTTGCGAGTCAGATGTGGGGTGATGCGCCGCCGGACCCTTGTTCTTTCCGCGCCAGGTGCCCGTGGCCGACTGCCGGTCGAGGGGCGGTCCGCGGCAGTCACCGGCATCTCCGTCGATATGCGTGCCCTACGTCCAGACTGCCGTGTCCGGCGCGATGGGCGGGAAGACGCCCCGCGCGCCCTGTTGTCAACCGATAACCGACGAGCTTGATCCCGCCGCGCTGGGTCAGACGGGCATCGCACTGGGTAGCGGAGCGCCACGTCCCGCCACCGGGGCGACGCCCGAACCGACGAGTACAGCGCTAACCCGAGCTAGGTTAAGAACCACATGACCGAACGACTTAATGACCACAACGTCTCCCTCAACACGCAGTCAGCCCCCGGCGCGTGCGCCCAGATTCATCTGCCGTCCGGCCAGATCTGCGAGCTGCCCATCATCATCGCGGGAGCTGGTTCCTGTCTTCGCCCGGCGCCGCCCCTGCTGCCTACGGGGGCCGGGTGTTGATGGTGTCTCAGATCGATTCGAGCAGTACCCCCATGAACACCACCGCGCCGCAACCCGCCAGCGGGACCACCGGGAGTAAGAATCCGGTCCGGCGAGCCCCCTCGGCCGCGGAAGTGATGGCCGCGGTGTGGTGTCGCTCGGTCGGCAGCGCCTGGACGCTGGAGCTGCGCGAACTCGACAGGGACACCGGGCTGGGCCCGATCAGGGACTGGATCAGCTCGGGCGTACCGATCTCACAACAGGTGCCGCCGGAGACGCTGGCCCGGTCGCTGCTCGCCGAACACGGGCTGGCGCTGATCCGCGTTCCCGCCACCGGTCCCGGTACCCACACTCGGCGCCCCATCGGCTACGTCCGCGCCACCACTCCACCCTCCGACGCTGATGTAGGCCACCGGGTGCCGGGCGCTTTGTGACTCACCACACGGCTAACCCTGCCCCCCGCATCACCCAGCCTGGATCGGTCGGGTATACCACGACCGCCTCGACTGCCGGCCATCCTGGCCGAGATCGGGAGAGGACTCACACGAGAATCCACGTGCGAGTGCGCATGATGGCTGTAGGGTGCGTCGCGAAGATGGCTGGCTGGCGACGGGCCAAGCGCAGTCTGTAACAGGCTGGAGGAGAAGCATCATGGCAACAGGCACAGTGAAGTGGTTCAACGGGCAAAAAGGGTTTGGTTTTATCGAACAGGAAGGTGGGGGCCCGGACGTCTTCGCGCACTACTCGAACATCGCTGCCCGAGGCTATCGGGAGCTACAGGAGGGCCAGAAGGTCTCCTTCGACGTCACGCAAGGTCCGAAGGGTCCGCAGGCCGAGAACATCTGTCTGGTCTGACCGTCCGAATACGCGAAATCTCCGTTGCTCCGGGAACAAGACCCGGGGTTTTCCCGTATTTCGAAGATTTGCTTGCCCGTAGGATTTTTGCGGACGAGCTCCTAGGCGGATTTACTCCGGCGAGGGGTGGGGAATGTGCCAGTCCCCACCCCTCGCGGAGCGCAACGCCGATCAGGCGCGCGCGCCATATCCGGCCCTCACTCCACGGCCACTAGTCCGCGGTGCGCGTCCTCGAACGCCTTCAAACCTCAGCGGAAATCCGGCCACGGTCCGACACCTGACGACCAGCTTCGCGGGCCCGTGCGCGGATCGCAGCGGTCTGCTCACGATTCTCCCGCGCCGGTGCGGACGGACGAGAACGAGAATTCGACACGGTGGTGCGCTTGCCGACCCTTGCGGCCCGTGTTCGGCCGGACGACCACACAAGCGTCCGCTCATCAAGCAGAAGAGTGGCTGGAGCGCGACCGGCACGCCTCGCCTGGCACCAGCGGTTCCGCTGAGAAATGCGGCGGATCTGGCCTCCGCGCCGACTTCGAGGTCAACCGGCTAACCAGTCCGGCTAACGCCACTGGTGTCTTGAAGTAATTGACGGTACCTTTCGCGGTGACCGACTGCTCTTCGTGCGCGCGGCACCATAG
>Ga0134125_10006785_pt1 | contig 12935 bp, 12 predicted proteins | sample KB31751_FD_96464 | JGI IMG/M metagenome (GOLD analysis project Ga0134125, IMG submission 96464) | Terrestrial soil microbial communities with excess Nitrogen fertilizer from Kellogg Biological Station, Michigan, USA - KB3-175-1 | ecosystem: Environmental > Terrestrial > Soil > Unclassified ... | reverse complement strand
GCACCTCCGCGGCGCCTGGCTAAGCTGATCTACCGCACCGTCGTCGGCCCGCCGGTGCCCGATCCCGTGCGCGCCTGGCGCGGGACGGCCCGCGAGGAGCTCCAGGTCCTGCGGGTGCTGCACGTGGGCGACTGCGGCGTCCGTCGCATGGAGACCTCGCACGATCTGTACGGCCCCCCGGGCTACCCGCTGTTCGCCGCCGAGCGGCTACTGCGTGACGGTGTGGGGATGGAGTTCAGCCACTACTTCGCGGTCTCGTTCGAGAGCCTGCCCGACATGGAGACCCTTCATCGGCACACGCGGCTGAGCGGCGATCCGGACGTCGTGCTCGTGCAGGTGGGCTCCGCGTACACGCGCCGGATCCTGCTGCCCGACACTCGCCGCGTGCATCAGCTGCGCGACGACGTGGGGCGCCGCGCGGGCCGGCTGGTGTTCGCGTTCTACAAGGTGCTGCGCCCGTGCCTGCGGCTCTTCGGGCGCCACTCCGCCGAGTACACGGGAGCGGACGAGCTCGAGCGGTTCCTGGACCGCACGCGGAGCGTGTGGCCCCACGCCGAGGTGGTGCTGGTCGCGCCGTTCCGGCGTTCGCCGGGCTACCCGTCGGGCGAGCCGATCGCGGCTCGCATCGAGTCGGACCTGCAGGCGATTGCCGCGGCGCGCCCGGGCGTCTCGGTGTTCGACGCAAACGAGGCTCTCGGCCGCAACCCCGAGCTTCGCTGCGTGACGGGCTACAACCTGAACGGCCGCGGCTGCGAGCTGGTGGGCATGCAGCTCGCCGGCTGGATGCTCGCGCACCAGGTCGCCGACGCCATCAGCGGCCTGCTCTAGTCGCCGCCGCCCGCCCCGCGGACTACCTTTACGGCGCTCGCCGCTCCGAGGGGGACCGTGAACCGGCAGTCGTACGCGCTGAAGGTGGCCTGCCTAGCCGCCGTGTACTACGGCGCTGCGAAGCTCGGGCTGAACCTGGCGTTCTCCGCCAAGAGCGTGACCGCCGTCTGGCCGCCGACGGGCATCGCGCTGGCGGCCCTCGTCCTGTGGGGCTACCGCTACTGGCCCGGTGTGGCCATCGGCGCCCTCTTGGCGAACGCCTGGACGGGCGTGCCGTTCTACACGGTGCTCGGGATCACGCTGGGCAACACGCTGGAGGCGCTGGTCGGCGCCTACCTGCTGTTGCAGGTCGCCGACTTCGATCCGAAGCTCGAGCGGGTCAGGGACGTATTCGCCCTGGTGATCCTGGCGGCCGGGATCAGCACGACCGTGAGCGCCACCATCGGCGTGCTGAGCCTGCTCGCGGGGAACGAGGTCGACGCCGACGCGTTCGGCTCGACCTGGCGGACCTGGTGGCTCGGCGACATGGGCGGCAATCTCCTCATCGCCCCGGCGCTGATGGTGGGCGTGACCCACTGGCCGTACGACCGGGCGCCGGGAGGCAGGGCCGAGGCGGCCCTCACGGCGGCGGCGGTGGCCGCGCTGAGCGCCATCGTGTTCACGCAGGAGGTCGGCCTGACCTACCTCCTCTTCCCGCCGCTGATCTTCGCGGCGCTGCGCTTCTGGCAGCCGGGCGCCACGGGCGCCGCCCTGATCATGGCGGCGATCGCGATCCCGCTGACCGAGCACGACCACGGTCCGTTCTCCGCCAACACGCCCGACGAGCGGCTGCTGCTCGCGCAGACGTTCGTGGGCGTGGCGTGCCTCACCGGGCTCGTGCTGGCAGCGGTGATCACCGAGCGCAAGCGGGCTGAGGAGACGGTCGAGCGCATCGCGGAGACGCTCCAGGAGAGCCTGCTGCCCTCGCGCCTGCCCGACATCCCGGGGCTCGAGGCGAGCGTCGACTTCCGCCCGGCGGGCGAGCGCCATCGCGTGGGCGGCGACTTCTTCGACGTCTTCGAGATGGACGACGGCAGCTGGGCGGTGGTGGTGGGCGACGTGTGCGGCAAGGGCGCCGGCGCCGCGGCGGTGACGGGTCTGGCCCGCCACACGCTGCGCGCGGCGGCGGTGCAGGAGTCTCGTCCCAGCTCGATCCTCAGGCTGCTGAACGACGCGATGCTGCGGCAGCGCTCGCTCGAGGAGTTCTGCACGGTGGCCTGCACTCGGCTCGAGCTGGCCGGCGCCGACAGGGTCCGGGTGACGGTGTCGAGCGGCGGCCATCCGCTGCCGCTGGTGCTGAGGGCGGACGGCGCGGTGGAGGCGCTCGGCCGCTTCGGCACCCTGCTCGGCGTGGTGGAGGACCCTGAGCTGAGCGACCACACGGCCGAGCTCGCGGGCGGGGACTCGCTCGTGCTCTACACCGACGGGCTGACAGACGCGTACGCGCCGCAGCGGGTGGTCACGTCCGAGGATCTCGTCTCGATCCTGGAGACGTGCGCGGGCCAGAGCGCGCCCGAGATCGCGCGTGGCATCCGTGGCGCGGTGCTCGACGGCGGCGTCAAGGAGCCGCGCGACGACATCGCCCTCCTGGTGCTGCGCCTGCCGGATCGCGCCCGGGTGGAGGACAGTGAGATCAGGACGCTGCTTCCCCGCGATCCGCACGCGGCGTCGGTCGCGCGCGAGCGGATCGCCGAGCTCGAGCCGCTGCTCGGCCGGGTGCTGTTCGGCAGTGTCCGCCTGCTCGTGAGCGAGCTCGTGACTAACAGCGTCCGCCACTCCCACGCCGGCGTCGAAGACCCGGTGGGGCTTCGAGTGGCGGTGTTCGCCGACCGCCTCCGCGTGGAGGTGAGCGACCACGGCACCGGCTTCCAGCGCAGGGTCCCGGCTCCCGAGCGCGGCAGCGGCTCGGGCTGGGGCCTCTACCTGGTCGACCAGCTGGCCGACCGCTGGGGCGTGGACCGCGACGAGGCGGTCCACGTCTGGTTCGAGATCGACCGGGACTAGCCGGCCCGCAGGGCGTTGACCAGGTCGTTCGGGAGCTCGCGCCTCGTGAGCTCGCCACGCCGGCGGCCCTCCGCGAGGGCGGCCGCCATCTGATCGACGTGCTCGGCCGCGGCGAGCAGCACGATCGCCGAGTGCTTCGGCGGCACGTCGGCGCGCACCTCGTCGAGGTAGGCGCTGTGCTGGTGCGGGGCGCTGTGAGCCTGAGCGAGACCTCCGGCAGATCCGCCGACGGCCAGTCCCGCGGCGAGGCCGGCGGGCCCGAACAGCAGGCCGACGACTCCACCGGTGAGCGTGCCCTCGAGCGTCTTCTTGCCGATCACGTCGCCCTCGTCCTCGGCGTCCAGCCACTGGCCGCCCACGTTGCCGCGAACCTTGATCTCGTCGTGCCGGTGGTGCTCGACCACGGCCGCCTCGCGCAGCCAGGCCGCCTCCTTGTCCGCCTCATAGGCGTCGGCGAAGGCGTGGTCCGCGTCGGCGACGTGCGGGTACACCATCACCGCCAGCTCGAGGTCCATCGGTCAGTAGCCCGTCCCGGTCTTCACGCGCTCGCGGTCGAGCGCGTGCAGTCCGCCCTTGACCTCGAGCCGCGCGCATGCCTCCGCGATGTCGCCCGCGAGGCTGTCGACGAGCGGCTGCGGCAGGGTCTCCTTCACGAGGATGCGCATGATCGTCATGTGGTCGGCGTTCGGCGGGAGCGTGTAGGCCGGCACCATCCAACCGCGCTCCGCCGCCAGCTGCGAGGCGATGTCGAACTCGTCGTAGCCGTGCTCGCCAGCGAGCCTGAACGCGACGAGCGGGAGCTGCTCGTGATGCTCCTCGCCGACGAGCTCGAAGTTGCCGGTGGCGAGGATCTGGTCACGCAGCGCGTGCGCGTTGCGCTGCATCGTCTCCATGATCTCGCGGTAACCCGCGTGGCCGTAGCGGATCAGGTTGTAGTACTGGGCGAGCACCATCGCCGAGCCCGTCGAGAAGTTCAGGGTGAACGTGGCGTCGCGCTTGCCCAGGTAGTTCTCGTAGAAGACGAGATCGTCCGGAAGGTCCGACGTCTCGCGGAAGATCAGCCAGCCCAGGCCCGGGTAGACGAGGCCGTACTTGTGGCCGGAGACGTTGATCGACCGGACCTGCTCGAGCCGGAAGTCCCATGGCGAGTCCGGGTAGAGGAACGGCCACACGAATGCGCCGCTGGCGCCGTCGATGTGCAGGGGGACGTCGAGGCCGCGCTCGTCCCTCACCCGCACGAGCAGGTCGTTGATGCCCGGGATGTCGTCCGCATGGCCGGTGAACGTCGTGCCGAGCACCGCGGCCACGCCGATCGTGTTCTCGTCGAGGTGGGGCTCGACGTCCTCGGGACCGATCGTGAGCCTGTCGGGCTGCAGCGGGATGATTCGCGGCTCGACGTCGAAGTAGCGGCAGAACTTCTCCCAGACCACGTGGACGTCGGCGCCGAACACGAGGTTCGGCCGCTCCGTGCTCTTGCCGGCGCTCTCGCGGCGGCCTCGCCACTTCCACTTGAGGGACAGCGCGCCGAGCATGATCGCCTCGGACGAGCCCTGGGTCCGGGTCCCGGTCGTCTCGCCGGGCGCGTTGAAGAGGTCGGCCAGCATGCGGATGCAGCGCTTCTCGATCTCGGCCGTCTGCGGGTACTCGGCGTGGTCGATGTAGTTGCGGTGGAGCGCCTCGGCTATCAGGCGCTGGGCCTCCGGCTCCATCCAGGTCGTCACGAAGGTCGCGAGGTTGCGGGCGGGCAGCCCGTCGAGGATCAGCTCCTCGCCGACGAGCCGCATCGCGTCGATCGGCGGCATGCCCTGCTCGGGCAGCTTGTGGTCCGGCGCCGGACGGCACATGAACGCGGTCCCGTACGGATCCGAGTACGGCTCGGTGGTGGCCATGAAGCAGTCAGGATCGGTCAGCCGCGCGGACCGCGCATCACCCGATAGGGGTTACACGGGGCTGGCGCGCCGGCGCTCGAAGAGGCTGCCCAGCGCACAGGCGAGGAAGCAGGCGGCGCCGAGCGAGGTGTTCCAGTTCGCGGCGGCCAGGTCGAGCACGGATCCGTGCGAGGGGACGACGTAGCCGGCGACCGCGGAGATTCCGAAGAAGACGCAGCCAAGCAGGTTCACAAGGGGCTGCCAGCCACGGCGCCCCGGCGCGAGGTAGGCGATGACGCCGGAGACGAGGAAGCAGACCGAGCCGAACGCGTCGGGCCGCCAGACGAGCCGGTCGTATCCGGAACTCGAGAGCGCCGTGTCGAGCGCCCGGAAGGTCGAGACGTTGAAGAACAGCGTGCCGGCGGATTGGATGACGGCGCTCCACCACGCCGCACGTCCCGCGCCGGCCGCGTGGCGCATGCGAAACGCCTGGCGTGTCTGAAGCGCTCCCCCCGACGTGAAGAAGAGCGAGCCGACGAAGAAGGTGATTGCGTCCGCGCGCTCGCCGACGAGCTGCGCGTAGCCCGGAAACGGCCCGACGAGGAAGCAGACCGAGCCGAGGGCGAAGGCGAGCGCCACTAGGCGATCGTCACCACGGCCTGCGGCAGGATTTGCGCGAGCTCAAGGCATCGGATCGTCCGCCGCGCGCCGGAGGCGCGCCTCATCCGGATCAGGTGACCCCATACTTGTGCAGGTGGGTATGAGGCTGCTGATCGTGGAGGACGACGCCGCGCTGCGCGGGGTGCTCCTGCGCAGCCTGCGCGCCGAGGGGTTCGAGGCGGACGCGGTCGCCACCGGCCGGGATCTGCTGCGCCGGGCGAGCCACTCGGCCCCCGACGCGTTCGTGATCGACATCGGGCTGCCCGACGCCGACGGCCGCGACGTGTGCCAGGCGCTGCGCAGCCAGGGGATCGGCGCGCCGGTGCTGTTCCTCACCGCGCGGGACGCGCTGACCGACCGGCTGAGCGGCTTCAAGTCGGGCGGCGACGACTACGTGACGAAGCCGTTCGACATCGAGGAGGTGGTGGTCCGCCTCGAGGCCCTGCTGCGGCGCGCGGGCTCCGAGCCGACCGTCGACGTGAGCGGCCTGACGCTCGATCCGTCGGAGATGACGGTGACCGGCGGCGATGTGACCCAGTCCCTCACGCCCACCGAGTTCCGGCTGCTCGCCGCGCTGGCCGCGCACGTGGGCAGGGCGGTGTCGCGCGGCGAGCTGGTCCACACAGCGTGGCCGCATGGCGCGATCGTGCAGGACAACACGCTCGACGTGTACATCGCGCGGTTGCGGCGCAAGCTCTCGCGGGTTCCGGGCGCGCATTCGATAACGACCGTTCACGGCGTGGGGTACCGGCTGCAATGAGGAGCCTGCGCGGGCGCCTGCTGTGGTCGGCCGTCGGAGCCGTGGCCGTGGTGCTGGCGGCGCTGACGATCGGGTTCAACATCGTGCTGGAGGACCGGCTCGAGACCGACGCGCGCAATGTGCTGGAGAGCCGGGCGGCCGGCGAGCTGTCGGCGCTGAAGATCGAGCGCGGCAACCTGGTGCCGGCGGAGACGCCCGACGACAGCGTCCTCGAGAGCCAGATCTGGGTCTTCCAGGGGAACCGCGCGCTCGAGCGGCCGCGCGCGAGCGCCCCGGTGGACCGGGCGGCGGCGAGCCTCGCGGGCGGCCCGCGCCGGACGCTCGACGCGCACTCGACGCGGCTCTACGCGCTGCCGGTCGTGCGCAGCGGGCAGCGGCTCGGGACTGTGGTCTCGGCCGTGTCGCTCGAGCCGTACACCGAGACGCAGCACACGGCGCTCATAGCGTCGGTGATCATCGCCCTGGCCGCCCTGGCGACCGTGGCCGCGGTGGCCAACAGGCTGATCTCACGCGCGCTTCGCCCCGTCTCGCTGATGACGAGCCAGGCGGCCGAGTGGAGCGAGCGCGACCTCGACCGGCGCTTCTCGCTCGGCGAGCCGCACGACGAGCTGACGCAGCTCGCGGCGACCCTCGACGGACTGCTCGACCGGCTGGCCGCCACCCTGCGCCACGAGCAGCGCTTCTCCGCGGAGCTCTCGCACGAGCTGCGAACGCCGCTCGCGAACGTGATCGCCGAGGCCCAGTTCGCCATGCGGCACGCGCGCGAGACGGACGAGTACCGCGCGGGCTTCGAGCAGGTTCTCCAGAGCGCGACCCAGATGAACCGCATCCTCGACACGCTGATGGCCGCCGCCCGGGCGCAGCTCGACCCGCAACGGACGACGAGCGACGTGGTGGCGTGCGCTCGCGCGGCCATCGACGGCTGCGGCGCCCTCGCGACCGAGCACGGGATCGAGATTCAGCTCGAGGGCGCTTCGGTGCGCGCCGCCGCGGACGCCGACCTGGTCGAGCGGATCCTCGCCCCGCTGATCGAGAACGCCTGCCTGTACGGGCGCAGCCGCGTGCTGGTGTCGGTGCGCAGGGAGGGCCCGCAGGTGCTGTGCACCGTGGAGGACGACGGGCCGGGCGTGGCTCCCGGGGAGCGCGAGGCGATCTTCGAACCGGGGCGCCGCGGTGAGCCCGGCGCTTCCACGGCCACCGCCACCCGCGGCGCCGGCCTGGGCCTGGCCCTGGCGCGGCGGCTGGCGCGCACCGCGGCCGGCGAGGTGGACGTCGCCGCCGGCGGGCCCGGTGGCAGCTTCGTGGTCCGGCTCCCGGCGGCCTGACGGCCGCTCAGGTTTTGTTCAGGTTTCGGCGCCGGGTCGCTGCCACCCTGTTCGCATGAGCAACTCTCGAGCCATCGTGATCCTGGCCGTGGTGGCCGGCGTCCTTCTCCTGGTGGTGTCCGGCATCTACTTCGCCGAGCCCGCCCACTCGCTGCCGTCGTTCTTCCCCGGGCACGCCGGGGCGAACAGCTCCGAGTTCTCGCACCACCACACAAAGCACGGGATCGCGGCGCTCGTCGTGGGTCTCGGCTGCCTGGTGTTCGCCTGGTTCGCCACGGGTCCGCGCTCGCAGGCCGCCCCACGCCCGGACGCGCAGACCTGAGAGTTGACCCACTTCGTCGCCACCCACGGCATCCTCGCCGTCTTCGTCCTGATGGCGGTCGACGCGCTGCTGCCGGTCGGCGGCGAGCTGATCATGGTCGTGGCGGGGGCGATTGCCGCGGGCGCGGTGGGAGGCAGTCCGCACTTCTTCGGCAGCACGCTTTCGGACGGAGCCGAGACCTACTTCGCGCTGGCGGCCGCCGGCACGCTCGGGTATCTGATGGGCTCGCTCGCAGGCTGGGGAATCGGACGGGGTGTGGGCCGTGACGTGGTGGATCGCCACGGGCACCTCGTCCACCTCGGCCCCGCGCGGATGGCGCGGGCCGAGCGTTGGTTCGCGCGCTGGGGCGACTGGGCGGTGTTCCTCGGCCGGCTCACGCCGCTGGTGCGCTCGTTCGTCTCGATCCCGTCGGGAGTGTTCGGCGAGCCGCTGCGCCGGTACACCGTCCTGACGCTGGCCGGGTCAGCGATCTGGTGCTTCTTCTTCGCGGGCCTTGGCTGGGCGGTGGGCAGCGGCTACAAGAACGTCGACCACGTCACGCACGTGATCGAGGCGCTGATCGTGGTGGCCCTGATCGGCTTCGCGGTGTACCTGCTGCGGCGGCGCTCGCTGACACGCCGCTGAACTCGCGCATCCCGGCGTGGAACTGCGCCACGTGCTGCGGGCCGAAGTGGCTGCGCCAGTCGCCGACCACGCCGCGGCGTGCCGTGGCTCCGGTGGCGAGCGTGCGCGGCGAGAGGCTGAAGCGCGTTCTGGTTCGCACCCGATCGACGATCGCCTCCGGCGTGCCGGCGGGGAGGTCGATCTCGAAGAAGCCCAGTATCCGCGCCAGCGTCTCCGCGGGCGCCGCGCGCAGATCCTCGTAGCGGAGCCCGAGGAAGCGGTCCGACCGCTCGGTCAGCTCGCGCCAGCCGGCCACCCAGGGCACGTACTCGTCGAGCGTCAGGCCGATCGAGTGGCTGAGCGCATGCGGCGCCGGGAGCTCGGTGTAGAGCGCGTGATGGCGATGGTGCGGGTCGGCCAGCACGTGGTACATCCGCGAGACGCACTGGTCGCGAAGATCTCGGTGCAGGACGACGGCCTTGAGCCCGAGGCGCTCGAACAGCGCCACGTTCTCGGGAAGCGGGCGGGTGTGGAGCTTGATCACCGACAGCCGGTCCGACGGCAGCGACTCGAACACGCCCGCGCAGATGTCGTGCTCGAACGTGCAGCCGTCGGCATCGCGATACGGGCGGCAGGCATAGCCCGGCACCTCGGCGAGCAGCTCGGCCAGCCAGGTGCCGCCCGCCTTCGGAAGACTTGCGATCGGGACGACCCTCGGCCAGCGGTGCTCGCGAGCGATCGCGATGTCGCGCGAGCGGCGACGCGCCAGCCTCATTCGCGTGCGGGTCGACGTCCACCCGCGGGTGGTGGAAACCGCCAGACGCAGCCGCGTCCGCCGAACGTGTTCCCGCATCGATCGCAAGTTACCAAGGGGGGTGCACCGGCCCACCGGTCTACCCCCGCGGTGGTACGGCCCGCCACGCTCCGTCCGCTGAGCGATGCGAACCCTGCCTAACGCGCTACGGCCAGCTCGCGCTCGGGCAGATAGCTGAGCCCCTCCTGGAGCACGCTGACCACCTGCGGATCGAACTGCGTGCCCGAGCAGCGCGAGATCTCCTCGACCGCGGCCTCGATGCTCGTGCCCGCCCGGTAGGGCCGGTCCGTGGTGAGCGCCCCGATCGCGTCGCACGCCGACACGATCCGGCTGGCCAGCGGGATGCGCGGGCCGGTCAGGCCGTCCGGGTAGCCGCCGCCGTCCCAGCGCTCGTGGTGGGCGCGGACGAGCGGCGCAACCGCCTCGAGGCCGGGGACGCCGGCCACGATCTGGAAGCCCCAGACCGGGTGCATCGCCATCACGTCGCGCTCCTCGTCGGTGAGCGAGCGCGGCGCGTGCAGGATGTCCATTGGCACGCGCATCTTCCCCACGTCGTGGAGCGCGGCGGTCAGCTCGAGCTCGTACGCAGCCACGCGGTCGAGCTCGAGCTGCTCCCCGACCCAACGGGCGAGGTCCACCACGTCGTCGGCGTGCTCACTGGTGTAGGGGTCAGCGCGCCGGACGGCCTCGAGAAGTAGTCGCACCTCGGCATCGGTGTTCGCGTGCAGCAGCTGGTGCCCGCGCCGGTGCTCGAGCGCCTGGCCCGCGAGCGCGCCGAGCTCGGACAGCAGCTCGAGCTCGGAGCGGCGGATGCGCGGGCCCTGATCGTGAATGCGCACGGACAGCGCGCCGCGGACGGAGCCGTGCCAGGCCACCGGCGTGGCCGCGGCGCAGCCCGAGCCGAACTCGAGCTCGTCGATCGGCCGCGCGAAACGGCCGCCCGGAATCGAAGCGGGCTGCCCCTCCGCCAGCGCCTTCAGAGCGAGCTCGTGTCCCTCGGGCAGGCCCTCGCCGAGCGCATCGGGGTCGAGCCCGTGCTGAGCGACGACCACCACGTTCGCCAGCGATCCCTTCCCGCGGACGAGCATGCACGCCTCCTCGGCGCCGAGCAGCGTGGCGCTCTGGATCACCAGCCGGTCGAGCGCCAGGGCTGCGTATGCGAGCTCGATCCGCTGCGGCGCGCCGGGCACCGTGGATGGTTCCCGGTAGCCGACGGACTGCGGAATCCGTCGCGCCGGCGGGTCCTGGACGGGCGGGCTCAGCCACCTGTCCGAGCTGCTCGCAGCGCGCAGCACCGGGAGCACGGCCACGTAGGTAACGATCGCCATGCCGGACCAGACGCCGGCAATGATCAGCGCCACATGCAGCACGGCTGCTACTTGCCCCCGAGGTAGCGCAGCAGCAGCTTCGGCAGGGCGCTGCCGTCGTTCGGCAGGGCGCCGACCTCGCTGCTCGCGAACGCCACGAAGTTGCCGTGCGAGCTGAGCGCCGGTTCGGTGCTGGGGCCGTTGAAGGAGCCCTTGGGTCCGGGTCGCGACTCCCTGGACACGTTGCCCGAGCCGCGCTTCGACACGGGTGCGTTCCAGAGGAAGATGTCGCGGATCGAGCCGTTCGGATCCACGTCGCGGATCGCGGTCGACGGGCGGAGGTTCGTGGCCGCCGAGTCGAACGCGATGAACTGGCCGCTGCCGGAGATCACCGGGTCGTTGCTTGGGCCATTGCCCTGCGTCCTGACGCCGGCCGAGAAGCTGGCCATCTCCATCTTGTCGTTGGTCGGAGCGCCGTGCGACATCGTGCGGCGGAACACGTCGCTGACTGCGCCGTTGCCGTCGTGGGAGACGCCGCGGCAGAGGTTCTCGCACAGGTTCGTGGCGGTGGACTCGAACGCGACGTAGTCGCCGTTGTCGCTCACCGACGGGTGCGCGCTGGCGCCGTTGCCGGCACCGTGGGCGCCGGCGCTGACGAGCCGCTCGCGCCCGCGCTCGACGACCTTCGGGTGACGGTGGTTGTAGATCTTCTGGAAGGCCTGGTAGTAGACCTGGCCGCCGCGGACGTAGGCCACGCCCTTGCCGTCGGTCTCCTGGTCGGGCTGCACGCCATGCGCAATGCCGTAGGTCCGGCCCGCGACGAGGTCGCGCAGGAACACGACGCCGTTCTGGGTGTAGGTCACGAACTCGCACTCACCGTCGATCGTCGGATCGGTGGCGCCGTCCTGCCCCACGCTGACGAGCGTCGTGCGACGCGAGCGCAGGTTGCGGACGAACACGTGCGACGCGCCGGAGGCAGCGCCGGGCGCGAGGTTCGTGGAGGTGGACTGGAACGCCACGCAGTGCGGCGTGTGGTTGGTGTCGCCGTCCACGGAAGGATTGGAGCTGTCGCCGTTGCCCTGCTGCCCGCCGGTGCTCACGCTGACGCGCGAGAGCTCGCCGCCGAGCGCGCTCGGCGAGGTGCCGCGGTGCAGGACGAAGACGTCCTGGCGCCCGTTCGTGTCGCCGGGAACGAGGTTCGAAGCCATGCTCGCGAAGGCGTAGTAGTCGACCTTGCGCCCGTCCTGGGAGAACGAGCCGCCTCGGCTCGGGCCGTTGGCGTTGCGGCTGATGACCGCTGTTGCGCGCGTGCCGTGAACGGCCGCCACGGCAAGCGAAGTTGCGAATGCGAAGAGGAGCGCTCCGGCGACAGCGCCTGCGATCCTGCGCGAGTACATCGTGCCCTCCTGGCGCCCCGGCGGTTCGCCTTGCCCCCTGCACTGCGACCGCCGTAGCTCTGGTGTGAGCGGTTTGTTCCCTCGGGTGTGCGCCCCAGACGGGGGTACCTACGAATGCATAGGCTCTGTGAAGAAACCTTTTGCGGTGCTTATCAGGCGGCTGCGGCGTCTTGCGCCAAAACGGGCCCGCAGAGCACCATCTGCTCGTAGATCGCGTCGGCCTCGGCGCTCGTCATCCGCTCCGAGCCGACCAGGAGCGACAGCCCGACGGCGGCCTTCAGCCGCAGCGAGCGCACCTCGTCGTCCTCTTCGCGCGCGAGCAGAAGACCCTCCGCGCAGTCATCGAACAGCAGCCGCTCCTCGGGACACAGTTCGATCTCCGTGGCCAGCACCCCGAGTTTGGTCCGGACCCGGCGGTAGGCGGTGTAGCGGCGATCGGTCACGCGCGTCTCCCATGCTTCAGAAGTGGCTGGTGTCTGCCCGTGTTAGCGTCGGCCGAAACCGAATGCTTACGTCGCCGCCGAGGGCTCCGGCTCCGGGTCGGTGGCGCGCCACTCGCCCACCGTCTTGCGGAGCTGGAAGTAAGCGAACGCGCCGGGCACCGTAGGCAGCCAGAACGACAGCGCGCGATATGAGAGAACGGCCAGCACCGCCGTGCTGCCGTCCACGCCGAAGGCGATGAAGGCGCCGATCATGCCGCCCTCGACGCCGCCGACCCCGCCGGGGATCGGAATGACGTTCGCGAGCGTGCCGACGAAGTAGGCCATCACGACGACCGCGATCGGCGGCCCGCCGCCGTACGCATGGAAGGCGGCCCACAGGCAGGCGATGTCGAAGGCCCAGTAGCCGACCGCCCCCAGCAGCTCGATCCGCGGCTTGCGCACCAGGCCGATGGCCCCCACCACGCCGTCGTGGATCGTGGTCGGGATCGTCCCGATCCCCTCGAGCAGCTTGCGCCGGCGATGCGAGCCGCCCGAGAGCCTGCCCAGCAGGTGGCTCATGTCGTCG
>Ga0134125_10006783_pt1 | contig 12936 bp, 11 predicted proteins | sample KB31751_FD_96464 | JGI IMG/M metagenome (GOLD analysis project Ga0134125, IMG submission 96464) | Terrestrial soil microbial communities with excess Nitrogen fertilizer from Kellogg Biological Station, Michigan, USA - KB3-175-1 | ecosystem: Environmental > Terrestrial > Soil > Unclassified ... | reverse complement strand
TTTGATTCTATGCCATTTGCCGTCATGCTGAGATTTGTTTGGACGGTATCCAAGCACATATTGGTTGCGTAGCTCTATCCCAATTTTTGTAGCCACATCGGCCAAGTCATTCGGATTGTCAATAGCGAAAGCCCTTCCTCCCGTAATTTCCGTGATATCGCTCAACAATTCGGGACCTAAACGCTCCTCTTGATTCGGGAAAAAGTGATCATAGATGCCAATTGCGTAAATACTGATGTCCGCTTCCTTGACCATCGAACGTATTTCGCTTTCGGTGTACCGGCTATGATTGTCGCCCCCATCGGAAATGATCAGAAGAGCCTTCCGAGGATACTTTGCCTGACGCATCTTATTCACGCCAAGATAGATAGCGTCAAGCAAAGCGGTGCGTCCCTTGGGGACCGTATAAATCAACTTGCTCTGAAGTTCGGACACGCTTTGCGTGAAATCGGCAATCTCCTCCGGGCGGTCGGCAAATGTGATCATGAAAAATTCATCTTGCGGATTAGCCGCTTTGAAGAATTCAACTACCGCCTCGCGGGCCCTTTCAATTTTCGTATTCATACTGCCGCTCATATCGAAAATTAGCCCGATTGAAACAGGGGCGTCTTCGCTGGAAAAGTCGCGTATTACCTGCTGATCTTTGTCCTGATACAAGGCAAAATTGTCTTTGTCCAATCCGGTGACCAGGCGGTTCATGGGATCAGTAATGGTCACAGGCACAAGGACCAAATCCACCTTGACCTTCATGGGATCGTGTTGCTTGAGCCCTGCGGTTACCACTGAATTCGCAGGAACAGCTTTTTCAGGCGGCGCAACTGGAGGATTGATGTGCACCTCATGGACCTCGTCAGGCCTGGCTTGCGACCAGCACAAAGAGGTTGACAGGAGGAGAAGAAAAAAAGCAATGAAGAATGGTCGCGAGGCATTCATGACTGACCTTCCCATGACAGGACTGCTTACCTGGCGTTCCGCGCTTACGCCCGATAAATTAGGTCTTCTTAACTCTCTCTGAAGGCCGCCATGTCCCGCCCTATAAGCGCGATGCTAACACAGCCTGCGCAAAATAGAACCTGCTTTTATCACGTTTTTAATGCTTTTTCTGCGCAACAATTTACCTATCGGTGATGTCCGGAAATACCCTACTTGTCGCTACAGGATTGGCTTACAGACGATTTGCTCGCTCTCCATTTGCATGCCTGCTGTACAATTTTCCGGTTTCACGTTATGGCCACCATTACACCTTTTCGCGCGCTTCGTTATGACCCCAAACGGGTCCCTCCGCAGGACGTTGTCACGCAGCCTTACGATAAGATCACCCCGGCGATGCGCGAGGCCTACTACGCGGCGAGCCCGTATAACCTGGCCCGCATTATTCTCGGCAAGCCGGAAGCCACAGACGACGCGAACAACAATCCCTACAGCCGCGCGGCCGGATTTTTCCATGCATGGCGTAGAGAGGGCGTATTCCTGCAAGACGTTTTGCCTTCCATTTATCTCTATGCGCAAAGCTTCACTGCGCCGGGCACGAGCACGCAAATGGAACGCCGCGGATTCATCGCCCTGGGACGGGTTGAAGATTATTCCGCAGGCGTCGTCTTTCGCCACGAACTGACTCTTTCCAAGCCCAAAGCAGATCGACTGGAACTGTTGCGCGCCACTCGCGCCCACTTTGGCCAGATATTCATGCTTTACAGCGATCCGGGAAACGAAATTGAAGGCGTCCTTAGCACCAACGCCGCTCCGGACACCCAAGTTCACGACGAATATGGGGTGCAGCATCGCATCTGGAAAATTTCTGATCCCGCCTTACTGAATCTTGTGCAGGGAAAGATGCGCGACAAAAAACTGATTATCGCGGATGGACACCACCGCTATGAGACCGCTTTGAATTATCGCAACGAGCGGCGCACGACAGCCGCTGCTGATTCCTCTCGCGGATTCCCACGCCAGTATTCCTCCGAAAAGGAATTTGTGGCCCGCCAAAAAGATGAGATCGCGCCTTACGAATTGGCCATGATGACGTTCGTCAACATGGACAGCCCCGGTCTGCTGATACTTCCCACGCACCGCGTCGTCCACGGGCTTCCGTCGTTTTCAACGGAGAACCTGCGTGCAAGCGTCGGGGCGTATTTCAACGTCACAAGAGTAGATGGCAGCCTGGACACCGCGCGGGCAACATCCCTGCTTCACCAGTCAGGCCAGGCCGGCACTGCATTCCTGGCTGTCGTCAAAGATGGCGCCTTCCTGCTGGACCGGCCAAAGGCATCCAGCGCCAGTATCTTTGCTGGTCTCTCGGCGCGGCAGCAGGCGCTTGATTTGGTTCGCCTGCACAAATGCGTACTCGAAGGCGCACTTGGCTTGTCAGAGGAGTCCATTCGCAATCAGGAAAATATCCGCTATATCCGCGATGCGGGCGAAGCGATGGGTTTGGTACGATCGGGCGAATGCAATGTAGCTTTCCTCACTAACGCCGCGCGCATCGAGCAGGTCCGCGACGTTGCCTTTGCGGGCGAAGTGATGCCCCAGAAATCCACCGACTTCTTCCCGAAGTTACTGAGTGGCTTCACGATTTACGCTTTGGATTGATCGTCCCCTGCAAGTCGTTTACGCTGCCAATATCTCCTCTCAAGATGGCCGTAAGCAGGTCCAGCTCGCGCTATTCTCCGTTGGCAAAATTGGCCGTCAATCTGGCCGCTGTTGTCGCCTTCGTGTTGCTCCTTACCGCCGCCGCCCCGCCGGAAGAAAAGCAGATTTCCATTTATTCCAACGTAGCTAACTATTCCCTTCCCGTCGCCACGGAAAATGGACGCGACTACGTCGGCATTTTTGAATTGCTGGAACCTCTGGGAAAAGTGAGCCTGAAGACCAGCGGCACGCAATGGAACCTGCACTACAACGAGATTGAATGCGATTTCCAGCCGGGAAGCGACGTGGCCCGGCTGCAAGGCCAGCCCGTTGCCTTGGGCATGAGCTTTGTTTTGCGGAATGGCCGCGGGCTGGTTCCCGTAAGCTCTCTCACAACATTGCTTCCTCGATTATTGGGTGGCCCGGTCAATTTTCACGAGGCTGCGCGGCGTCTTTTTATTGGCGATGCCGGCGTCCACTTCACCGCGCAGATCAAAAACAATCCTCCGAATGCTTTGGAGATCAACTTCACGGCGCGTGTGAATCCTTCCATCTCCACCGAGCCGGGCAAGCTCATGCTGGTTTTTACTCACGACCCCGTATTGCCACCCGGCACTCCGGTGCTGACTTTTTCGAATCCCTCCATTACCTCCGCCAGCTTCTCCGAAAGTAACGGCAGCGCCCAGATTGCAATCGCCGGCTCTGTTCCCATGTTCGCAAGCTTCAGTAACAACGGCCAAACCATCACCGTTCAGCCCGCGCCGCAACAACCACCACCGGTCAAAACGACTTCCAATCCCACTTCACCCGCGCAGCCTCTGCAATCCCCTGCTGCCGCCTCGCACCCCGTGTACTCGCGCTACTACGTTGTGGTGGACGCGGCGCACGGCGGCGCCGAGAGCGGCGCAATCTTGGGCAATCAATTGGCGGAGAAAGACGTGACACTCGCATTCGCGCGCCGCTTGCGCGACGAGCTTGAAGTTCGCAACGTTCCGGTAATGTTGTTGCGCGACTCGGACTCCACCTTGACCACCGATCAGCGGGCCAGCACCTCCAACCAGCTTCATCCTGCCATTTATCTCTGCATTCATGCTTCGACTGAGGGACATGGCATTCGCCTCTACACTGCGCTGGTGCCCCCCGGAGACACCAACCGTGGGCCGTTCCTCGACTGGCGAATGGCCCAGGCCCCGTTTCTTGCCTCCAGCCAGAGCGCGGCGAATACCATCGCCATGGAATTGGAGAAGAGCCACATTGCCGTCCGCCAACTCGCGGCCCCCTTACGGCCCTTGAACAATATTGTCGCTGCGGCTGTGGCCGTTGAAGTTGCTCCTCCCGCCACTGGCCCAAGCGACCTGACTTCGACGGCTTACGTGGAATTCGTAGCCAACTCCGTCGCCGCCGGAATTGCAGATCTCTATCAACAGCCGGGTGCGGCGCGATGAATCCGCGGCAACTCATCCTTACCGTCGTGGTTTTGCTCACTGCATCGCTGGGCATGGCGCTGTATGCGTGGCGCATGCAGAAACATGCTCAAAACACCGTTACCACGGCTTACAGCGGTTCGGTCGCTCCTCCCGCTTCGGGCCCCACGGAGCAAGTGACCCTCTTTATTGCCGATGACAACTCGGGCGTACTGCAGCCTCAACAAGCCTCCATCCCGTTGTCGGAAGATCGCCAACAGCGCGCTCAGGAGTTGGTGCGTGCGCTCCTCAATATTTATTTGGACAAAAATTCGTCGCACCCCATCGCACCCGGTTCGGATGTGCGCGATGCTTATCTCGTAGACCCCGGCGTCGCGGTGATTGATATGAATTCTGCATTTGCCGACGGCCACCGCTCCGGCATTCTCGTGGAAGACCTTACCGTCGCGTCACTGGTGGAAACGGTTGCGCAGAATATCCCGGGAATTCTACGCGTCAAGATCCTTGTCAACGGACAGGAACGCGATACGCTCGCGGGTCACGCCGACTTGTCAATTTTTTATGACCTTCCGACCGCAAATCAAATGGTCGGCCAGACGGCAACCGCTTCGCAATGAATGCGCGCATTCCTGCCGCAGTTTACAATCTCCCTCTATGTTCTATCGCTCTGATAACCGTTCTCACGATCAACTACGTCCGGTAAAAATTACTCCTGGCTTCATCAACACTGCCGAAGGTTCAGTATTGATTGAAGTCGGTAATACCCGCGTCATCTGCACGGCCTCCATTGAAGAAACCGTGCCACCGTTCCTGCGCAATTCCGGCAAAGGATGGATATCCAGCGAGTACAGCATGCTGCCACGCGCCACGCTGACCCGCACGCCACGAGAGGTGAATCGAGGGCGGCAAAGCGGGCGCACTCACGAAATTCAAAGGCTCATCGGACGTTCCCTTCGAGCCGTCACCGAACTCGACAAGCTCGGCGAGCGCACCATCTGGATTGATTGTGACGTCATCCAGGCCGACGGCGGCACTCGCACAGCTTCCATTACCGGCGCCTTCGTTGCCCTGGGGCTGGCAGTTCAAAAGCTAGTGGAGGCTGGGACTTTGAAAGTCGCGCCGTTGAAAGATTTCGTCGCCGCAATCAGTGTGGGGATTGTGGAAGGAGAAATCCTGCTCGACCTCTGTTACGAAGAAGACTCGCGCGCGGACGTGGACATGAATTTCGTGATGACCGCGAGCGGCAAATTCGTGGAAGTACAGGCGACGGCAGAGCACCAGGTATTCGACCAGCAGCAGTTGACAAAGATGACCGGGCTCGCGATCCAGGGCGTCCAATCGCTCATCATGCAACAAAAAGAAATTTTGGGTGGTGGGTTCGTTTGAAGAAGCCGGGGGAGACCGTGGAAATCGGCTTATTAGAGCCGCGTCAAATCATCTCAGCGTTAAAGGGCTTTAGCCCCGGCCCTAAAGGGCGTCAGTGCCCTCCTTTTGAACGCGGCCATGAATGGCCGCTCTTCCACGGCGAATCCAGGCATTTGCGATATTTCAAACTGGCTCGCTACAAATTTTTAAATCTCAAGCTGGCTCGATCAACGACCAGCTTGTTTTTCCTTTTTCACTTCCTGCTCAAACGCAGCTTCCGCCTGATCTAGAAACTGTTTGTATTCCTGTGGATTGATAAATGGATTACTGGAAGGATTTTTCTTAAGCTCGGCGATTTTGTCGGACAGACCAAAGAACGATCCATGAGAAGCCAGAAAAATATCGCAGGGCAGCGACCGTAATACTTTAAAAGCATGCTGGTACTGCGCCACAAGATTTGGATTTTTCGGATTGTGAACGAGTTTGTAGCCGGGGAAACTAACGCTGCAGACAAAAACAATGTGGTAGGTTTTGCTCCCATCAGAGATTTCTGTAGTCCACGTTGTGCAGCCGCGCGTGTGGCCGGGCGTGATATGCGCCGTCAGTATTGTTCCACCTAACTCAACCTTTCCACCATCGGCGATAATCCTGTCCGCTTTGACCGGCGGATAGTTGTAGCGATTGCCGAAAGCAAAATCGTCTCTGCCACCGCGTGCCAGCTCCGGCACATCGCCGGCACTGGCTACAAATTTAGCCCCTGTGAGCTTCTTGATCTCTGCCAATCCGCCTGCGTGATCAAAATGCGCATGGCTGTTCAATAAAATTTTGATGTCGTTGAAATGGAATCCCAGCTTCTCGACATTCGCTTTGACCATGGGCACATTTTCAGGTATCCCAGCATCGAGCAGAATGTTTCCCTTCGGCGTGACGAAAAGGTAGGACGTGAGATCGGCGCTTCCTACGTAATAAAGATTTCCTACGATACGGAATGGTTCGACGGGCTGCCTCCAATTAGAAGGCGGGTTATCAAATTGCCCGTGCAAAGCTCCCGCTATAGATACAACAAACATTGCCAGCGCCACACCTCGTGTTTTCATCGATCCTGCTCCAGTCCTCTGCCATTTTTTAGCCCGCACATCATACGACAGTGCGCTGAGTAAAAGACGCTTGTTCTAGTAATCAACTGAGTGCCCCGGAGTAATGCCGTTCACTAGACAAGGCAATCGGCCATAACAGCTATCAATACCCGGCATAAAAACAATGCATTAGATGAGCTACCCGTATGAATGCATAATGCGTTCTACATCTCCGTGAACTTTCCATCGCTAACTCGGAAGAAAACGCTCCTCTCGCTCGCACTGATGGGTTGTATTGTGCTCGGGGCCGCAGATCCGGGCAGTCCTTTCGACCCGCGATCTCTCCAGAATAGGACGCCCTGGATAACCGCGGAAGCACAAAATGGCCCGGGCGCGCTTTTCGCTCAACGCTCGCTGACCAAAGTCCGGGCCAGCGTTGCTACGCGGAGAAATGGGGCCAAGGCTGCTGTTAAATCAACAGCAAACGTCCTGTTATCGCAGGATTCGCAGTTGCTCGCGGCTGTTTCGTATGCTCATTTTCGTTCCACACAAAGTCTTGTTGGTTTTGGCCGCTCTCCCCCTGGCTTTTTCTAACCCTCACACAGATCGCACGACTCTCACACGCTCTTAGTGTGCTGGAGCATCGTGCCCGTTTTTTCACTCGCCACTGCGCGGTTGTTTGCCCACGCTGCGCGCGTGCCAATGGACAGGTCTGAGGAGACTAAGATGCCAACCAAAAATTCGAATTTGTTGTACGCGGCGCACAAAAAGCTAACCGCGAAGGTATTTATGAATAAAGGGTGGTTGAAACTGTGTTTGCTTCTTTTGTTATTGTCGCCTGCATTTGCTCACGCGGCCACTGACGTAGACACACGATTACAAGCTCTCGAAACCGCAACGAAGTCCGCCCAAAGTGCGGGCGACAACGCCTGGATGCTGACCTGCGCCGCTCTTGTACTGCTGATGACCGGGCCAGGGCTGGCATTGTTTTATGGAGGGCTGGTGCGCAAGAAAAATGTTCTAGGAACAATGATGCAGAGTTTCGCCATGATGGCGGTCATCACTGTTTTATGGGGATTGATCAGTTTTAGCTTTTCATTTGCTCCCGGCAACAGCTTGATCGGCGGTTTACAAAATGCGTTTCTTCATGGAGTAGGAGCCGCCCCCGACCCGGACTATTCCAGCACAATCCCTTCACAAACATTCATGATCTACCAGCTCATGTTCGCCATCATCACTCCGGCGCTCATCAGCGGCGCATTTGCGGAACGCATGAAGTTCAGCGCCATGACTGTATTCATGATTCTTTGGTCCATTGTCGTTTACAGCCCCATGGCTCACATGGTTTGGGGCAAGGGCGGGCTGTTGAATGCGGCTTTAGGCGGAAGCTTTCCCACTCTCGATTTCGCGGGCGGGACCGTGGTGCACATCACCTCGGGCGTCTCAGCGCTGGTGTGCGCTTTGTACCTGGGCAAACGGGTTGGGTACCCAAAAGAACCGATGCCTCCGCATAGCGTTGTACTGAGTTTTATAGGGGCATGCCTGCTTTGGGTGGGTTGGTTTGGATTCAATGCTGGCAGTGCATTGGCCGCAAGCAGCCTCGCAACCAGCGCATTTGTTGCCACACACTTTGCCGCCGCCACCGCCGCAATAGGATGGGCGGGCGCCGAATGGGTTCGCCATGGCAAGCCTAGTACGCTCGGCGCCATCTCTGGCTCCGTGGCTGGGCTTGTAGCCATCACGCCAGCCGCTGGCTTTGTAACTCCCATGTCCGCACTTGTCATCGGATTGATGGCTGGAGTCGTCTGCTATCTCATGGTCGCTTTTGTAAAAGCGAGATTCGGTTACGACGACAGCCTCGATGCATTTGGTGTCCACGGAGCAGGAGGAACGTTAGGAGCTCTACTTACTGGCGTATTTGCCTCGAGCGCTGTGAATCCCATTTTTAAAGATGGGCAAGGCAACGCCTTACCCTCGGGATTGCTGGAAGGAAATGCTCACCAATTGCTGAACCAGTGTGTGGGTATTGGAATTGCCTGGGCTATTGCTATCGTCGGGACATTGGTCATTTTAAAAATTGTTGATGTGACAGTTGGTTTGCGGGTTTCCGAAGAACATGAAGTACAAGGTTTGGACGTCTCGCAACATGGCGAAGATGGCTACTACTGGGAGGCGACCGCTTAATCTGCACGTCCCATCCGGTGCGTGTGCAGGAAGGACACAATGACAATGACAAAAATTGAAGCGATCATCCAAACATCCAAGCTCGAAGAAGTTAAAAGCGCTCTTCAACAAATCGGGGTTGAAGGAATGACCGTGGTGGAAGTCCGGGGCCATGGCCGCCAAAAAGGTCACGCCGAGTTCTATCGCGGCCGTGAATATACAGTGGATCTGATTCCCAAAATTAAACTTGAAACTGTTTTGCCGGAAAATATGGTTGATCTGACCATACAAACGATTATTGAAACTGCGGCAACGGGACAGATCGGGGATGGAAAAATATTTCTTTCTAAAGTTGCAGATGCGATTCGAATCCGCAATCAGGACCGAGGAGTCAACGCGCTTTAGCACGGTCATGCTCTCGAGAAATGGGCCGGAAATGAGTTTGTATCGTTTCCGGCCTGAATTTCTACATATACAGTTTTCGTTTGCGGCCTAAGCATTTACAATAAAGTCGTCCCATAAAAATCTAATACAGAGCGGACGCACTCGACCTACGGTCGGGCAATTACTCGGAGGAATCTATGAAGCTTACCCCTGGCAAACTGGCCGGGCTTAAGAAAGTATCGAATGAGCGGGGCGTGATTGCGGCCGCCGCCATGGACCAGCGCGGATCGTTGCAGAAGTCGCTTGCCAAGGAAAAGGGCGGCAATATTGGCGACGCCGAAATGGAAGAATTTAAGTCGCTGGTCACCGAAGTCCTTACCCCCCATGCCACAGCCATTCTGCTCGATCCAGAATGGGGATTGCCCGCATCGAAGCGCCGCGCAAAGAATGCCGGCCTTCTTCTTGCCTATGAAAAGACTGGATACGACAAGACTGGCCCCGGCCGCCTGCCCGATCTTTTGAACCATTGGTCGGTGCAGCGCCTGAAAGAAGCTGGCGCGGATTGCATCAAAATTCTGCTTTATTACACTCCGTTTGACCCCAAAGACGTCAATGACCAAAAGCACGCTTGGGTGGAGCGTTTGGGCGACGAATGCCGCGCCAACGATGTACCTTTCTTCCTCGAGTTTGTCGGCTACGACGAAGGCGCGGATGAAAAGGGTCTGGAGTACGCCAAGAAAAAGCCTGAAATCGTCACCGAAAGCATGCGCGAGTTCAGCAAGAAGAAATACGGTGTGGATGTGCTGAAGGTCGAAGTGCCCGTCAACATGAAATTCGTGGAAGGCGTGAAGTCTTATGGCGGCCAGAAAGCTTACAGCAAGAAGGAAGCCATTGATTTGTTCCACAAGGCTGCCTCAGTTGCCACCAAGCCATTCATTTATCTTTCCGCGGGCGTGAGCAACGCGGAGTTTGCCGAAACGCTGGAGCTTGCCGTCGAAACCGGCGTGAAGTTCAACGGCGTTCTCTGCGGCCGCGCCACCTGGAAAGATGGCATCGCCATCTACGCCAAGCAGGGCGCGGGCGCATTCCGCAAGTGGCTGGAGACCGAAGGCGTGAAGAACATTGACAACGTCAATGACAAGCTGAGGGCCGCTTCTTCATGGCACTCCATTTACGAAACGGAGCCGGCGCTGGTAGGCGTATAACCAGTTCTGGAATAATTACAGGCGTGCTGGGAGATTCCGGCACGCCTTTTGTATTTGCAAACAACGCGATGCGGTTCGTCTTGAGGTTCCCACAAGTGTTCCCTGAGGAACACATCGTCATGACGCTTATGTCTGACGCAATTGTCATGACAGCTAAGCTGAGGAAAATAAAGTACAAATTGGCAGTCCACTTAATAGAGTGTCTTTATTCGGGCCAGAGTCGTTCATTATCAGCTCTGACTAGCTCTGACTTGCTCTTTATACTTGTGAACACCTATATTCTCTACGAATATTCTTGTGTCTGACGCCATGAACGCCCCCAAAACCGTCTTAATCACCGGAGCCTCCAGCGGCATCGGCTACGAACTTGCCAAGCTGTTCGCGCGGGATGGGCACAATCTTGTGCTGGTCGCCCGGAGCGGTGGGAAGCTCCAGCAGGTCGCGGAGGAACTGCACCAGCAGTTCAATATTTCCGCGAAGCCCGTCACGATGGACCTGGCAACCGCGGCAGGGCCGCAGTTGCTGTTTGATCAGATACAGCGGGATGGGGTTGCCGTGGACATCCTGATCAATAATGCCGGGTATGCCAAGTACGGCAAGTTTGCCGCGATCGCGCTCGAGGAATCGGAAGGCCAGATTCAACTCAACATTGCCACGCTGACCGCTCTTACCAAATTGTTTCTTGGGCCCATGCTGGAGCGCCGCTCGGGCAAAATCATGAACGTGGCCTCGACTGCCGGATTTCAGCCTGGGCCGCTCATGGCGGTGTATTACGCAACCAAAGCGTACGTTATTTCGTTTTCAGAAGCGCTTGCAAATGAGTTGAAGGGCACCGGAGTCACCATTACGTGCTTCTGTCCCGGAGCCACCGATACCGGATTTCAGCACCGCGCGGAAAATGCGGACTCGCGCATATTCAAGACGATGCGCCCCATGGGCGTGAAAAAAGTGGCGCGCGACGGCTACCGGGGGCTCATGAAGAACAAGACGCTGGTGATTTCCGGAACGAGGAATTGGATTGCCGCCGAGGCAGTTCGTATTACGCCGCGCAAAATGGCCACCGCAATTTCCCGCTGGGTCTCAGAAAAAGCCTAGACGAAATCTGGCATACTGTTGACGCACCAATTTTAGTATCCTTTTCCGTTCCCGCTAGTCTAACGAACTTGGCCAAAAAAACTGATCGCCGCTTTTCAGCACGGGGCATTGCGCGCGTGTTTTCCGCGATCCCACTGCTGTTGCTGTTTTGCCTTTCTTCGCAATCGCAGCAACTGCCTCCGCTTCCGCAAGATGTTGGCTCCGCCGGGCTCAAGCAGACCCTGCTTCGCCTGCAAACTACCGCTCGCCTGATGCAAGTAGACGCGCATCCCGACGACGAAGACGGCGGCATGCTCACTTACGAATCCCGCGGTAAAGGTGTGACGGTAACTTTGCTTACGTTGAATCGCGGCGAAGGCGGGCAGAACAAACTAGGCAGCGATTTTACCGACGTGCTGGGAGTGTTGCGGACGCTTGAGGTAACGGCTGCCGATCAGTACTACGGAATCAATCAGCGCTTCACCCGAGTTGCCGACTTCGGATTCTCGAAAAGCCCCGATGAGACTTTCCAGAAGTGGGGCGGGCACGATGTGCCGCTGGCGGACATTGTGCGCGTCATTCGCACCTTCCGGCCTGACGTTCTCGTGGCACGCTTCTCAGGCACTGAGCGGGATGGCCATGGACATCATCAGGCTTCCGCAATTCTTACTAAAGAAGCTTTTCACGCCGCCGCCGACCCTACACGCTTCCCGGAACAGATTGCCGAAGGCCTGCATCCCTGGCAGGCGAAGAAACTGTATATAGGAAACGTCTGCGGCTTCCGATCCTCCACCTGTGCCGACGAAAATTGGACTGTACAGCTGAACACAGGCGCGGATGATCCGGCGCTCGGCATGTCCTATGCGCAGTTCGCCATGGAGGGGTTGCGGCACCAGATGTCGCAAGGCGCCGGCGGATGGTCCTTGCCGTCGGGACCGCATTACAGTTTCTACAAGCTGGTCGAAACAACTCTGCCGCAGAAGGCCGATATTGGCAAACACGAGAGCAGTTTTTTCGATGGAATTGATACGACGCTGCCGGGATTGGCCGCGGGCATTGGTCCTGAAGAAGCGAATGTACCTTTCCTGAAACCCGCGCTGGTTGAACTGCAGGGCAAAATCGCGGAAGCCGTTCAGGCTTCCGAGCCTGCCACAGCCGCTGGCCCACTTCTTGAAGGACTGGGCATTGTTAACAAATTAATTTCTCAAATAGTGGGTTCAAAACTTTCCGCCAGCGCGCAAGAAGATTTGCTTCCGGTTTTGAAAACTAAGCAGAGCCAACTGGAAGAAGCCGCCAATCTGGCAGCCGGTGTCAACTTGTCCGCCGTGGCCGACGGCCCGGTTGCGCCTTCGCCAACGGAGGCCGTTACTGCCGTCCCCGGCCATGACGTGGACGTGACCGTACATTTTTCCAGCGGACTGAAGTCTGATCTCAAAGACATCGCGCTTGATCTTCCGGCCGGTTGGAAAAATACCGAACTGCGGCATGATGCAAATTCCGCGACATTTCGCGTGACTGTTCCGGAGAACGCACAGCTTACCCGCCCTTACTGGCACCGAAGTAATCCGTATGTGGAAAGCCTGAACACAATTGATGAGCCGCAGTTTGCCACCTTGC
>Ga0134125_10006782_pt1 | contig 12937 bp, 9 predicted proteins | sample KB31751_FD_96464 | JGI IMG/M metagenome (GOLD analysis project Ga0134125, IMG submission 96464) | Terrestrial soil microbial communities with excess Nitrogen fertilizer from Kellogg Biological Station, Michigan, USA - KB3-175-1 | ecosystem: Environmental > Terrestrial > Soil > Unclassified ... | reverse complement strand
GCCCGCTCGCACTACGAGATGGGGCTGCAGCTGTTCGACGCGCGCGAGCACGAGCAGGCGCTGATCGAGTTCACGCGCGCCAACGAGCTGAAGAGCCGCCCGGCCGCGCTGTTCATGATGGCGCAGTGCCAGTACCTGCTGGGGCGTCTGAAGGAAGCGCGCGCCAACTACCAGCGCTACGTCGACGAGAACCCGCAGGGCGAGTTCGCGACGCTGGCGCGCGACCGCGTCAGCGCCATCGATCGCCGTCCCAGCACGTTCGTCATCAACGCGGTGCCCGACGACGTGACGGTGCGGATCTCGCCGGAAGCGCAGACCGGCAACGTGGTGGCGACCGGGCAGGCGCCCAACAACTTCTCGGTGCCGCGCGGGCGTTACCGCGTCGACGTCATCAAGCCCAACTACCAGGGACAGACGCGGATCGTCGACATCGACCTGGCGGAGACCAAGCCGCTGTTCTTCAAGCTGGAGCCGATTCCGGCGCGGCTGGAGATCGAGACCTACCCGCCGGGCGCGACCCTGTACGTGAACGGCAACCGGGCGCGGAACCCCTATCACCAGGACCTGGCGCCCGGGAGCGTCGAGGTGTTCGCCGAGGCGCCCAACTACGTCTCGCGCGCGGTGGAGTTGAACCTGGCGCCCGGCGCGCACGAGCGGCTGACCGGCAGCACGCGGTTGACGCTGTCGTACCGGCAGCGCTCGGGCCGGCCCGAGCTGCTGGGCGCGTCGGCCGTCGTGGGGGGGCTCTTCGGGGCAGGGGCGGTCATCGCGGCGATCGGCAGCTCGTTCCAGGACCCGAAGGTCTCGTCCGTCTTGCTGGCCAGCGGCGGCGCGATCGCCGGCGGCGTGATCGGATTGCTGGTCGCCACGCCGCTGGTTCCGAACTACATCCCTGACAACCGCGCGTTCTTCATCATGGGCGGAATGTGGATCGGTCTGGTGGACGGCGGGCTGATGGGCATCGTGGGCGAGCAGATCGATACGGCCTCCGGCACAGTCGAGCCGCCGTGTCCAGGTCCTCACCCGTGCCGAGGCTCTCTGGGCGACGAGCTACGCGCTGGTTTCTATGGGAGCGCGGGCGGCCTGGCGCTGGGCCTCACGGGTGGGGTTCTCTTGCGCAATCGCGCGCCCACCTACGGACGCGTGGCGATGATTCAGAGCGCCGCGCTCGGCGGCGCGTTTGCGGGTGCGCTGACCCAGGTCGCGTTGGGCTGGAAGCCGTACGGCGAGGAATGGGACTTCACGGTTCGAGGGTTCACGACCGACGACACGAATCCACCACCCTCGGGGACGAACGGTTGTATCGGCGCCGGAGTCAACCGGCAGGACTGCCCGATCCGCGAACGCAGCATCATGGACTTGATGCCCGGCGCGCTCATCGGCCTCAACGTCGGCCTGGCGGCGGGGTTGCTGGGCGCGTACCTGCCCGATCAGCACGAGTACGGCCCCACCTGGCAGCGCGTCCTGCTCATCGACGCGGCCGTCGTGGCCGGCGGCGTCGCCGGAGCCACTGTCGGCTGTGTCGTCAACCCGAGCTGCCTCAACCAGGACCCCAACGAGCGCGATCGCGCCATCGCGGCCGGCGCGGCGTTGCTGGGCGGCGTGGTGGGGTTCGTCGGCGGGGTGGTCGCCACCCGTCACGTCGGAGAGGGACCGTCCCCCAACGATCCGTCCCCCTCGATGCCCATGGCCACCTTCGCCCCGATGCGGGCGGCGGACGGGTCCACGGCCCCCGGCGTCGCCGCCTTCGGGACCTTCTAGTAAGATCCGCTCCATGGCCGCTTCCTTGCGCGAGGCGTTCGTGGTCGAGGCGGTGCGGACGCCGTTCGGGCGGCACCGCGGGGCGCTGTCGGAGGTCCGTCCGGACGACCTCGGCGCGCTGGTGATCGCCGAGGTGGTTCGCCGCGCCGGCGCCGATCCCGCCACGGTCGACGACGTGATCCTGGGCTGCGCCAACCAGGCCGGGGAGGACAACCGCAACGTCGCCCGCATGAGCGCGCTCTTGGCGGGACTGCCGGTCACGGTGCCGGGCGCGACGGTCAATCGCCTCTGCGGGTCGGGATTGCAGGCGCTGATCGACGGGGCGCGCGCCATCGCCACCGGCGAGGCCGATCTCGTCATCGCCGGCGGCGTCGAGTCGATGACGCGCGCGCCGCTGGTGATGGGCAAGGCGCGGGAGGCCTTCGCGCGGGGGGACGTGACCGTCCACGACAGCACGCTGGGCTGGCGGTTCGTGAACCCGCGCATGGAGGCGCTCTACGGCACGCATCCGCTGGGCGAGACCGCCGAGCTGGTGGCCGAGCTGCACCACGTCTCGCGCGAGGAGCAGGACGCGTTCGCGCTGGAGAGCCAGCGCCGCTGGGCGGCCGCCCACGCGGCCGGCAAGCTCGCCGACGAGCTGATGCCGGTCGACGTCCCGGCCGGCCGCGGCGCGACCAAGCGCTTCGACACCGACGAGCACCCGCGCCCCCAGACCACCGCCGCTGAGCTGGCCGCGCTGAAGCCGGTGTTTCGCAAGTCGGGCGGCACCGTCACCGCCGGCAACGCCTCCGGCATCAACGACGGCGCTGCCGCGCTGCTGCTGGCCTCGGCGGTGGGACTGCAGCGGCTGGGGCGGAAACCGCGCGCTCGTGTGGTCGCCTCCGCCGCGGCCGGCGTCGAGCCCAAGCACATGGGCCTTGGTCCCATCCCCGCCACGCGCAAGCTGCTGGCCCGCGCCGGCCTGCGCGTGGAAGACCTGGACCTCGTCGAGCTGAACGAGGCGTTCGCCGCCCAGGCCATCCCCTGCGTGCGCGAGCTGGGCCTGGACCCGGCCCGCGTGAACGTCAACGGCGGCGCCATCGCCGTCGGCCACCCGCTGGGCGCGTCGGGCGCGCGGCTGGCCGGCACGCTGGTTCACGAGCTGGGGCGCCGCGGCGGGCGCTTCGGACTGGCCTCCATGTGCATCGGCGTGGGGCAGGGGATCGCCGTCCTCCTGGAGCGGGCGTGACGGCGGACGACACGCCCGCTCTGCTGGCAGCCGTCGCCCACGAATTCAAGAACGCGCTGGCGCCGCTGGGGATGACGTTGCAGCTGATCGAGCGGCAGGTGCACGCCGGCCAACCAGTCGCCGCCGGCGATCTGGCCTTCTCGCGCGCGCAGGTGCGGCTGCTCTCGACGCTGGTCAACGATCTCCTCGATCAAGGACGCATCGACCTGGACGCCCTGCCGTTCCAGCCCGTGGCTTCGGACCTGCGCGCCGTCGTCGAGGAGGCCGGGGCGGCTTTCCGCCGCGCGCACGCCACGCCGCTGGTCCTGCAGCTGCCGGACGCGCCGCTGCCCGTGACGCTGGATCCGGCTCGCATGCGCCAGGTGCTGACCAACTTGCTCGAGAACGCCGCCCGCTACGCCCCCGCGGGCTCGGAGGTCACCCTTTGCGCGCGGCCCACCGCCGGCGGCGCGCGCGTCGAGGTCTGCGATCGTGGGCCCGGCCTGGCGCCGGACGAAAAGCCACGCATCTTCGAGCGGTTCGTGCGCGGTGCGGCCGCGCAGGGCACCAGCGGCCTGGGGCTGGGGCTTTATCTCTGCCGGGCCATCGTCGCGCAGCACGGTGGCCAGATCGGTGTCGACAGCCAGCCCGGCACAGGTTGTACGTTCTGGATCGTGATTCCCCGGGCCTGAACGTTCGGCCCGGGTCTTGCCGGCCTACGGTTTGGTCGTTATTCTGATTCATCCGACGGAGAGACCTTGCCGCGCGACCCAAAAATCACCCCCATCACCCGTCACGAGCCGCGAACTTTCTACGCGACCCGTGTGACGCGGACCCAGGCCGGAGAATCGTGGGATCTGTGGTCGGTCGAGGACGGCCGGAGAATCGGTTTCCTCTCGGTGGTCGACGACGGCCACGTCGTCTACGCGCTGGCCACGGTCAAGCGCGGCACCTCTCACGAAGAGGTCGCGGATCTGGTGGAAGGTTTTTTCACGCCTTCCTCGACGGACGCCCACAATCGAGAGATCATCATCTCGGACTATGACGAAGAGCCCGAGATGCTGGAATCGGACATTCGCCAGAGTTAGGCGAGGGGGGCGTTGACCGTCGCGGCGGGGGCGCCTGCCAGCGGTTTGTTCGGTGCGTTCACGCCGTTCGACGAGCGCGCCGCCGATCAATTTTTCGGGCGTACCGCCGAGGTGGCGCTGCTCGATCGGCTGCTGGCCGGCGACGCGCGCCTGATCGTGCTCACCGGCCCGTCCGGCGTCGGCAAGACCTCGGCCCTGCGCGCCGGGCTGGCGCCCGCGCTGGCGCGGCGGGGCGTCGCCGCGCTGATCCTGGGCAGCTACAACGACCTCGAGCGCGAGCTGGTGCGCGAGAGCAGCCGGCTCGGCATCGCGCCGCCCGTCCCCGGACAGGATCCCGGCGATTACCTGGGCAGCGTCGCGCGCGACGCGAAGGGCGGCCTGGTGCTGGTGTTCGACCACCTGGAAGAGGCACTGGCGCCCGACGGCACCTTCGTGGGCCCCGACCTGGGGGCGCTGGCGGCGCAGGTGATCGAAGAGGGCGGCGCCGCGCCGCGGATCGTCCTGTGCGCCGACGACGTGGCGTTCGCGCGGCTGGAACCGTTGCGGACAGGCTTGCGCACGCGGACCGGCACCCGTGCCTCGACGGCGCTGCCGCGGCTGACGGAGGCGAAGGTCGCCGAGATCCTCGAACGCAGCGCCGTGCAATCCGGAACGGCGTTCGAGAAGGGGCTGGCCGCGGCCGTCGCGGCCGAGCTGTGCCACGACGGCCCCTGCCGCGCCATCGACATCCAGGTGCTCGCTCGGGCCATCGCGGACCTGCGTCTGGGATCGGTGCGGCGTTATCGCCGCAGCGGCGGTGCGGCGGTGCTCCCGTCGATCTGGATCGATCGGGTGACCGCCGATTGCGGGGGCGCGGTGGCGCGCCGGGCGCTGATCGCCGCCACGCAGGGGCCGGTCGACGCCGGCGATCTGGCGGTGCGCGCGCGCGACGGCCGTGATCTGGGCGCCGATGCGCTGGGGGCTCTGCGCGCCCGCGGCCTGCTGTCGGTGACGCCGCGCGGGCGCGGCGAAGCGTACGTGCTGGCGCACCCCGCGCTGCGCGAGGTGGTGCTGGCGGCGACCCTGGAGGACCGCGCGCGCGTGGCGCTGGCCCGGCGCACGCTGGCCCGCCGGCGCGCCGCGGGCGAGCGGCTGCGGTTGCGCGAGCTGGTTGCCGTGCAACGCAGCCTGCCCGGGAGCTTGACGGCCGAGGACCGCGCCACGGTCGTGCGCAGCCTGACCGCTGTCGGCATCCGGGCCGGACTGGTGCTGGCCGTGCTCATCGCGATCGCGGTGGGGCTGTTCGCCGACTCGCGCCGCGCCTACACGCTGGCGCTCGACCCTCCCAGTGCAGGCGGTGGCGCGCGGATCGTCGTGCGGTTGGGGCGCCGACGGCTGTCGTTCCTGGACTTCATCCCCAATCGTCCGCCGCTGGGTTCGGTGCTGGCCGACACCGGCTACACGGCGGCGGCGCTGTCGCGCGACACGGTGGCGCGCATCGCGTCGGGCAGCGCCACGGGGACGCTCGACGCCGGCGCACCGGGCGGCCGCAAGCACGTGCCCGGCTGGTTGCGGGACGTGCTGAACGGGCTGCGTCCCGTCCCGCGTGGCATCGCCAAGGCCCTGCTGGGCGACCCCGACGGCGTCGCGGCGCTGAAGCAGGCCTTCGCGGACCCGGCCGCGCGCGGCGAGATCCTGTCGACGCTGGCGGTGATCGGGCGGGGCGGCGCCGGCGAGGACGAGATCCTGGCCGACGCGCTAGCCGACCGCTCGCCGGAGATCCGGCGGCGCGCGGTGCAGATCGCGGCCGGCATCGATCGCCGGCAAGCCCAGGGCAAAGGCGACGTCAAGACGGCCGCCGGGGCGCACGCGGCGTTGCTGCGTGGCGCGCTGGCCGACACCTCGGCCGACGTGCGATCGACGGTCCTGCAAGAGTCGGCCACCTTGCCGGCCGCCGAGGCGGCGGGCATCGTGACGCTGGCCCTGCGCGACGCCGATCCGACGCTGCGCCGGCGCGCCGAAGCGGAGGCGGAGGCGCTGGCGGCGCGGGCCCCCGGTCCGGTGCTGGACGCCTTGCTCGAGGTGCTGCAGAGCCCCGACGCGGGCGCCCGCCGTGCGGCCCTGAATTTGTTCGAGAGCATCGCGGCCCGCAAGCCGACCGCGTCCACCAACGCGCTGGTGTCGGTGGCGAGCAACGAGAAGCTGTCCGACGAGGTGCGGGTGGCGGCGCTGGGCATCCTGCGGCGCGGTGGCCCCCCGCCGGCCGCGCTGAAGCCGGTGCTGGACCGGGCCATCAAGCCCGACGCCTCCCCGCGGCTGCGGGCGGCGGCGCTCCCTCTCTACGCGCGCCTCATCTCGCCCGACGAGGCCGAGGATCTGGCCCGTGCCGACATGAAAGGCCCGCCGGCCGCGCGCGTGGCCAGCGCCGCCATCTGGGGCGCGGTCGCCGCCATCAGACCCGACGATGCAGGCAAGCCGCTCAAGGCCATGCTGTCCGACCCGTCGCCCGACGTGCGGGCCGAGGCGGCGCGCGCGCTCGGTTTCTTGCGCCGCGGCGACGCGCTGGAATTCACCGACAAGGCTCTCAAGGATCCCAGTCCCGACGTCGAGCGGGCCGCCATCGAGTCGGCGCTGACGCTGGCGGCGCAGAGCCCCGCCCCGGTGGCCGACATGCTGGGACGCTCGGTGAAGACCGTGCGGCCGGCGGTGCGCCGGAGCGTGGTCGAGGCGCTGGCCAAGCTGGGCGAGAAGCAGCCGGCCGCCGCGCTTCCCCCGCTGGCGCACGCCATCAAGGACGGCGACGTGGCCACGCGCGTGGCGGCCGCCACCGGCCTGTGCGGCATCGCCCGCAACAACGGCCCGGCCGCCTCGCCGTACTTGCGGATCGCTGCGCGCGACGACCACGAAGAGGTCCGCACCGCGGCCGCCTCCTGCCTGGGCGACGTGGCGGCGGCGGATCCCAAGGGGGCCTCGCGCATGGCCGCCGAGCTGGCCGAGGCCGAACAGCCGGCCGTGCGCGCGGCAGCAGCCCGGGCGCTGTCGAAGGTCGGCGACGCGACCGCGCAGCTCTCTTTCCCCACGCTCATCAAGCTGCTCGGCGATCCGAACCGGGAGGTGCGGGCCGGCGCCGAGCAGGCCTTCAGCGCGATGGCGCCGACGCTGGTGGGCTCCGGCCGCCGCGCCGAGGAGGCCGAACGCGCGCTGGCGGCGGCGCTGGGGCAGGGGGACGTGACCGAGCGGCAAGCCATCGTGAGCGCCGCCGCTCAAGCCGGCCTGTGGGGGCTGGTCCGGCAGGCGGCCCGCGATTCCGACGAGACGGTGCGCCTGGAGGCGGTGCGGATCGCCGGCCACCACGCCTCCGGTCCCGATTCGTCCGCCGCGCTGGCCATCGTTCACGGCGCCGTCGAGGATCGGTCGGACCTGGTGCGCAGCGAGGCGACGCGCCTCGTGCCGGGGACCGCGGCGGGCGGGGCGAGCGACGCGCTGCCCAGCTTCGAGGCCATGCTCCGGAGCGGCGACGCCGGGACGCGCGCCGCCGCCATTGCCGGCATCGGCGAGTTGCCCGATCCGGGGGACGCGGGCTTCGCGTTGCTGACCGAGGCCATGCAATCACGCAGCGAGGCCGTGCGCGCGGCCGCGGCGCACGCCCTGGGGCGGCTGGCCACGCGCACGCCGCAACGGGTGGGGGCGCTGCTCGAGAAGGCGGTGCGCGACCCGGCCTACGACGTCCGCAGCGCGGCGCTGCCGGCGCTGGCGGTGGTCTGGTCGCGGCAGATGGACGGCCGCGCGCTGGGGCAGGCGCTGATCGCCGCCGACGCCGACAGCACGCGGCGCTTCGTGGCGCTGGAGGCGCTGGTGGCGCTGGGGCAGCGCATGTCGGCCACGCCGGCCGAGCGCGCCGCCGCCCGGGCGGAGCTGGCCCGCGTCGCCGACACCGGGCCCGCGCTGGCCCGCCTGGCCGCGCAGATCGGCCGCAGCTTCGCCGACGCGCCGGCTGCCGATCTGAACGCCTTCATCGAACGCCTGTTCGGCGGCTGATCAGCCGCCCGGGCAGGTGGCGCACAGGCCGTCGCCGGTCCAGCCGTCGCTGCAGATGACCTCGCGGCCGTGGTCGTAGTGCTGGTCGAAGAACTGCTGGAAGGCGGTCGGATCGAAGCAGTTCGCCTTGAGCGTCCAGGTCCAGGCGGTGGCCGCGAACCGGGCGTCCAGATCCGGGTCGGGCATCAGGATGATGCGGTTCTTGCCCAGCGAGGCGCCACAGTTGGTGTCCGGCGGCAGCGCGTCGATGAACGCCTGCATGGCCGCCACGTCGTCCGCGCACCCCTCGGGGCAGTTGTAGACGAGGATCATGGCCCCGTGCTCGAGCGCGTGAACCAGGTTCCCCCACGGGATCGGGCTGCTGTAGGTCTGGTAGGCGGCCCAGCAGCTGTAGTGGTTTCCCGACGACGGCGGGTTCGTCATGTAGTTCACCGCCTGCGTGCAGGGGACGTGGGTCGCCCCCTCGTCCGACTGCTGCTGGATCGTCGAGACGCACTGGCCGCCGTCGATGACGACGGGCGCGGCGTCGACGGGCGGTGGGGTGGGGGCGCTGGAGCTGCAGGCCAGGCCAGCCAGGACCAGGCTAGCGGCGGCGGCTGGACATCGCGCGATCGATCTCACGTTGGCTCTCCCTCTTTTTCGAGTCCTCGCGCTTGTCCCAGCTTTGCTTGCCGTGGACCAGCGCCAGCTCGGCTTTGACGCGCCCCTTCTTCTCGTACAGCGACAGCGGGACGATGGTGCTCCCTTTTTCGCGAATCTTGCCGGCCAGCCGGTCGATCTCGCGGCGGTGCAGCAGCAGCTTCCGCTTGCGCCGCGGCTCGTGGTTCCGCATGTGCGCCTGGACGTAGACGCCGATCTCCATCTGGTGCAGCCAGGCTTCGCCGCGGTCGATCTCGGCGAACGCGTCGACCAGCGTGACCTTGCCGTCGCGGATCGACTTCACCTCGGAACCCGCCAGCACCAGCCCTGCTTCCAGGGTCTCGTCGACGTGGTACTCGTGGCGCGCCCGCTTGTTGCGGGCGAGGACTTTCACGGCGTCGCCGGCCGGGTGAGCCTTTGCCATGGCCGTAAGAGTACACGGCAGGCTGGCATCCTGCTTGCTGGCCTCATCTCCGATGCTCCGCCCGGCTCCTGCCTTTCTGGTCACCCTCGGTTGGCTGTCCGGATGCTCGTTCGCCTTCGTGCACGGCCCGCCCCCCAACCACGAGCGGCTGCCGTCGGTCGACTGCACGACCAGCAACGTGTTGCCGGTGCTGGACGCGGTCTTTGCCGGCCTCGCGGTCGCCGACGCCGTGGGCGCTGCCACGGGCGCCCCCGAATTCAGGTCGCCCAAGTCGGAGGCCTTTGCTTTCGCGGCCGAAGCGGTCCTGGTCGGCGCCTCCGCCGGCTACGGCTTCAGCAAGACCTCCCAGTGCCGGCAAGCGCAGGAGCTCGCGGTGAAGCGGGCGGCCAGCCAGCCGACCATGCCCGTGTTTGCGCCAGCGCCGTCCCCGCGCCTGCCGCCGGCGCCACCGCCGGTCGATCCCTGGACCGGGCGCCCGTTCGGGCAGCCGCCAGCTCCCTGACGCCAGGGCGCCCTGTCACGCCGCGCTATCGAGGGACTGACATTTCTGTCCGATATTCATCACCACAGCCGTGCCAGTCTGCGACTTCCGTTGTGGTCCCTCGCTTGCATAACGGGAACCCGGCGGCCCCGTCGCCGTTCACAGCCACCGAGGACACCGACCATGAGAACCGCCTCCGCCCCCCAGAACGTGATGTGCGTCGCCTGTCTGGCCGTCGTGCTCGCCGGCGCTGCCACGGCCGCGCACGCCGAGCCGCCGCCGGCTCGCCTGCAGACGGTCGCCGTTCTGCCGGTCACCGGTGACAACGTCTCGCCGGAGATCCTGTCAGCGGGCTACGACATCCTGAAGGACCACCTGCAGCGCGCGGGCGTCTACGCCGTCGTCGAACCGCCTCGGCCCGGACCGATGCCGCCGGCGCCCGGCGCGGCGCCCATGCCCGCGATGCCGATGCAGGAGCCGACCGCCGCGGCCGCCGCCCAGATCGGTGCGTCGGTGGGGGCCGAGCTGGCGGTCGTCGTGCGCGTCACGCACTTCGGGAACTCGGCCCGCTTGCGGTTGACCGCCTACTCGACGGGGACGGCGCAGGTCACGTACTGGGACAGCATCCTCATCAACGGCGGCCCCGACGAGCTGGACGTCGCCATCCAGCGGCTGGTCAACGGGATGAAGACCGGCAAGCCGGTGCGCGAGAGCGCCGAGCTGGAGACCGTCACCGACAAGGAATCGATGGCGTTGAACCGCCGCCAGGCGAACCGGTCCTTCGGCCTGCGCATCACGTCGCTGTTGCCGTTCAACCAGGCGGCCGGCGACTTCGAGCCGCTCACCGCCGGCGGACTCTTCTGGCTGTACGACGCGCGCAGCTGGATGGCCGACATCGCGGTCGACATCGGCGGGGGGTCGGGCAGCCGCTTCTTCATCGACGCGGCCATCGGCGCCTACTACCCGTTCCTGCGCGAGGACTTCACCCCCTACATCGGCGGCCAGATCCGGTGGGCCGAGATGCAGCTGGGCGGCTCCGGCGCCAGCGGCGCCACGCTGCAGCCCACCTTCGGCATCCTGCTGGGGCGGCTCTCCTCGACGCAGATCCGGGCCGAGGTCGGCTACTTCTTCAACACGTTCGGCGAGACCGCGAGCTCGTACGTCAACTCGAGCGGCACGTACGTGGTGCCCACCGGCAAGCACTACGGCGACGGCTTCGTGTTCTCGGCGGGCATCGGCTTCTAGACCGCCCGGGCCAGCGACAGGACGTGGACCGCGCCGGCGCCGGCGGCCAGCAGGGCGTCGGCGCAGGCGCTGAAGGTGGCGCCGGTCGTGAACACATCGTCCACCAGCAGCACGCGGCGATCGCGCAGGCGAGCCGCGTCGCTGACCCGGAAAGCGCCCGCGACCTCGGCCAGCCGCGCGGCCGGCCCGGCGTGCCCCAGCTCGCGCGTGGGGCGGATCCGCCGCAGGGCGTGCCGTTCCAGCCGCGGCAGCGGAGGGCCCGCTCGCGACGCGCGCGCCGACAGGCCGGCCAGCGCCCCGCGCGCCAGCTCCAGCGCTTGATTGAACCCGCGCGCCCGCAGCTTGGCCGGGTGCAGCGGGACGGGCATGACCACGTCCTGGGTGCTGAAGTCGCCCCGCTCCAACGCCTCGGCCAGCGGGTGGATCAGCAGCCGCGCCAGGCGGCCGGCCAGATCCCGGCGGCCCCCGTGCTTCATCCGGACGACGGCTTCCGCCAGCGCTTCGCCGTACTCGAACCCGCTGGTCGCGCCGCCGAAGGGAAACGGCACCCGCCGGCAGGTGGGACACCGGTCCGGGCTGTCGCCGCGCAGCGGAAGCGCGCAGCCGGGGCAGCCCCCCACCATGGGGTTGATGGAGAGGTTGCAGGCGCCGCAGAACAGCGCCTGCTCGGGAATGGTGCGGTCACAGGCCGCGCAGCCGGCGGGCCAGACGGTTTGCAGCGCCTCGCCGACCAGCGTGCTCCAGAGCCCCATGCGCCGGTTATCGGCGCATGAAGCAGGAGGTTGCGCGCGTTACTCCGGAGCGTAGAGGCCGCGGCGGAGGTAGGTCGGCTTGTCGAACTCCGACTCCTCGACACCCAGCTCGTCCTGCGGGCGCTGCTGAGGAACCTGACCGGCGGGGGCGCGGCGAACCAGCGGGGCCGTTCCGGCGCTCTGCGGCCGGATGACCGGGCGCTCGATGCGCTCGGCGGGGGTCCACTCGCTGCCACCGGCGACGGGGGCCGGCGGCGACAGCGCCGCAGGCGGCACCTGCTCCATCTGCAGGTAGAAGTCGTCGGTGCTGATCGGCTCGGGCTGTTCGGCGCGCGAGGGGGCCACCGCGTAGCCGCCGCGCGGCGTGGGGTTCGCCGGCATCGGCCAGGGCGCCGCCTGCTGCGCGTGCGCAGTGGCCGCGTGCGCGGCGTGGGCGGCGTGAGCCATCTGGGCGGCCTGCTGCTGCATCGGCAGCGCCATCTGCCCCTCGCGGCTGCGCACCCCCGCGCCCCGCGAGGGGGTCGGGACCGGCTGCTCGTGAGCGTGCGAGTTGAACCCGGTGGCGATGACGGTGATCCGAACCTCGTCGCCCGCGTGGGCGTCGATGACCGAACCGAAGATGATGTTGGCGTCGGGGTCCGCCGCCTCGGCGATCAGGCTGCAGGCCTCGTTCATCTCGGCCAGCGTCAGATCGGGGCCGCCGGTGATGTTCAGCAGGATGCCCGTCGCGCCGTTGATCGAGACGTCCTCGAGCAGCGGCGAGCTGATGGCCTGCTGCGCGGCCTCGGTGGCGCGCTTGTCGCCACGGCCGACGCCGGTGCCCATCAGCGCGCGGCCCATGCCGGTCATGATGGTGCGCACGTCGGCGAAGTCGACGTTGATGAGGCCGGGGGCGATGACCAGGTCGCTGATGCCGCGCACGGCGTTCAGGCAGACGTTGTCGACCATCGCGAAGGCGTCCTTCAGTGTCATCTTCATGCCGGCCAGCGACACCAGCCGGTCGTTCGGGATGACGATCAGCGCGTCGACCGCCTTGGCCAGCTCGTTGATGCCGGAGGCGGCCTTCTTCTTGCGCTGCGACCCCTCGAAGGCGAACGGCTTGGTCACCACGCCCACGGTCAGCGCCCCGACGTCGCGCGCGATCTGCGCGATGACAGGCGCCGCGCCGGTGCCGGTGCCGCCGCCCATGCCGGCGGTGACGAACACCATGTCGGCGCCTTGCAGCGACTCGGCCACACGGGAGGCGTCCTCCAGCGCGGCGGCTCGCCCGATCTCCGGGTTCGCGCCGGCGCCCAGCCCCTTGGTCAGGTTGCGGCCCAGGTG
>Ga0134125_10006781_pt1 | contig 12940 bp, 11 predicted proteins | sample KB31751_FD_96464 | JGI IMG/M metagenome (GOLD analysis project Ga0134125, IMG submission 96464) | Terrestrial soil microbial communities with excess Nitrogen fertilizer from Kellogg Biological Station, Michigan, USA - KB3-175-1 | ecosystem: Environmental > Terrestrial > Soil > Unclassified ... | reverse complement strand
GGTCTTGTGGGCCTCGGACACTGCGCCGAGCCGGAAGAAGGCGATCGAGCTCTGCAGCTGCTCCGCCTGGCCGGCAAGTTCTTCGGACGTCGCCGACATTTCTTCCGCCGCTGAGGTGTTCTGCTGCGTGACCTTGTCGAGCTGCTGGATGGCCGTGTTGATCTGTGCCGCACCAGCATTCTGTTCGCGGGCGCCGGCCGAGATTTCCTCGACCAGGTCGGCGGTCCGCTTGATGTCGGGCACAAGACGGGCGAGCATCTCGCCGGCGGACTGCGCCGTCTTCACCGTGGTCTCCGAGAGGGTGGAGATTTCCGCCGCCGCGGCCTGGCTGCGTTCAGCTAGTTTACGTACCTCCGAGGCGACCACCGCGAAGCCGCGGCCGTGCTCTCCGGCGCGCGCCGCCTCGACGGCCGCGTTAAGTGCCAGCAGATCGGTCTGGCGGGCGATCTCCTGCACCACCATGATCTTCTGCGCGATCGTCTCCATGGCAGAGACCGCCTTCCCAACCGCCTCGCCCGACGCGATGGCATCGGCCGCCGATTGGCGTGCGATCTTTTCAGTCTGGTTGGCGTTGTCGGCCGATTGCTTGATGGTGGCCGCCATCTCTTCCATCGAGGCCGAGGCCTCTTCGGTCGACGACGCCTGCTCGGTCGCTCCCTGGCTCAGCTGCTCGGCCGTGGCCGACATCTCCTGGCTGCCCGAGGCGACGTTGCGGGCCGCTTCCGAGGCATCGCCGATCACTTCGCGCAGCCGCGTCACCATCGAGACGAGGGCGTTACCCAACATGTCCTTGTCGGACAACGCCTCCGGCTTCACGGTCAGATTGCCTTGCGCGATCTGGTCGGCGACTTCGGCGCTGGTGCGCAAATTCCGCGTCATCGTGTTCATTGCATCGACAAGCTCCTTGAGCTCATCCTGCGAAGTGACCGTCGCCGTCGCACTGACGTCGCCGATGGCCACCGCGTTGGCGAGGCCGGTAGCCGAGGCGAGGTTCCGCTTGATGCCATTGGTGATATAGGCAACGAAGGCCACGGCGACGATGGTGACGAGGAGCGCAAGGCCAACGATGCCCCAGGTCAACAGCGTGAACAGGTGGGTAGCGCTCGCCTGTTCGTCCTGGGCCGCTTTGAGCTGGTACTGGCAAATGTCGTCGATCGCGTGATCCACCGGATCGAATGACGGGAACAACTGCGTATTATTGAACTGACTGACGGCAGCGATGTTGCCCGCCTGCATCAAGGCGCTCAGTTCATCCAGTTTGGGGAAGGCTGCATCAAGCGCCGCTTGCGCCTTGTCGACGAGGGCCGTTTCCTCGGCCGTCATGTCGCTCGAGCGATAGGCCTTCCAGTTGTCCTCGGCGTCCTGCTTTGCCTTGATCAACGCCGCAGCGCCGTCGGCCGGGGTCACAGTACCGAGTGCAACCTTGAGGGAGTTCCCCTTGACGTCGGCGAAGAAGTCGTCCGAGACGCTCTTGAGCTGCTGTACCGCGACGAGCTCGTTGTTGTAGAGCGAATCCATGCTCTGAGCCATCTGGTCCATGCCGTACAGGCCCATGCCGCCGACGATAGCCGCGATAAGCACGGCCGAGACGAGCTGGATGATAAGAATCTTCGTCGACAGGCTCTTGAGGAGCGGACGACGTTTTGACGCAGTACTTGCCATCTGGACTATCCTTCTAGATCTGATCTGGCGCAGCGTTTCTGCCGCGGTGGTGGAGTGGTCGCCGCTTCGTAGAGCGATGCCGAAGCGGCGGAAGGCATAAAAATCGTGCATTCCCATGATGGCGACGGTTTCGGTCCGGAGGGCGAACTGCCGGGCCACTGGTAACCCTTACTCAGGCTGCTGCCTCCCTGGCTGGCACGAGCGTATCGAGCTCGTCGCGGCCGAGGAGTCGGTCAAGGGCGAGAACAGTCACGAACCGGCCGTTGCGGCGGCCAATGCCCAGGACGGAGTCCCCGCTCCACTTGCCACTAATGGCCGGTCGAGGATCGAGCTCGGGGCTATCGAGCACCGTGACCTCGAAGACCCGGTCGGTCCTGAGGCCGACGACGAGCGGTTGCCCGCCGGGCTTGAGATCGAGGACAACGATGCGGGTATTGGGCGTGTCGTCCGCCGGCGCGAAACCGAGAGTAAGCCGCAGATCCAGTACAGCGATCCCCTGCCCGCGCACGTCGGTCATCCCGAGCAGGTTTGGAGGCGCCTGCGGCAGTCGCGCGATCGGTTGCATGTCGAGAATTTCCTGCACGTTCTCGACGGGAGCGGCGAAGATCTCTTCGCCAACCCCAAGGGTCAGGTATTGCGCTGACTGAGTCACTACGCGGCCCTTTCTTCGGCTGAGGGAGCGGTTCTGCTGCCCTGTACGGAAAAAATCCGGCTGAGATTGGGGATAATGACGAAGCCACCATCACGGCGGGCGACGCCGCTCACAAACTCGGGACGCCAGCGCATCCCCACGCGCGGGGCCTCCTGAATGAGAGCGGCGTCGATATCGGTGACGTCGTGCACCTTGTCGGCGAGAATTCCGGCGATGGTCGGTTCGCCGTCGATCTCGACCTCCAGAACAACAATCCTCGTATCCTGGTCCGGCTCGGGCCGGGCCATGTCGAACACCACGCGCAGGTCGGCGAGCGGCACCACGCGCCCGCGCACGTTGATCAGGCCGCCGACGAAGGCGGGTGCGTTCGGAACTTCGGTGATGGGCACGAGATCGAGGATCTCGCGGACGCTACCGGCCTCGATGGCGAAGATCTCATCCTGCAGGCGCAAGGTGAGTGCGCGCATGGCGCCCGTCTCGTTTGACATCAGGCGGCCCTCCCCGTGGTCTCGGCCTTGAACTTGTCCTCGTAGGCTTGGCCCATGCCGACCAGGTGCACGGTGTCGAGGATGAGGGCGACGGTGCCGTCGCCCAGGATGGTGGCACCCGAAAAGGCTTTGAGCTGCGTGTGCAGCTTGCTGAGCTGCTTGATGACGGTCTGGTTGTTGCCGATAATCTGGTCGACCACGAGGCCGACACGGCCGTCGCCCGACGAGACGATCACCACCTTCTGGTACTGGTCCGGCTCGCTCGGCGTGTTGAAGATGTCGCGCAGCCGAACGAACGGCACGAGCGCGCCGCGGATATCGAGGAAGTTGCGACCGCGCGAGGTGCTGATCGCCTCGGCCGGCAGCTCGACGCATTCCTCTACCGCCGCGAGCGGAATGGTGTAGCGGCCATCGCCGACGCGCACCAGCATGCCGTCGATGATGGCGAGGGTCAGCGGCAGCCGGAGCGTCAGGGTCGTCCCCTCGCCCGGCTTCGTCCGCAGGTCGATGGTGCCGCGCAGGCCGTCGATGGTGCGTTTGACGACGTCCATGCCGACGCCGCGGCCGGAGAGCGCAGTGATCTCCTTGGCGGTCGAGAAACCCGGCGCGAAGATGAGTTGATAGAGCTCCTGGTCGGTGAGCTTAGCGTCATGCGCGATGATGCCATTCTCCTCGGCCTTCGCCCGGATGCGCGCGGCATCGAGGCCGGCGCCGTCAGCGGCTACCGAGATGGCAACCTCGGCTCCGGCGTAGACGGCCGACAATCGGACCGTCCCCGTGGGAGGCTTGCCTGCCGCGACGCGCGAAGCGGCCGGTTCGAGCCCATGATCGACGGAGTTTCGAATCAGGTGCACCAGCGGGTCGGCGAGCTTCTCGATCATCGTTTTGTCGAGCTCGGTCTCCTCGCCCGTGGTGACGAATTCGATCTGCTTGTCGAGGTCACGGCTCAAATCGTGGACCAGTCGGCGGAAGCGCGAGAACAGCGTGCCGATCGGCACCATGCGGATACCCATAGTGGTATCGCGCAGTCCGGACGAAAGCCGTTCCAGCTCTTCGGCGATGGTCTTGAGGTTGCCGTCCGACGATTGCGCCGCGATCTGGGTCAGCCGTGCCTGGGCAATCACCAGTTCGCCGACACGGTCCATGAGCTCATCGAGCCGTTCGGCCGGAACACGGAGCGAAGACGAGGTGGACTTTTCGGCCACGCCTGTCAGCTGCTGAGCCTCGGCTTTGCCCCGCCGCTTTGCCATTGGCGGCGAGACATCTGCAACGGAGTCGGCGGAGGCCGGCAAAGGATCTGCAACGTTGGCCGGCTCGGCCACCGTACTCTCCTCGGTCAGAGGCACGAGGCTCAGATCCATGCCATCGCGGAGGAACAGAAAGACGTCGTCGATGGCCGCCGCCGGATCGTCGGCGGTGAGGTCAACCTGCCAGGCCAGGTAAGTGGTCTCTGGATCGAGATCGTCCAGCGGCGGAATCCTGTCCGTGAGCACCGTGATCTCGCACGGGCCGATGGCGCGGATTTCCTCGAGCAGCAGCAGCGGATTGGTGCCGTAGAGCAGCGCATCCTTGGGCAGCGTGAAGCGCAGCCGCCAGCGCTTGCCGGTGGCCGGTGGAGTGGCAGTAGGCGCAACGGCTTCGGGAGCCGGTTCCGCCATCACCGCCGGCGTCGCTTTTCCGGAGACCAGCGCACGCAGGCGCTGCAGGATGGACTCGCCTTCGCTGCCGGCCGCCTGCGGGGTCTCGATCAGCGTATGGACGTGGTCCTTGGCGTCGAGCGCGATGGCGATGAGATCCGGGGTCGCCGGGCTGAGCCCCTTGCGGACCCGATCGAACGTCGTTTCAAACTCGTGCACAAACGAAGCGACCTCAGTGAACCCGAACATCGCGCCCGAGCCCTTGATGGTGTGCAAGGCGCGGAAAGTCGAGTTGATGAGGTCGGCGTTGGACGGATTGCGCTCGAGATCGAGCAGGCCGGATTCGAGTTGGTCAAGCAGCTCGCGGGCTTCCTGGCGGAAGGTCTCGGTGGGATCGGGAAGGCTCATGCGCCGGTCACCTTCTTGATCACGGCCACCAGCTGGTCCTGCTTGAACGGCTTGACGATCCAGCCGGTCGCACCTGCCGCCTTGGCTTCCGCCTTGAGCGCGTCGTCGGATTCAGTGGTGAGGAAGATGATCGGCACGCCCTTGCTCATGGGGTGCTGACGATACTTCTTAATGAACTCGATACCGTTCATCACCGGCATGTTGAGATCGGTCAGGATGGCGTCGACCGGCTGCCCAACGGCCTTGCTGTAGCCATCGGCGCCATTGCCGGCTTCGATGACATTGTGCCCGGCGCCTGACAGTGTCAGCACGATCATCTGCCGCACGGAGGCGGAATCGTCGATCGTCAGAATGGTCTTGCTCATGCAGCCCTTCCCCCGGCACCGCTCCAGAGCTCCGCTTCAGGCGTCAACGGCGTGCCGTCCGCACCAAGAAATCCTGCCGCCTTCAGCAGGCGACAAAGCGGGCCATCGGCCGGCGCGCGCAAAGCCAGGGAGCGGCCGTCGGCGCGGGCACTCTTGTGTGCGGCGACGAAGACCTGAACGACCGAAAGGTCGATCTCCGTCACCCCGGTGCAGTCGATCAGCAGCGGCCCGGGCGCGCTGAGTTGCTCGCGCAGTTGGCCGGCAAGACCGGCAATTTCTCGGACGCCGACGGCGCCGGTCAGCGCGATTTGCTGAGAAGGTCCACTCAATTCTGCCCCCGTATCGTCAAGACAATAGTCGGCCGTTCCATGAAATTATTCATGGCGTGAACGTATTGATCTAAAAAGCGCGTACCGGAAGCACAGTTGGGGCGAACAACGCGAGACCCAGGACTTCGGCTTTTTATGTCGCGCCAGGATTATTTCCCGCCGCGATTTCCATCCTATCGAGCAGTCATTAATCCGCCGTTACCGCTATTCCCTGGCATTTCAGCAGACATCCGTATTTATTACGACCCAAGTTCAGCAGGTTCCACCTGAATCGTTCGAGGAGCCGACCCGGAATTACCGAGTCGTTCACACGGTTTGCTGAGTCTTCGATTCAGCCGGCCGAACTCCATCTTCGCAGACGTGTCGAAATATATCAGATGGATACTCTGGGCTCCCGACGATTTAACAATTCTTTATCCAATATTTCTTCGTATAAATCCGCCGGGCGGCGTCTAACATATCAGAGATGACAGCGATAACAGCAGCTGCGTTATTACCGGAGCTTCCCGAGTGATTTTCAGCACTCGACGTCCGCGCAAACCGCGGGGAAAATACCCGCCGCTGTCGAGAAACGTTCTAGAAGCCGACGGCTTGGGCTTCGAGGGGGACGCTGCTCCCCGTCATGACGGCTGCAATCTCGGTCCAGCGGGCCTCGAAGGCGTCGACGCCCGCCGGGTCGAAGTGGCTGCCGCTGAGCCGCAAAATCTCGGCATGAGCCTTGTCCAGCGGCCACGCCGCCTTATAGGGCCGCTCGGCGCAGAGCGCGTCGAACACATCGGCGATTGCCACGATCCGGGCCTCGACCGGAATATCATAGCCCGACAGCCGATCGGGATAGCCGGTCCCGTCCCAGCGCTCGTGATGACTCTGCGCGATCAGTTCGGCAACACAAATGAGGTCGGACGAGCCGTTCTCCAGGATACGTGCGCCAATCGTCACGTGCTTGCGCATCTCGGCGAACTCGTCCGGCGTCAGCTTGCCGGGCTTGCCGAGGATCGCGTCGGCGATGGCGATCTTGCCGATATCGTGCAGCGGTGCCGCCAGGTAGATCGTGCGGCAGCGCTCGTCGCTCAGCCCCATCGCCTGCGCGATAATGCGGGAGATGGTGGCGACGCGCGACACATGCTCGCCGGTGTCGCCGTCGCGATATTCGATGGCGCGCGCGAGGCGCCAGATTACTTCTTCCTCGCGCTCTACCAGATGGCGAGTGGCGCTCTCCACCTCGCGCGCCAGCCAGTTGGCGCGATCGGCCAGTTCGATCTGCGCCCCGCGCAGGGCCAGCAGATTGCGCACGCGAGCCAGCAATTCCGTGCGATCGAAGGGCTTGTTGATGAAGTCGGTTGCCCCCGCTCCGATCGCGTCGACCCGAAGCGTCTGGTCGCTGTCAGAAGTCACCATGATGATCGGGACGAGCCGGTAGCTCGGTTCGGCGCGCAGTCGCCGGGTCACCTCGACGCCGTCCATTTCGGGCATGATGTGATCGACCAGCACGAGGTCGAATTGCTCGTTGACGCAGCGTGCCAGGGCCACAACCGGACTGGTACAGGTGACAACTTCGGTGCGGTCGATCTCTCCCAGCACTGCCGCCAGCAACGCCAGGCTCGACCGGCTGTCGTCAATGATCAGTACGCGCATGCACGAGGCCCCAACCAGCACATCACGGTATTCAGCAAGGCCTTACATGGAAATTAATACCGATACTTTCGGGGGCCGCAGCATTTACTTGGGTTAGCGGTCCGCTAACGGCCGCCAAAACTTCCCGCGGTAATGCCCGAGATGAACGAGCGATTGCCGAGCGCGAACACCACCAGCATCGGCACAATGGCGAGGACACTGCCGGTCATCAGCAACGGCCAATCGGTGTTGAACTGGCCCTGCAGCGACGCGAGCGTCACCGTGGTCACCTGCATGCTTGGCTTGCTGGTCGTGATCAATGGCCAGAGGAAGTTGTTCCACTGCGCCACGAAGGTAAAAATCGCGAGCGCGCCGAGCGCCGGCAGCGCCAGCGGCACAACCACGCCGGCGTAGATCTGCAGGTGATTGGCGCCATCGATGCGCGCCGCTTCGATCAGCTCGCCGGGGATCGTCTTCATGTACTGACGCAGCAGGAAGGTGCCGAAGCTCGAGAAGGCATACGGCAGGATGAGGCCCTGGTAGGTATCGATCCAGCCGAGGTTGCGGATCAGGATGAAATTGGGGATCAGCGTCACCTGCGAGGGCACCATCAGCGCCGCCAGGTAGATCAGGAACAGCACCTCGCGGCCACGGAAGCGCAGGCATGCAAATGCGTACGCGGCCATCGAGCAGACGATGAGCTGCAACACCGTGACGCTGGTAGCGACGATCACGCTGTTGAGCAGCGCCTGACCGAACCGGATGGTGGTGAAGATGCGCAGATAATTGCCCGGCTGCGGATGTGCGCTCAGTAGCGTCGGCGGAAAGGCAAACACCTCAGACGACGGCTTGAAGGACGTCGAGATCATCCAGATGAACGGCCCGCACATCAGGATGGCGCCAGCCAGCAGTGCGAGAAAGATCAGCCAGTCGGTCAGGGTTGGCGTGCTTCGCCCGTCACTATTCATAGTGCACCCAGCGATTTTGCAGGCGGTACTGCACCAGCGTCAGCACCAGCACGATGAGGAACAACACCATGGCTGCCGCGCTGGCGATGCCCATCTGGTAGAACATGAATCCATTCTGGTAGATGAAGAAGACCAGCGTGTTCGTCGCATTCGACGGCCCCGCCTTGGTCATTACGTAGACCAGCTCGAACACCTGGAAGCTGCCGATGATCGAAATGATCAGCACGAAGAACGTCATCGGCGACAGCAGTGGTAGCGTGATGTGCCAAAAGCGCGACCAGCCGGTCGCGCCATCCAGCGCCGCTGCCTCGTAGAGGTCGCGGCGGATGTTCTGCAGGCCGGCGAGGAACAGCACCATCGAATAGCCGAGACCTTGCCAGACCGACACGGCGATCACCGCCGGCATCGCCCATTTGCTCGAGATCAGCCATTTGGGCAGATCGTCGACCCCCAGTAGCGACAGGCCCATGTTGATGAGCCCGAAATTGGAGTTGAACAACCAGGCCCAGACGAGGCCGGCGGCCACGGTGCTGGTCACCACCGGCAGGAAGTAGATGACCCGGAAAAATGCCTGTCCCGGCACGCCCCGGTTGAGCGCCAGCGCGCAGAGAAGTCCGAGGAGCATCTGCAGCGGCACCGCCAGCACCACATAGTATCCGGTGTTGCCGAGCACCTGACGAAAGATCGGATCGTTCCAGAGCCCGATGTAGTTGTCGAGAAAGGCGAGCTTGGGCGGATTGAACAAGTCCCAGTGAGCAAACGAGATGAGGAACGCCGAGATCACCGGCAGCGCGGTGAACACGGCGAACAGCACCAGGCTCGGCAGCAGGAACAGCCAGGCGGCGCGCTCCTCGCGGCGCGCCATGAGGCTCAGGTTGGCCTTGGGCACGGCCTTACCACCAGTACGGAGTCATTCCCGCGGGAACCTCCGTTGCTCTTCTTGCACCCTGCAAACAGAGGCTCCCGCTTGCGCGGGAATGACTCGGTGGTCGACGCTGGCCACCGGTCACGATCATCTATTTCTCGAAGCCGAAAATGCGGGCGGCGTTGCGGTAGAAGATCTGGTCCTGCTCGTCGGCGGTCAAGCCCATCTTGTCGAACGCTGCCTTCCAGCGCGCCACGTCGCCCTTGAGACGGCGATGATCGGAGTCGGAGCCGTAGAGCAGCTTGCGCGGCGAAATTTCCTTGCCGATGTAGCCGCCCTCGACAATGTGGTTGTGCACCACGTCGCCGCCCGAAATGTCGAAATAGAGCCGCGGCCGCCAGCGCGCGACCGCACAGGCCGTGCGGTAGTCCGGCCACCCAAGGTGGGCCCCGATGATGAAGAGCTCGGGGAAATAGAAGGCGATCGTATCCAGGTAGATCGGCTGCATGCGGGCGCTCGAGAAGCCGAATTTCTCGCGAGAGATGTCGCGCTTGAGTCGGGCGACCAGCACGTCCTCAGCATCGCTTCCAGCCGCCGGAGGCGCCTTCCAGGCATCTTCCTTGCCACCCTCGAGATAGTCGGCGGGGCCACCCTGGATGCCGGTATGGAACAAGATTCTCAGTCCCCGCGCCGCAGCCGCCTCGTAGTAGCGCATATAGTCGGGGTGATCGTAGTTCTTCGACACACCGATCGTTTTGATGCCGTGGAAGCCGCGCTGGTAGAAGTCTTCAACCGTGCTCACCGGATCCTTGTCGAGCTCGAGGCGACCCATGGCGATGACGAAATCGGGCCGCGCCTCGAGCGCGCGCGACAGCATTTCATTGCCGCGGCGACCCGGGTTCGCCAGCAGGGCGACCTTTTCGACCCCCACCTCCTGGCAGTGCTCCCACAGGACCTCGAGAAACCCTTCCTCGGCCTGGCGGGTGAAAAGCTTGTCCCAGAAGCCATAGTGGACGTGGCTGTCGATAATGCGCATCGGAAATTTCCCGGTCGGAGAAGAGAGCGAAGATTGGTTGCCGAGGCAGCGAGACTTGCCGCCCCGGCAACCCAGGAGGACCTCTTACTGAGCCTTGAGCGCGGCGTTCACCTGGTCCTTGATGCCGCCGAGGGCATCAGCCGCAGTCGACTCGCCGTTCCAGACCTTGTCCAGCGCCGGTTGGATCAGCTTGTTGGTGATGTCCACATATTTGGGGAATTGCGGGAACACCTTGCCGTTCTCGGATTCCGACAGGAACACGTCGGCGTAGGGCGCCTTGAACGACGCCTTGACGTCGGCGTTGCCGATCATCGCCGGCACGGCGGGCGAGCCGCCCGACGAGGTGAAGGCGATCTGCCCCTCAGGACCGCACAGGTACTGCATGAAGGCCCACGCGGCGTCTTTCACCTTGCTGTTGGCGTTCATGGCAAAGCCGGCGCCGCCCGCTTCGTTGGCCTTGATCCCGTCGGGACCAGCCGGCACCGGAGCCACCGCCCACTTGAAGGTGGCGCTGGCATAGCTGCCCAGCCGCGATGCATTGGTGATCGACATCGAGGCCTGGTCGGCGGTGAACATCGAGGCGGTACCACCCATCTGGTCGGCCTCCTGGAAGTTCGGCACCGACTTGTCCTTGTTGATCATGTCGGCGACCCACTGGATCGCGGCGGCGCCCTTGTCGTCGGCGAGCGTGAATGTCGTCGGCTGCACCGGATCGTCGAACACCGAACCGCCGTTCTGGTAGACGAACATCGGCCACTCGTTGGATTCGAGCACCAGACCGTAGCGGGTAACGCGGCCGCCCGAGGTGACGGTCAGCTTCTTGGCCGCATCCTGCAGGTCCGACCACTTCCAGGTGCCGTCCGGGTACTTGATGCCGGCTTTGTCGAAGTCGTCCTTGTTGTAATAGAGGACGTTGGTCGCCGTATCGCGCGGGATCGAATAAAGCTTGCCGTTGAGCGAGTGGATGCGCAGCGAATCCTTGACGTACTGGTCGATCGGGAAGTTCGTCTTTGCGATCCACGGCCCAAGGTCTTCGAGCGTGTTGCGCGCCGCGTAGCTTGGTACGTTGGTGATGAAGAACACGTCGGGGCCGCCGCCCGCAGCGAGCTCGGCGTCGAGCTTGGTGAAGTAGCCCGACCACGGTGCGTTCTGCAGCTCGATATGCACATCGGGATGCTTGGCCATGTAGTCGGCGGCAATCTTCTGGAACGGCGGAACTTCCGGCGGGTCGCCCCAGAACGCGAATACGAGGTTGGTGTCGGCGAAAGCCGGCGTGGCGATGCTGAGGGCGAGCCCCAACACGGCAGACCACAGAGTCTTCATGATCGTTCTCCCTTCGTCATGTTCAGACCTACACCGTTGGGGCGTAGGATGGTGTTGGGGACAGGCGCGCGACGAACGCAGCAAGCTCCCCGGCAGATGGATTGGCGCTGTTGCCTGCGCCCGTTGTCGACAGCGATCCGCAGGCAACGGCGCTCAGTAACTGGTCCTCGATTGCGCCACCGCGGACGGCCGCGGCAATGAAGCCCGCGGCGAACGCATCGCCGGCGCCGACCGTGTCGACGACCTTCACGGCAGGCGCCCTGACGTCATGCCGGCGGCCCGAAGCGATAGCGCTTGCGCCCTGCGGCCCGCGCTTGGTTACGATCACCGGCGCAAGCCCGGCAAGCGCCTGAAGCGCAGCCTCGGCGTTGCGTGTGCCGGTCAGCCTCAACGCTTCGGCCTCGTTGGGTGAAAACACATCGCACAAGCCGATGAACTCGCGGACGCCCGCCGACTCGAGATCGGCGCCTTCGCCATTGCAGTCGCCATAGATGCTGACCCCTGCCGCTTTGGCCGCCCGCATGAACGCCATCCAGTCGGGCTCGAGCCGGAATGTTTGCAGCAGCCATTTCGGCTGCAGCTGCTCGAGCAGCCCCACGTCGGGGGCGCGCAGGGCACCCTCGCGATAGGTGATGAAGCCGCGCTCACCCGCCCCCGAGAACGCGACCGAGACCTGCTGCAGGCTGCGATGCAGCTCTCGGAAGGCACTGGCATCAATGCCATCGGCCTTCGCCGCGTCGCGCACAATGCCGCTGAAGCGGTCGGTGCCCAGATCGCAGGCCCAGGCCGTCCGGAGCCCCAGCCGGGTAAGACCGAGGGCCATGTTGTAGCAGCCGCCGGGGCGGATGGTGAGGCCGTCCGCAAACACCTCACCGCCCAAGACCGGCGGGCGATCGAGATCGGAAAAGATCAGGTCGCAATAGTACTCGCCGGCCACCAGAACATCGAAGCGCCCGCTCATCGCCAGCCCTCCGTGTACTGCGGATAGGCGGCCAGGAAATCGTCGACCAGCGGCTCGGCCCGTGAATAGGACAGCACCAGTGGATGCGCCACCAGCGCATCGATCGCCAGCGCCCGGTCCTTGCTCAGGATCGCTTTGGCGGCCAGCCGCTCGTAGTGCTTGACCGACTGGATCAGGTAGCGCTGCTCTTCCGGCATCTGCCCGATGGGCACCGGGTGGATACCGCTCTCGTCGACGATGCAGCTCACCTCGACCACGTCGTCGTCGTGGAGATCGGCAATCGCGCCGCCGTTGACGACATTGAGGCCAGTGCGGATGCGGCCAGTGCCCTCCAGCGCTTCCATCAAGCTCAGCGCGACGCCGGCATAGCCCTCGCCGTCGTCGACGTGCTCGACCTCCTCGTCGGTGTCGGCCTCGATCTGTGTGGCGTGCGCCATGTAGCTGCCGCTGCGACGGTGCTCGTAGTCAAAGTACGCCTTCAGTGCGGCGTCAGGATTGCGGGCCGCATCGATGCGGCGCAACTCGGCGATGAGCTGGCGGTTGAGCTCCAGCACCTCTTCGCCGCGCGTCGGGCCGTTGCCGTGCCCGTTCATCGCCTGGTCGATGTAGTAGTAGTAATAGAGGTACTCGTT
>Ga0134125_10006780_pt1 | contig 12942 bp, 9 predicted proteins | sample KB31751_FD_96464 | JGI IMG/M metagenome (GOLD analysis project Ga0134125, IMG submission 96464) | Terrestrial soil microbial communities with excess Nitrogen fertilizer from Kellogg Biological Station, Michigan, USA - KB3-175-1 | ecosystem: Environmental > Terrestrial > Soil > Unclassified ... | reverse complement strand
GGAATATCTACTTCCAGCAGTTGTTTATCAGTGATTCCAAGGGAGGTCTGCGCGTCGTTCGGGATGGGATTTCCGTTAACATCGTACTCATCGGTGTCGTCGAAATTGTCCAACGCGATGAAGGCGCCCAACGAATGGACGCTCGTGCTGTCGAGCGTTGTGCCATCGCTGTTCACAAGCGTGAGCGCCGCCTGTGCGACCGTCACGCTGGCGGTGGCCGTGCAACTGGCCGAATAGTCGCCATCCGCAATGGATGCGATGGCGGTGATGCTGTAAGTTGTTCCGCTTGCGGTCCCGGAGCTGTAAATATGGGTGAAACTCGAGGTGTTCGCCGGATCCACATAAGCGCTGCTGCTGCCATCTCCCCAGGCCACCGTCCACTGCGCCGGGATCTCGCCGTCAGCGTCGGAAAAATGGGGCGTCAACGTGTACGTCTCACCCGCCATTATTGCGGTCGCATTTCCCGTCACGGATGCTGTCGGGCTCGTATGGACCACCGAGACAGTGGCGGCGGCAATCGCCTCATACCATGCACCCGTCGTGTTGCCCGGCTCGTCGTAGATGGCGTCGACCTCAACCCGGTAATTGCCCGCGGCGCTGTACGTGTGCCCGGCGGTGCAAATGCTTGCGAGCGGGTTCTCATTAAAGCTCTCGTAAGTGCTGTCGCCCCAACTGACCGCCCATTCGTTCACGCCCTGTGACCCGATCGCCTGAAGCGTGTCGGCGAATGAGGCGGAAATCCCACAGGTGGTTCCGAGCGTCACAGGGCTGTTCGCGGCCAGGGAAACAGTTCCACTTCCGCCCGCGGGCTCAATCGAGACTTGCCCGCCGAACGCGCCCGTCGTCGGATATCTGTAAGTGACCCCACCATCAACCACCGTCGCGGTGACTGCAAAGGCGGGGTAATTATCGCCGTTTTGAAACGTCGGGTCGAACGCGTAGGTGTGGACGAGCGGCGTGATCACGGTTGTTCCAGTGGCGGTGCTCGTCGAATTGTCTCCCCAAGCCACTGAATAGTTTACGGTGTGCGAGCCCGGATCGGGCAGATAGGCATCGAGGGTGTACGGAGTGCCGCTTTGCGCTTGTCCGCTCCCGCCGACGCTGAGGGCGACGTTCTCGGGTCGGCTGATTGCGACGGTCGAGCTGGCGGACCACGTGGAGGTCTGCGTTCCTTCCGCTGTCTCGACGCTCGCGGTAATCGTGTAGCCGGGCGTTTGATTCTGATCCACGTAAACGTGGCTGAACGTCCCGCCGTAATCCGGGGTCGTGCCGTAAGTGGATGTTGCGCCGTCGCCCCAGGATATCACATAGCCAACGGGGACCTCCCCACCCGTCCCATGGTTGAATCCTACCTCGATGCTGTAATGGTCGCCCTCGTAGGCCGACTGCTGGCCGCTAATTGAAACGGTCGGCGTGATCATTTGCACGTCGACAACGGCAGTGGCGTCGTACGTCCCCTCATCGTCTCCAAAGGTCGCAGTGGCGGTGTATGTACCCGCATCGGCGTACGTGTGGGTTTCGGCACCGGGGTCGAGATTATACGCGCCAACGGACCCATCGCCCCACGCCACCGACAGGTTATCCAAGGTGTGGCCGGCGGGCTGGGAGAAGCTGTCAGTGAAGGAAGCGCCTTCCCCCTCGAATAGTGACGGGTTCACCAGCGAGAATGACTCCGTGGGGGAAGCCGCGGCAATTGTTACGGTGTCAAATCCGACGTCACCAGCACCGCTGTCCGCGTCGTCCACGATGGCGTCGATGGTATAGGTACCCGGCTCGGTGTACGTGTGGTCGAAGCTTCCGACCGGCGCGGAGGGCGTGTCCTCGGCCGAGTCATCACCCCAGTCGATAGTCCAGGCATATGTGGCTCCCGGGTCGCCGCTCGCGACGGAATCCGTAAGGGCATAGTCGCTGCCCTCGGTGGCCGAACCCAAGCCCGACAGCGACAGTGTCGGGCCCGCCAGCGGGATGTTTGGCATACGCGTGTAGGTGCCGTCCGCCGCAGAGGCCACCACTGTAGCCGTGTACGGCGCCTCGAAGTCGGAGGAATAGCTGTGCGTAAAGATGCCGCTGTTGCCGCCATACGTTTCCGTAGCGGTACCATCGCCCCATGCGACGGTATAGGTGCCAACCGTGTTGCCGTCCGGATCGCTGAACGTGGGGGTGAGCGTGAAGGCCTGACCGATCGTGAAGCCGTCGCCAACGTCATTATAGAATGTCGGGACGACGACTTCGAACAACTCGCTGCCGACGTCGCCACCGCCGCCATCGATGTAGATGCTGCCGAAATACGGGCCGGTGTTATCGTACTCGTGGGAGCCGACGAGGGTGCCGGTGCCGTTGGCCTCCACAACGGCAGTCGTCCACGTCTGCCCATCGCCCCAGTTAAAGGTGACGCTGACGGTGTGCGACGTGATGTTGAGCGGATCGACAAAGGTGGTGGAGACCGTTGCGGTATCGCCGGGGTCGATGCCGATGATGCCGGGCGGCTGAATGGTGATTGAGCCGGTGGCGGTCGGGCTCGACGTCAGTTCGTCCGTGGGGTACGAGCTTGCCCCGGCGGCGCCGCGGGCGACGATGGCGTACGTGTAGCTGCTGCCGATGCCCAAGCCGGTGTCGAGAAACGTGGTGCCGGTGATGCCGGTGGCGATTTGCTGCCAGTTGCGGTAGACGTCATACGAGGTGACGTTTGGATCGGTTGACGCGGGCCAGGAGATTTCCAGCCGGTCGTTGCTGGCGGCGGTGAGGGTCGGCGTGCCGGGGGAGCCGAGGGCCGCCAGGGTCGAACCGAAGGCCCGGCTCAGGAGCAAATAGTCGCTTTCGTTGACGGTGTTGTCGTAGTTGACGTCTCCCTGGGAATAGGTCGCGGGCGATTTTCCGAAATCGCGGGTGAGCGTCAGCAGGTCGGTCAGGTTGACGATGCGGTCGCCATTCAGGTCGGCCGAGAGATAGAACATCCCCTGCGGGTTGGACGTGGAGGGCGGCCCGTAGACGTAATCATCCCCGATGACGTTGTCGCTGCCCAGGAGCGCGATCCCGTCGCTGGAACCCTGGATGAACGAGCCGTGAAGAGCGGCGACGTAGTTCCCGTTTGCCAAGGGGGCGCTGGTGCCGAAGCTGTACGTTACCGCACTGGTTGAGTAGCTGGCCGTGGGCGCGAGCTGCGCGCCGGTGCTCAAGTCGAACACCGACAACACCGAAGGCCACGTGTATCCGGATGACAGCGTGACGGCCTCGCTGAAGTTGAAGACCAATTCGTTGGGAAGCGTCTGGATCAGGTAGTTGATCGAGCTGACACTCGGTCCCGTAGGCGAGTCTTTGACGATCCGTGAGCTATCGTGGCGATGGGGATGGTGGACGTGTGCCGGGCGCATCGGCCGGGGATGGTGATGCGAGCGGCCCTTGCCCGAAAGCTGCGGGTCGCTCGCGGTGCCGTCCGATCCCATGGAGGGAGGCAACGATTGGATCGCCTTTGCCAGCGCCGCCTCATCCGCGGCCGTAGGTGGGAGGGGTGCGATTGGCGTCAGCCCATATGTTGCAAGCTCAGCGTCCAGGCTGGCTTGGAGGCCCGGGTACTCGTACTCCATGAACGCCAGGTCGTGCCGCAAGCTGGCGGGCATGTCGTTCCAGGTGCTGACGATTTGTGCGGGCGTGAGCGAGAGGAGTTGCCTGGCCTCCAGCACCTCGGCGGCATGGAACGCCGCCCGGCGAACCCCATAGAGCCTGTCCTTCACGCCAAAACGAACCCACCGGCGGAACGATCCGACACCGCATAGCCGAGACATGGACATACGACCTCCCTTGTCGCCAATGTCCGGCAGGTGAAAGGACGACGAGCCGCCGCCCCGCGCCTGTCCCCGAGAGCGTTTTGTCAACATCGATCGAGTGGAGCAATTACATAGCCCCGCCCAGAACCGCAGGCACCGTATCGCTGGTTTGCGAAGCCGTCAATCATAAAAATTGGCAGCCAAGCAAAATTCTTTTTGCCTTAGTGGATGATGGTTTCCCCGCAGACGGGGCCGTGCTCAATTGTGCGGATTCTCCGGCGGCAGGTACTCTTCCAGGTGTTTTTCCAGTTGCCTGAAGTCGAAGGAGGCTTTGACCCAGTAGTCGTTGGCGCCCTGCTCGCGGACGGTGCGGCGGAGCTGCGGGTCGGCCAGCGCGCTGAACATGACGACCGGGACCTGCTGGGTGTTGGGGTCCTGGCGCATGCGGCGGAGGACTTCAAGGCCGTCCATGCCGGGCATCATGACGTCGAGGATGACCAGGTCGGGCCGGTGACTTCCCATATATTCCAGCGCCTTGCCGCCGCTTTCGACATGCGTGGCGGCGTGCCCGAGTTGGCGGACCAGCACCGCAAGCAGGCGTCCGGAGCCTGTGTCGTCATCAACAATCAGCACGTTGCCGGTCACGAACAACTCCCGCCGGGCGATGGGCGATGCGTTTCATACTCACCTCCCGTACTGCTACTGTCTTCTCCACTCATGTGAAAATTTAACCCGATCTGCAAATCCCGGCAGCGCATGATGTCAGGAATTTCGGAAGATGTTTCGTTGCGGGGAGGTGGGACAAACAGGCTCAACCTGAGGCAGCCGCTATCTTTCGGTAACGTGGCAGACAATTCCGCGGGCGCGCGGCGGGGGATTTTTTCAAAAGCCTGCGTTTGGGGTGATATGATTACAGACCAGCATGGACTTGCGTCCTCCCTCCCCCGCTGAAGAACAGATCACCCGCGAGGTCTGGGGGTGGATCGAACAAGTGCGGCGTGTGCTGGAAATGACCGGCCACGCGTTGGAGCGGATGGAGTTGAAGGAGCCGGCCACGCCGGCTGAGCGCCAACTGGTCAAAAAGCTGCCCGGGTTGATTCGACAACGATTGGCTGGCGTGCCGACGCCGGAGATGATTCAGACCTGGTTGCGGGTTCTGTCGCGGCCTGCGGCGCCTGCCCCACCACAACCTCGCTCGCGACACAAGTGAGCCTCGCGGGCTCGTCAGATTCGTGTGAGAGGCTGCTAATCCCGCAGGTCATCCGGACGAGGCGTGAGTGCGGGTCCAAACTCGGCGTCCTTGTCCGCCTCCAGCATGCGATCGATGCGGCGGAAATGCCGGCCGCTCCAGAACTTCATCACCAATGCAACGGCCACGAACGAGGCGATCATGCTCGTAAAGCTGATGACCGCCCACTCCGGCCGCGGATCGCGCGAGGCGCGGTGAATGGGGCCGATGATGTTGGCCTTGGCCAGCGCATCGGTAACACAGTACGCGCCCAGGTAGCTGAACGTGGCGGCGGCAGTGAGCAGCAGCGCCAGCACCGTCAGCGTCTTGGGCTTGGCCGGGGGCACCGGCGGAAGATCGTCCTCGAAGATTTCGGCCGTATTCGACACTTCCATCCGTTACCGGGTCGGAAACCTCGGCTCCTTCGGCCCGGATATACAATTGACCGAAAGCTGGGGCAAATCCGCGTTATCGGATGTCCGCCGCCTCTCGCAACATCTGTGCAATCTTCACATGCGGGCGGGGAAGCGGGTAGGCGTCTAAGTCTTCCAGGCCGACCCACCTGCGCGAGCCATCGCAGATGGGGAGGTCCTTGCTTTTCACGCGCGCCAGAAGCACTTCGAATTGGTAACGGCGATGGGTCAGGGCGTGACGCACTCGTCCAATTCGAGTCGCATCCGCAACCTCGATGGGAAGCGGTGCCGACCCGTTGTGTTTTCCGGTCCTGCCGGCTTCGACGGTCACAAATTGCCACATCCCCGCCCATCGCCCGCGAGCGGGGCGTTGTTCGATGAGCCATTTTCCGTCACATTGGATGCAATAGGTCTTTCGCCGGACCAGTGGCGTGGGCCGGGCCTTTCGGGGCGGCGGGAGTTGCTCCTGAAGGCCGGCCTGACAAGCCTCACAATGCTCGCGCACCGGGCAGATGAGGCATTGGGGATTTCGCGGCGTGCAAATCGTCGCGCCCAGTTCCATCAGTGCGGAATTGAAGTCGCCGGGCCGGCGGCGGGGCACGATCTGGGCAGCCCGGGCCCACAACGCCTCGCGTACGGCGGGCTCGCGCAGGTCGGACTGAACCTTGTCCAGCCGGCATAAGACGCGAATCACATTGCCGTCGAGGATGGGGGCCGGAATCTCGAACGCGATGGACGCCACCGCGCCGGCCGTGTACCGGCCGACGCCCGGAAGCGTTAGGAGCATCCGGGCATCGGCCGGAAGTTGGCCGCCATGGTCCCGCACGACCTGCCTGGCGGCGGCTTGAAGGTTCCGGGCACGCGAGTAATACCCCAGCCCCTGCCAGAGCCGAAGCACTGCTTGTTCGTCGGCCCGGGCGAGCGCATCCAATGTTGGAAACCGCTCCAGAAACCGCTTGAAATACGGAATGACCGTCGCCACCTGCGTCTGCTGGAGCATGGTTTCGCTAACCAGGACGTGATAGGGGTCGAGCGGCCCGGGACGCTGGGGACTGGCCCGCCAGGGCAGGTCTCGGCGGCTCCGGTCGTACCAGGCCAGCAGCCGCTTGCGGAATGTCTTCAGGCCACCGATCACGCGTGCATCTTAGAGGCTTTTGGTCCGGTGGTGCAGCACACACGGCTCGCAAGCCGGTCACTGTCCGGCGAAATTCTTCTGGTAATCCTTATTGATTCCCAAAAAGGATGCAGTAGATTGGCTGGTCCCGGCGGGGAGAAGCTGGGCTCATTCCAATCGGTTCGCGCGGCCATGGAGGTTATGCATGCGACGACCACACGTTGACGATTACGTCCGACTCACCCAGGACATCCCGGAACTGTCGCTGAGCCGCGGCGAGCTGGGTGTCGTCCGCAGCACCTGGTTTGCCCCTTCGGTGGCCTACGAGGTCGAGTTCCACAAGATCGGCCACGACTACCAGACCCGAGCCCTGCTGCTCGAGACGCAAGTCGAGGTGGAGGACGGCTCGCTGGCCGTCCATTCGCTCGCGTGAGCGACTTGGGTGACATCGACCGTTTGACCCACATGCGATTGACGGGAACGGATCGTCACAACCCGTACTGATCCCCCGCCCCGAGTCTATCCGTGCATCGCGAGCTTGAGGTAATTGCGGATCCGCTGCCGCTGCGGCTCTTCGAGCGGGCCGCGAGTCGCCGAACATGATAACAGTTTAAGGAACGCCGCCCTCGTCAGATTCGTGCTGCCCGGTATGATCCCCGCAGGTGAAGGATGGGTCAATTGATCAGTCTGCGCTGCGGTGCAAGGGTCCTCATCGCTGCGGGTCTTTGGGTCTGGTGTCCCACGGTGCGGGGCCAGACCCCCGCCGGCCCGGCAACGAGCCCGGCCGAAGCGCCGGCCGCCGCTGTTGCGGAAAAACAGTCGCTCGAGTGGTACAGCATCCACGCTCAGGGAACGGTCATCAGCCAGAAGCACAACCAGTTCCCCGCCGACTACACCGGGCCGATGGACGTGCCGGTGAAAGAGCCATGGCGAACATCGGTCACAGGCACGCTGTTTCTGGGCCTGCGCATGCCCTGGAGCGGCGGGGAATTCTACCTCGATCCGGAGATCTCCGGCGGCGAAGGCTTCGGCGGGGTCGCGGGCATTGCCGGGTTCCCCAATGGGGAAATCCCCCGCGTCGGCACTCCCGAGCCGCAGCCTTACATCTCCCGCGCGTTCCTGCGGCAGACGTTCGGCCTTGGTGGCGAGAAGGAACATGTCGACTCCGACCAGAATCAGCTCGCCGGGTTCCGCGACGTCAAACGGATCACGCTGACGATCGGTAAAGTGGCGGCGACCGATCTCTTCGACAACAACGCTTACGGCCGCGACCCGCGCACGCAATTCATGAACTGGGCGCTGATGGACAATGGCGCCTGGGACTACCCCGCCGACACCCGCGGGTACACCTACGGCGGGGCGATCGAACTCAATGAGCCCAACTGGGCCGTCCGCTACGGCGCCTTCACCATGCCCAAGGCAGCCAATGGTTCCACCATCGACTGGAACGTCCCCAAGGCGCTCGGCCAGGTCGTGGAATTCGAACAGCGCTGGACGATCAACGGCCACGGCGGCGCGGTGCGCCCGCTTGCTTATCTCAACCTCGCCCACATGGGCAACTACGCCGCCGCCGTCGACCACCCCGGCCCGCGCGGCATTCCCGATGTCACTCTCACGCGCACTTACCAATCCAAGTACGGCTTTGGCCTGAGCTGGGAACAGGCGATCACGGATAGCCTTGGAATCTGGGGCCGCCTCGGCTGGAACGACGGGCACACCGAGTCGTTCGTCTTCACTGAAATCGATCGCACCGCGACCATCGGCATGAGTCTCAAGGGCGCGCCCTGGAAGCGGCCGGCCGACGTGATCGGCGCCGCCATCGCCTCCAACGGCCTGGCCCACAACCACCGCGACTACCTCGCCGCCGGCGGCCACGGATTCATCATCGGCGATGGCCAACTCCCCCACTACGCACTCGAACAGGACTACGAGGCCTACTACCTCATCAAAATCTACGACCACGTCTTCGTCACCGTCGACGGCCAGATCATCAACCACCCCGCCTACACCCCCGACCGCGGGCCGATCCTCATCGCGGCGTTCCGGGCGCATGTGGAGTTTTGAGGTCGAACCATGCTTCGTCGCCTGGCAAGGAAGTTGCCTTCATTACGAGCCACCTTTCGCCGGGCGGCATTTTCACACACGGAAGGTTACCCTTCGCGGAGATGTGGTACGTCATTGCCCTGGGCATAGCTGCGGGCGGCTTTCTGACGATCTTCGTTTGGGACTCGCCTTGGGCATTCCTTGTCGCCTTCGTCGGCTGGGGGGCCGAGATCCTCGTTCTGTTCTGGAAAGAGCCAACCCTAATCGCCCAGCGCCGGGCCCTGCATGGCCAATGCGAGCATTGTGGCTACAATCTTAAGGGAAATATCAGTGGGACCTGCCCGGAATGCGGCAATCGAATTGAGCAAAGAGGCGACAGGAAATCACACACCTCCGATACTGATTTGCGGTAACGCCAGATTTACCCCAATGAGGCGCTGGACTGATTTTTCAATCGGGTAAAGGTATCGTTCGACCACGTTCTTTTGGAGTTCGTGTGTCGGGACCCAGGCTGACGGATCTGCCAGGTAGCGCACCCTGCGAGACAGATCGTATAACGGAAGATAGGCCTTCTTGATCGCGAGATACCGGTTCGTTCTGATGACGACTGCATTTCTGGCGTCGTGCCTTGTCACCCCCGCAACCTTGTCGTGAGACAGCAGGGCGTCTACAGCATGCAGAGACACGTAAAACGCCACGGTGACGATCCAGTCGGGATACGCGGCGGGGATGGTGACGAGGAATTCGCGGTTATGCTTCCACTGATCGATGTGGCTCTTGCTGCTCGCCATAGATGTGTATCGCGGTTCGGGGATCGAGGAACCGATCGAGCTCGGCCCAGGGGATTTGTCCTAGCTCAACCATTCCCACGTTATATTCCTTAAGCAGTTCGCTGGTCAGGTCCGTCAACTCATCGGCCAGATCGAAATCGAACTGCTCGGACGTGGGGACGAAGAAAAGGACCGTCTTTGACCCGGCAGGCGAGACAAAGCAGGATCGCACGCGCGTCGCGCGTTCCCCGGCCCATCGAATCACGCGTTCGAGCATGCCGCTCAATTCAGTGAGCCACACTTCGACGCTGATTCCGAGTTGGCACGCCTCGATGACCTGCTTGCCGGTCCGGACGAAAAGATCGTTACTTTCGGGGTGGAGGACGAACTCGCGCGCGCCGTCGAGGGCCGCGTCGATGTGAACCTTGTTCTTACTCTTGGCTGGCGCTTTCGCCATGAGCGTACTCCTGATCAGCAGCATTATTACGATCGCCCGCGAACGCGGCAAGAGAGCGCTCGGTCACCAATGGGCACTTTGCAGTGTCCATGACTCCGGTTACGCTGACAGCACATTTCCCAGGAGGAGTTGGCATGCCCGGCCTTCGAACTCTCGTGGCGGCCTTGTTCTTGGCACTGATCGTCATCACGTGTGGTGCGTCTGCTGACGATCAGAATCCCATTCACTCAGACGCCCTTTTGCATCTGCAAGGTCGCCATCGCGTGGCGGACGCGGATCACTCGGGCCAGTTCCAGGTCGTCACCGATCCGATCACCCTCAACCCGCACCAGACGGCCCTGGTCATCTGCGACATGTGGGACAGGCACTGGTGCAAGTCGGCCACCGAGCGTGTGGGCGAACTCGCGCCGCACATCAACGCCCTGGCTAATGCCCTTCGTGCGCGCGGCGCGCTGATTATTCATTGTCCCAGCGACACGATGGATTATTACAAGAACTTCCCCGGCCGCAGGATCGCCCAGGCGGCGCCGAAAGTTCAGACGGCGGTCCCGCTGCAAGGCTGGTGCGGGATCAAGAGCGACCGCGAGCCGCCGCTGCCCATCGATGATTCGGATGGCGGGTGCCCGGATGATCCGCCCTGCAAGCAGGGCCGCGTCTGGTCGCACGAGATCGACACCATTCAGATCAAGCCCGGCGACGCGATCACGGACAGCGTCGAAGCCTACTACCTCATGCGCCAGCGCGGCATCACCAACGTGCTGCTCGTCGGCGTGCACGAGAACATGTGCGTGCTCGGCCGGCCGTTCTCGATCAGGCAACTGGTCGCCCAGGGGATGAACGTGCTGCTGGTCCGCGACCTGACCGACACGATGTACAACCCGAAGATGTCGCCGCACGTCGATCATTTCAGCGGGACCGACCTGGTGACCCAGCACATCGAGAAATATTGGTGCCGGACGATCACCAGCAACCAGATCCTCGGCGGAAAGCCGTTCCATTTCGCGGCCGACACGCGCCGCATCGGATCCGATGGCTCGCCCGTCACCGTGCCCTCCAAGACGGTCGTCGAACCCGGATACAAGCACGTGTCGGACAAGGGCCTGGAAGCCTGGCGGGACATGAAATTCGGGCTGCGGATCCACTGGGGGCTGTACTCGATCCCGCCGGTCGGCCCGGAGTCGTGGCCGCTCACCAAGCACGACATGGCCTGGGACGGGAAGTATTACGACAACTACAAAGACTGGAATCCCAAGGATTTTAACGCCGACGCCTGGATGGACCTGATGAACCGCGGCGGGATGAAGTTCTTCGTCTTCACCACCAAGCACCACGAAGGCTTCAGCATGTTCGACACGAAGACCCGTGTGAAAAAGCGGTTCATTTACGACGGCCCGGACGCCGGGAAGATCGAGGATTGCGACCTGGCGTTCAGCATCATGGAGACGCCGTATCACAAGGACATCGTCAAGGAGATCTGCGACGCCGCCCGGCGGCACGGGATCTCGCCGGGGCTCTACTTCTCCCACATCGACTGGTATGACGCCGATTTCCGCATCGACCAGTGGCACCCGCTGCGCCGGTTCATCAAGAGCCTGTCCTACCGTCCGGAAGACGACCCGCAGGCGTGGAACCGGATGGTCCAGCGCCACCGCGAGCAGGTCCGCGAGATTCTGGGCCACTACGGCCCCCTGTGCGAAGCCTCGCTCGACATGAGCATGCCCGACACGTTCTGGCCCGACATGGTGCAGACGGTCATGATGGCCCGCTCGCTCCAGCCCGACTGCCTCTTCCGCGACCGCGGCATCGGCCCCTATGGCGACTACAACACCCCCGAGCGGTGGATCCCCACCTCGCCCAAGAACAAGGACTCGCCGCTTCCATGGGAGGTCATCTATCCCATCTCCGACTATTTCAGCTACGACCCCGTCGCGTCGCACTACAAGGGCGGCGACTGGATCGTCTCCACCCTAATCGACGTCGTCGCCAAGGGCGGCAACTTCATGGTGGGCTACGGCCCCGACCGCGATGGCCATTTCCACCCCAAGGCCATCGAAGCCACCGAGTACGCCGGCAAATGGCTGAAGGTCAATGGCGAAGCGATTTACGCCACCCGCCCCTGGACCTACTGGAAGGAGGGCGACCATCTCCGATTTACCCGAAGCAAGGATGGCCGCTACGTGTATGCGATCGCGCTCGCCTGGCCCGGCAAGGAACTGGCCATCAAATCCATCCGGGCGAAGGACGGGTCCGAGGTGAAGATGCTCGGCTTCGACGCCCCGCTGACGTGGCACAACGACCCCGAACACGGCCTGGTCATCAGCCTTCCCGAGTCGCTTCAAAATGAGCAAAACCGACCTTGCGCGCAGGCATGGTCATTCCGCATCGAAGGCAGCCCGCGCGAGGGTGCGTAGTTCGCGCGGTCGCCACCTTTTTCCCGCCCCCGGTACGCCGGGGGAGGGTGAGGGAGGGGGCTTTCACGGGGTGATGCCACTGGCCAAAACACTTGCGTCGCCCCGGAGCGTCAGAACCGCGAGCATGAAAACGCCGGGTTTGTTTCATTTGTTTCATGCATTCCCATGCATTTTCAGCACAAGTCGCTGCGCACAAGTGATTTGCAAACATCTATTTTCCTAGATTTGATGATACAACCCCCGTTTGTTTCACGGTTTGTATCATGGGTTGTATCATCCGGCCTGGCTGACCGGATCAGGTTCATTGGGCTGCGGCGCGGGTGGCATGTGGAGCATCTGTTCGGTGGGCGCTGCGGCCATCGTCCCGATCGGATATGAGCTGGCGCCGCGCTCGTCCGCCGCCGCTTCGTCTGGCGCATTCTCTTCAACCTGCTCCTCTTCTTGATTTTCCAAAGCCTCGTCGGCCGCTTCGTCTTCGTCGTACGGTTCGCCCTCGTCGTCTTGCAGTTGCGGGATCGGCTCGTGCCCCGGCCCCGGCAGGCCGGAGGCGTCCACGCCGTGCTGTCGGATGAAGTCGATCTGCTGTTCTGGCGAGAGTCCCGCCTTTTCCAGCAGGAGGCGCATCACGCCGACGGCGGCCCGGTACTTCTCCCGCTGCTGTTGCAGTTGCATCTGCAATTGAATCACCTCCGGCTCGATCGACCCGCGGCGGGTCTTGCGCATGACTCCCAGCTTCGAGAGC
>Ga0134125_10006779_pt1 | contig 12942 bp, 9 predicted proteins | sample KB31751_FD_96464 | JGI IMG/M metagenome (GOLD analysis project Ga0134125, IMG submission 96464) | Terrestrial soil microbial communities with excess Nitrogen fertilizer from Kellogg Biological Station, Michigan, USA - KB3-175-1 | ecosystem: Environmental > Terrestrial > Soil > Unclassified ... | reverse complement strand
CGTACCGCTGCAGCCGTGCAGCAGAAGGCCATGCGGGCTGGGATTTCCTTCCGGGCGGCCAAGAGAGCCGGCGCCCGCAAGAAGAAGTAAGCGCCGCGCGCAATACGACGGGGGTTCGCCTCTTGGAGGCGGACCCCCGTCTTCGTTTAGGCGGCTCCGCCCTTGCCATGGCCGCTGCGAGTTGTCAAACTCCTCCGCCGCTGATCCGCGCAGCTCGGTGTCAAGAAACCTGAAGAAGGGGGCGGCATGCGGCAAATAATCGGCTTTTCCTGTCTGCTGGCGGTGGTAGTGGCTTTGGCCGGCTGCGATGTGCAGTTGCAGGACGAAACTCCGGCCGGATTCCAGGCCAATCCGGACGTTGCCATGTATCCGATCACGGCCAAGGTCGTGAGCTCCGGAGCCCTGGTGAGCCAGCCGGTGTACGTGTTTGCCGTCTCCGGCGAGCAGAGAGTCCCTCTGTCAGCCGCTCCGGACGGGACCTATCAGACAATGCTCCCCGTGAAGTGCACGCGGACCTTCCCGCTGCAGTTCCTGGCGGTCTGGCGGCTGCAGGGCATCATGACGCAGCATCGGCTCTTCCCGCCGCAGCCGCGGGAAATCGCTCTCACGCCGCCGCCGCTCACCCGCCAGGCGAGCATCGACACTTCCGGCAAGCCGGACAAGAAGACACGCTCCTGGCAGGGAAACGTGCAGTACGATGTCGTCACCGCGCCCGAAGCCCATATCACGGGTGCGACCCTGGAGCCCGTCAGTCAGGACAAGGCCGATGTGGCGGCGGCGAAGGCGATCAGCATCGTGAGCAAGTTCCCGATCGATGCCACCTGCGGCACGCCGACGGCCGTGCAGCTTGCATCCAAGAAAGACCACGCACACGCCAACCTCATCATCGACACCGACCTTCCGGGCATGCCGCACTGGACGACGCGGGTGGACTTCGCGCCGCAGCCGCAGCAATGAAGTGCGAAAGCCGGTTAACGTAGCCGGGCGCGCAGACGGCTGATCTCGGACGCGCCGAGGCCGATCGCCTCGAGGTAGGCGCGCGTGCCGCCCGCACGGGCGAGATAGTCCAGCATGTTGTAGACGGCCTCCTCCGGGCAGCGCACCACCTCCATGAGGGCTGCCGGATCGGCGTCCCGGTATCGGCGCAGGTAGGGATCCCGTAGGTTCCTGGTGCTGGCCGCATAGTCGTCCGCGATAGCGCCAGGGACGACATCGGCCAGGGCGAGCAGGAGCGCGGCAATGACGCCAGTTCGGTCCTTGCCCGCCACGCAGTGAAAGAGGAGCGGACCGGGGCCCGCCGCCGCGATCACCGCCAACGCCATTTTGAGCCGGGGCTGCACCCGCTCGAGGACAGTGCACTTCCACTGTTCCTTGGCGCAATACCCCCCCAGAGCGCCCCAGTCCGCCGGGTTGTCGGCGAGCAGGGAGACCGACACGTAGCGCACGCGGGGAAGTCGTTGCGGCACGGGGCTCGGCGCCGCGGCGATCTCCTCCGGCCAACGCAGATCGAGGACCGTTTCGACGCCATAGTCGGCAAGTGCTTCGAGACCCTCGGGTGAGAGTTGCGCTAGGTCGTCTGCGCGCAGCAGGGAGCGGCCTCTCGTGACGGCGCCGTCCACGGTCGGATACCCGCCGAGGTCGCGGGCATTGAGTAAAGAGGGAAACATCCCCCCGAGTGTAGCCGAGCGACCTCACCCCCACCGTCTGAAATCGCGCGCGTACAATGCAGCGCATGCCGCTCAGCTCCAGCGATCGATTCCTGGGCCGTGTCGAGTCATACGCGAAGTATCGACCCAGCTATCCGTCCGCCGCCATCGACCTGTTGGAGGCGCGCTGCGGCCTCGAGCCCGGCGTGAACGTGGTCGATCTCGGCTCGGGTACCGGGATACTCTCCGGCCTCCTGTTGAGCCGCGGCGCTCGTGTGTTCGGGATAGAACCGAACCGTGAGATGCGCCGTCATTCCGATCTTGCGCTGAGCGGAGAGTTCCATAGCGAGCCCGGCACTGCGGAAGATACCCACATGCCGGACAGCTACTTCCACCTCCTGGTAGCGGGGCAGTCGTTTCACTGGTTCGATCCGCAGAAGGCGCGGGCCGAGGCGCTGCGTATCCTCAGGCCCGGCGCCTGGGCGGCGCTCCTCTGGAACGAGCGGTCGGAGGATCTGGTACCGTTTCTCGAGGATTACGAGGCGCTGCTGCGCCGTTATGCGCCGGAGTACGACGAAGTGGCGCGGCTGCGGGCGCAGCCACAGGGCATCCGCCAATTCTTCGGGCGGGAGCCGGAGCTTGCCGTATTCCCGAATCGGCAGGTGCTCGACTTCGCGGGGCTCGCGGGCAGGCTCATGTCCTCCTCTTACGCGCCCTCTACCGATCGTCCGGAGCACGAGCCGCTGATGAGGGGGCTGAGGGGGGTGTTCGACCGCCACCAACAGGAAGGGACGATCGTGTTCCCCTATCGGACATTGGTGTACTTCGGACAGCCGGGCCGGCCCGCGTAAGGCCGCCCACTGACGCTCAGCCTCGCGTCCACCACTCGAAGAATTCGTCGAATCCGACCGCTCCGTCGCGATTGGTGTCGATCTCGTCGAAGCCGATCTCGCATTCGGCGGACGTCACGTTCTCATCCACCGATTCCATGAAACGGATGAATTCCCCGAGCGTCAGCCGGCCATCCCTGTTGATGTCGTTGAAATCGAATGTCTCGCGCATCCGACCGCGCTCTTCGGCGCCCGGGCGCACGTAGTCGAGCGTCGTCCGGTCTTTGTGTGTGCGCTGGCTCATGCCAACGGCCGCAGCAATTTTCACTCCAGCCCCGGTACGGCGCAGCCGCAGGCCGTGGCGGCCAGATGCTAGAGTGGGGCACATGCCACCCTCTCTCATCGTCTTCGACCTCGATGGCACGTTGATCGACAGTGCCGCGGACCTGGCGGCGGCCGTCAACTCGATGCTGGCGGATTTCGGCTGCGCGCCGCTTCCGGTCCCGGAAGTGCGGCGGATGATCGGGGATGGTGTCGCGATGCTCGTCGCCCGCGCGCTGGCCGCGAGGGAATGCCGTCAGGCCGATGCGGCTCGGGCCGCGGAAATCTTCATGCGGCATTACGCGTCCGATGCGACATCGCTGACGACCGCCTTTCCCGGCGCTGCCGAAGCGCTGCAGGCGCTGCGCGCCGCAGGCATCCCGCTCGCGGTATGCACCAACAAACCGGAGCGCATCACCGCCGGCATCCTCGACGCCCTGGGGCTCGCCGGATATTTTGCGCGCGTGATCGGCGGCGACTCGCTTCCATTCCGCAAGCCCGACCCACGGGTGCTCCTCACCCTGCTCGGGGCGTTCGGCGCCAGGCCGGAGAGCTCGCTCCTGGTGGGTGACAGTGAGGTCGATGCCGCGACGGCGGACGCGGCGGCCGTGCCGTTCGTGCTGATGAAGCACGGCTACCGCCGCGGGGCGGCTGAGGAGATCCGCTGCATCGCCGCGCTGGAGAGCTTCGCGGCACTGCCGCCACTCGTCGGCGCGCCGCGCCGTTGACCGGAGCGCAACCGTTCCCTTGCGGGATTTTCAGGTGTATTGTGGTAACGCTAACTAAATTGATGGGACCGCAATCCAAGCTCCCGCGGAGAGAAGAATGACCCTACGCAGGCAGTGGCTGATTCCGGCTGCACTCCTCGTCCTGGCCGCCATCAGCGGCGCTGCGCAGCCCAGTCGGGCCGCATCGCCGAGCACAGTCCCGCAGCCATTCCACACCTTCAAGGTAACCGTCTACATTCCGGTGCAGGTGGTGGAGCACATGGCTCGGGATCCGGCCTGGATGCGCTCGAGCTGGCAGACGATCAGCAGCAGACTGCATGTCGATCAGGTGTTCATCGAGGACTACCGCTCCGGTGTCAGCGCGGACGATGCGACCATCGCGCAGGTGAAGCAGTTCTTCGTCTCACAGGGAGTCGCGGTGGCCGGCGGCATGGCGATGCTGGGTGTCGGCCGCAGCGCGCAATTCCAGACGCTGGACTACACGATACGCCAGGACCGTGAGCTCGCAAGCCGCATGTCGGCCCTGCTGGCGCGGCACTTCGATACGTTCGTGCTCGATGACCTCTACTTCTTCAACACCAAGAGCGACTCGGACATCGCCGCCAAGGGCAAGCAGAGCTGGGCGCAATTCCGTATGCGCACCATGGACGAGGTGTCGCGCGACCTCATCCTCAAGCCCGCCAAGGCCGCAAATCCCAAGGTCAAGGTCATCATCAAGTTTCCGAACTTCTACCCGTTTTTCCAGGAGATGGGCTTCGATCTCGAGAACGAGCCGAAGATCTTCCCCGAGATCTGGACCGGCGATGAGACGCGCTACGCGCCCACCACCGACCAGCAGCTGCGGCCTTACGAGAGCTACGAGATCTTCCGCTACTTCGAGAACATCGCCCCCGGCCGAAACGGGGGCGGCTGGGTCGATCCCATCGCCATGCAGTACCTCGACCGCTACGCCGGCCAGCTCTGGGACACGATTCTCGCCAAAGCGCCCGCCATCAACCTCTTCGAGTACATGGACCTGTTGCGCATCGCCGACCCGCGCAACCGCGAGGACTGGGAGCGCCTGCCGACCACTTTCAACTACTTCGACATGGCGCGCCGGTGTTGCGGCGGCTTGCCCGGCGCCCCGGGCGCGAGCTACCCGCTGCTGGCCGATGCGGTCGAATATGCCCTGCGCAAGGTGGATGACGTTGCCGCCGCCCTCGGCAAACCGACGGGGCTCGCGACTTATCGCCCTTACGACTCGACGGGCGAGGATTTCCTGCCGGAGACGGTGGGTATGGTCGGCATCCCGGTCGAGATGTATCCGCAATGGCCTGACGCGAAAACGGTCTTCCTGACGCAAGCGGCCGCAAAGGACCCCAACATCGTGGCGGAGATCGAGCGCCGCTTGCGCGGCGGTGACAACGTGATCATCACATCCGGCCTGCTTCGGGCAATCCAGGACAAGGGTTTCGACCAGGTCACGGACATGCGCGTCACCGGGGATGTGGCGCCGACCACCGAGTACGTCGAGGGATTCGGGTTCGGTGGCGGGACGGTGCTCGGCCGCTCGAAGCCGATACTCTTCCCGCTCATCCACTTCTACACCAATGAGGAGTGGGCGGTCCTCCGAGGCATCGCAACCCAGGGCGGCGTGCCGCTCCTCGTCATGGACCATTATGGCAAGGGTGAGCTCTACGTTCTCGCGGTGCCGCAGGAGATGAACGACCTCTATTCCCTGCCCGAGCCGGTGCTGAATGCGCTGCGGCGGTACCTGACTGCGGATCTGCCGGTCAGGCTCGAGGGCCCGTCGCAGGTCAGCCTCTTCGAGTACGGCAACGGCAGCTTCGTGGTGGAGTCCTATCTCGATCATCCCGCCGCCGTGCGGGTCATCGGCGGGTTTGCGCATCTGACCAACCTGACAACCGGTACGAGCGTGGACGGCGAGTCGATGACCGCCGTTCCGAGCTTCCTCGCGCCGCCCTCAGCCTCCGCGAGTGAACGGCAGTTCGGCTACGAGCTGCGCATCGAGCCGCACAGCTTCGCCGCCTTCCGTGAAAGCCCCTGACAAGTTAGGGGCACAAGGGCCTACAAGGTAAATCCGCCAAACGGCCGCAGGCCGGTTTGGTCGGATCGAGGACAGTCGTGTGAACTGCTTCACGAATTGACCGCGTCAATCCCCTGAGCAGGGGAGAACCCGCCGGCGGCGGGGGCGAGTCGCGCCTATCCCGGGGGAGTCTGTAGTAGGCTCCCGGGCAGCTGCGGGGGTGGGTGCGGCGATAATGGCAGGGCCGATCGAAGAGGGCATCGCAAGTCCCGGAAGGGAGTCCCCAGCGGACTCCGGGCGGCCTTTTCCCCGCACATTGCTGCCCGATACGACCTGCCCCGAAGCCGCGCTCGCCAAGGCCAATCGCGAGCTGCGGATGCTGATCGATTGCAAGCGTGCGCTCGCGCGCGCGGAGCGGGAATCCGAACTGCTGGAAGGGGTCTGCCGGATTCTGGTGGGACCCGGCGGTTACCAGCTGGCCTGGGTCGGCTTCGCCGATGATGATCCCGACCGTACCGTGCGGGCCGTGGCGCACGCCGGCCGCGACAGTGGTTATGTGCAGCGCATAAAGGTCAGTTGGAGCGCTGACGAGCGGGGCCGCGGACCCACCGGGTGCGCGATTCGCGAGCGCAGAGCCCAGATCTGCCGGAGCATCGAGAGCGATCCCGACTTTCGCCCCTGGCGTGAGGAAGCGCATCGCGAAGGCTACCGATCCTCCATCGCCTTGCCGCTTTCTCTGGATGGCACGTGCATCGGTGCGTTGAGCATCTACGCGGATCGTCCGAACGCCTTCGACGACCCGGAGGTCGCGCTTCTGGAGGAGCTCGCATCCGATCTGGCCTTCGGCTTGAAGGCGGTGCGCACACAGCTGGAGAAGTCGCGGCAGGAGCGCCAGATCGCACGGCTCGCGCAGATGGTCCGCATGCAGAGCGCGATGAATTCGGCGATGTTCCGTATTCGCGATCGCGAGGAGCTGCTGCGTGAAGCCTGTCGTCTCGCGACGGGCCTGGGCGGATTCTTCGGCGCTGCTGTATGGAACGTGGTCGGCAGCGGCCGCTGGGCGTGGCTCAAGTACCGCACCGGCGCGCTGATCTCCGACAGTGAGACGCTGCAGAGGATCGAGGTCTGCAGCGGGAAGGATTCCGACCCCAGCCTCATGGGGCGTGCGCTGCGTACGGGCAAGGTGACCGTGTGCGCGGACATCACCCGCACGGATGTCCCGATAGCTGCGCGCGAGCTGCTCCTTACCCACGGCATCCGCGCACTGATCGTGCTGCCGCTGATAGTCGACGAGAGGCGCATTGCGGCGCTGACACTGACCGCAAAGGACACGGCGCTGGCGGAGGATGGTGAGCTGTTGCAGCTGCTCGAGGACATGACGACGAGCCTGTCGTTCGCGCTGCGCTCGTTGGGGCATGCCGAGGCAGCCCAGTATCTGGCGCGTTTCGATCCGCTCACCGGGCTTGCCAAGCGGGCGCTGTTCGGCGAGCGGCTGGATGGGAAGCTGCAGCTGCCGGGCGACGCGCCAGCGGACGCGCGACTCGCTGTCATCGCTTTCGATGTGCATGGGCTCGGCAGTATCAATGGCACCTACGGCGAGCGCTTCGGCGACCTCACTCTGCAGAGTCTGGCCGAGCGCCTCAAGCGCTACTGCAGCGGCGATGAGCGCCTCGGTTACCTGGGCGCGGGCACGTTCGTGTTGATCGAGCGTACGGCGGACTCCGTGTTGGACGGGATTCAGATCGCGCTCGACGCCGCGGTGCTCGATGACCCGTTCGAGATCGACGGGCGGTCGATCCGGCTCTCCGTCAGCTACGGTGCGGCCCGGCACCCGCAGGACGGGACGACCGGCGCTCTTCTGGTGCAACGCGCGGAGGCGGCCCTGAAGCAGGCCAAGGAATCCGGCGAACACTTTCTGCACTTCCGACCGGAGATGAGCCGCGAGACGACCGCGCGGGTGGCGCTCGAGGGCAAGCTGCGCACCGCCATCGACGAGCAGCAGTTCGTTCTTCACTATCAGCCGCAGATCAACCTGTCCACGGGCGAGATCGAGGCCGTCGAGGCGCTGCTTCGCTGGCGTGACGGCGGCGAGGAGCCGGTATTGCCGGGACGGTTCCTGCCGATCCTGGAGTCCTCCGGAATGATCGTGCCGGTCGGCAACTGGACGCTGCTCAAGGCGGTGGAGGATCTCGAGGGATGGTTCCGGGCGGGATACCGGGCGTTCCGCGTGGCGGTGAATGTCTCGGCGGTGCAGTTGAAGCAGCGCGAGTTCGTCCACGGCCTCCTGGGGCTCGCCGAGCGACTGGCGCCGCTCGCGGGCTTCGGCCTGGACATCGAGATCACCGAGACGACGCTGCTGCAGGACCTGGAGGGCACGAGCCGCAAGCTGCGCGAGCTGCGTCAGGCCGGCATCCGCATTGCGCTCGATGATTTCGGCACGGGCTACTCCTCGCTGGCCCTGCTCTCCAAGCTGCCGGTCGATGTGCTGAAGATCGATCGCTCCTTCGTCTCCGGACTGCCCGACGATCAGGCGAGCGTGACGCTCGTGGCGAGCATCGTGGAGCTGGCCTCCGCGTTCGATCTGGTGACGGTCGCTGAAGGGGTGGAAACCGCGGAGCAGCTGGCCGCGCTGCGCGCGCTGCGTTGCCGCCAGTCACAAGGGTTCTTCCATAGCGCGGCGGTTCCCGCGGGCGAGCTCGAGCAAATGCTCACGCGCCGCGGCGCCCCGCGCCGGACCGGCGTGCGGGCGTTTTGAGCTACAATTCCTGCCGGGATTTCGCTCGCACGTAGCCCTCTGGGCTCCCCGGTAGAACCTCTTCATGCACGGTACAGCGCGAGGCGCGGCTTGCCTCGAGTTCGGACGATTTCGACTCTTCACCCGCCAGCGTGAGCTGCGCCTCGGTGATATGACCGTTCCGCTCGGCTCCCGGGCGTTCGACGTGCTGCTCATCCTGGTGGAGGCCGAGGGCGAGCTCGTCACCAAGGAGGAGCTGCTCGCGCGTGTCTGGCCGGGCGCCGTCGTCGAGGAAAGCAACATCCAGGTGCAGGTCTCGGCGCTGCGCAAGGCGCTCGGCAAAGAGCGCAACCTCATCCTCACCGTACCGTTACGGGGCTACCGCTTCGCCGGGAATGTTCGTCTCCTCGATGCCGACGGCCGTGCGTTGCCGCAGGCGGCGCCGGTGCCGCCCACTGTGCGGCAAATCCCGACCAACCTGCCGGCACCGGTGTCGGATTTCATCGGCCGCGAGACCGAGCTCAGAGAGCTGCGTGAGCTGCTGCGCCACAACCGGCTGGTGACTCTGGTCGGTACCGGAGGCATCGGCAAGACGCGGCTCGGCCTCGAGGCGGCACGAGCCACGCTCGAGGAGTTTCCCGACGGCGTGTGGCTGGCGGAGCTCGCGCCTCTGACCGATCCGGACCTGGTCGCGAGCGCCATCAACACCGCTCTCGGCCTGCAGAGCGGCGCCGGCCGCTGGACTTCGGAGCGGCTCGCCGCGGCGCTGCGCGGGCGCCGCCTGCTCCTCGTAATGGACAACTGCGAGCACCTGATCGGGGCGGCGGCCCGTGAGGCGGAGACGCTGCTGCGCGCCGTACCGGGCGTCTGCATCCTGGCGACCAGCCAGGAGCCTCTGGGCCTGGACGGGGAGTGCACCTACCGGCTGAGTCCGCTGGAATTCCCCGCCGAGGAGACCGCGGAGCTCGCGGCCGCCCTGCGCCACGATGCGGTCCGGCTCTTCGCGGCGCGCGCCCGCGCGGCCGATCCCCATTTCGACCTGAGCGAGCGCAACGCCGCGACGGTCGCCACCATCTGCCGCCGCCTGGACGGCATTCCGCTCGCCATCGAGCTCGCCGCCGCGCGCGCCGCGGCGCTCGGGATCGAGGGGCTCGCGCGCAGGTTGGATCTGCGATTTCACGTGCTCACCGGAGGCCGCCGCACGGCACTGCCACGCCATCAGACGTTGCGGGCAACGCTCGACTGGAGTCACAGACTACTGGCAGAACCCGACCGCATCGTTCTGCGCCGGCTTGCCGTGTTCGCGGGCAGCTTCAGCCTGGAGGCCGCGGCGAGTGTCGTGGCGGACCCGGCGCTCGCCGAATGGGAGGTCATCGGAAGAATCGCCGAGCTGGTGGACAAATCGTTAGTCGTTGCCGACGCCTCGGGTACCGTGCGCCGCTATCGGCTGCTCGAGTCGACTCATGCATACGCAATGGAGAAGCTTGCCGACAGCGGAGAGTTTGGCTCGCTGGCGCGCCTTCACGCCTTGCACTTTCGTGATTACGTCCGCAGCGCCTTGGGCTTGTGGGAGGAGACTCCCTCCGTGCAATGGCTGGAGGCGCAGGCTCCCGAGATCGACAACATTCGCGTTGCGCTCGATTGGGCATTCGGCGCGGACGGCGATCCTGCCATTGGAATGGAGCTCGCCGCGGCCTCCTATCCGCTCTGGTACCTGCTGTCGCTGATGCAGGAGGGCAGGGCACGCCTGGAGCGCGCGATGGACGCGATCGGTCCGTCGACACCCAAGCCGATCGAAGCGCGGCTGCGGTACGGATACGGCTTTCTCTCCACGGGCGAGCCGCGCGGGCGCGCCCTGCCGGCGCTGCGGCGCGCCGTGTCGCTGTATCGCGAATCGGGGGAGCCGTTGGATCTCGGGCGGGCGCTCAGTTTCTGCGGACTCAATCTCGCGCGCACCGGCCGGCTGGCCGAAGGGCTGGCCGCGCTCGAGGAGGCGCGGGGACATCTCTCCGCCACGGCCCACCCGAAGAGCCTCGCGCTCTGCCTCACCAACCTCGCGATCGCGCGCACGGTGGCCGGAGATTTCGAGATCGCCCGCGCCCTGCTCGATGAGTCGCTCGCGGTCGGAGCGCACTCCAAGGCCGACTTCTGGGTCTGGCGCGCCCGCATCTACAAGGCAGAGGTGGAGTTCGCCGAGGGGCAGCTGGAGGAGGCGATCAGGCAGGCACGCGAGGTCGTCTCCCTGTCCCGCGCGGCGCGGCGCACGGGATTGCTCGGACATGCGCTCTGCAATCTCGCCGGCTATCTCATCGCGCGCGGCGATCTGGAGGAGGCGGGCGCGGCGCTGCGCGAAGGGCTGCCGCTGGCGCAGGAGAGCGAGCTCGATGCAGTGCTCCTCGCCGGCGGTCTGCAACACCTCGCGGCCATTGCCGCGCGGCAAAACCGGCTGGAGCGCGCGGCGCGGCTCATCGGCTACGCGCATGCCTTCTTCGCGTCGGAGTTCGAGGGCCGCAGTCCCGCGAAGCAGCAGATCCAGACGCACATCGTCGAGACCCTGCGCGGCGCCATGCCGGGCGAGCAGCTGGCGAAGCTCATGGACGCAGGCGCGCGGTGGACGGAGGAGGAGGCGATGTCCAGCGCGCTCGAGGCGTGAGGCGCGTCACGGCGATTTAGAAGGATTAAGAGCGGACTAAGGACATGCATGGCGCGCCGGCGCCATGCTCATCGCGTCGAAAAAGACCGGTGATCGCTGTGCCCATGATGGATCGTCCCGCCCGCCGCCGCATCGCAAGGCTTCTCCCGCTCCCGGCGGCCCTGCTGCTCTCCGGCTGTCAGTGGGCCGTGCTCGATCCCAAGGGGCCGATAGGCCTGCAGGAGCGCTCGATCATCCTCACCGCGACGGTGTTGATGCTGATCGTGGTCGTGCCGGTGATCGCGCTCATCCTCGCCTTCGCATGGCGCTACCGGGCGTCGAACGCAAAGGCCGAATATCGGCCGAACTGGGCGCACTCGGGCAGGATCGAGGCGGTGGTGTGGCTCATACCCTGCATCATCATCGCGGCTCTCGGCGTGATCACCTGGAGGTCCTCGCACTCGCTCGATCCCTACCGGCCGCTGACCTCCAAGGTGAAGCCGATCCGCATCGATGCGGTGGCGCTCGACTGGAAGTGGCTCTTCATCTACCCGGACCAGAAAGTGGCGACGGTCAACGAAGTCGCCTTTCCCGCGAATGTCCCGGTGGAATTCCACATCACCTCCGCGACGGTGATGAACGCATTCTTCATTCCGCAGCTCGGCAGTCAGATCTACGCCATGGCGGGCATGCAGACCCAACTGCACCTCCTGGCGAGCGAGCCGGGCACGTATCAGGGACTTTCCTCCAACTACAGCGGCGACGGCTTCTCGGGCATGACCTTCAAGGCCATCGCCGAGCCTTCGCGGCAGGGATTCGATGCCTGGCTCGCGAAGGTCAGAGCGTCGCGGCAGACACTCGGCGCCGCGGACTACGTGCAGCTCGCCAGGCCGAGTGAGAGCAATCCCGTCACGTGCTACTCGCAAGTGCAAGCGGATCTCTTCGCCGACATCGTCGCCGGCCGGCTGCAGGAGCCCGCGGGCCGGCTGCTCGCGCGCACTCCCGCGCATCGGCAGGGCAGGCCGATGGCCGCGATGAGCGGGATGTCAGGCATGTCCGCGACGAGGAGCAACTGATCATGCTCGGCAAGCTGACCCTCTCCGCCGTTCCCTACCAGAATCCCATCGTCATGGGGGCGGTGGTCTTCATGGCGCTCGCGGTGATCGCCGTTCTCGGCGGCATCACGCTGTTCGGCAAGTGGAAGTACCTCTGGACGGAGTGGCTGACTTCGGTCGATCACAAGAGGATCGGCGCGATGTACCTCATTCTCGCGGGGGTGATGCTGCTGCGGGGCTTCGCCGACGCGGTCATGATGCGCGCGCAGCAGGCGCTCGCCTACGGAGGCCATGCGGGATACCTGCCGCCGGAGCACTTCGACCAGGTGTTCAGCGCCCACGGCACCATCATGATCTTCTTCATGGCGATGCCATTCATGATCGGGCTCATGAACTGCGTCGTACCGCTGCAGATCGGCGCCCGCGACGTCGCTTTCCCGTTCCTCAACTCGCTGAGTCTCTGGCTGACGGTCGCCGGCGCGATGCTGGTCAACCTCTCGCTCGCCGTCGGTAACTTCGCGCGCACCGGGTGGCTGGCGTATCCGCCGCTCTCGGAGCTGCACTTCAGTCCGGGAGTGGGCGTCGACTACTACATCTGGGCGCTGCAGATCTCGGGCATAGGCACGACGCTCAGCGGGGTCAACTTCATTGCCACGATCCTGAAGATGCGCGCTCCCGGCATGACGCTGATGCGCATGCCTGTGTTCACCTGGACCGCCCTCTGCACCAACATCCTCATCGTGGCGGCGTTCCCGGTCCTCACCGTTTCACTGGCGCTGCTGACTCTCGATCGCTATCTCGGGATGCACTTCTTCACGAATGGCCTCGGTGGCGATCCGATGATGTACATCAACCTCATCTGGATCTGGGGTCATCCCGAGGTCTACATCCTCGTGCTGCCCGCGTTCGGCATCTTCTCCGAGATCATCGCCACTTTTTCGGGCAAGCGCCTCTTCGGCTACACCTCGAT
>Ga0134125_10006778_pt1 | contig 12942 bp, 10 predicted proteins | sample KB31751_FD_96464 | JGI IMG/M metagenome (GOLD analysis project Ga0134125, IMG submission 96464) | Terrestrial soil microbial communities with excess Nitrogen fertilizer from Kellogg Biological Station, Michigan, USA - KB3-175-1 | ecosystem: Environmental > Terrestrial > Soil > Unclassified ... | reverse complement strand
TGTCGCTGGTCAATAGAAATGTCGTGGGTACTGCCACGTGAAAATGTCATCCCCTGCGCTCGGGGTAGCCCGCGGTGATGGCCAGGCGGGGGTTGTAAGCGCGACGCCAGGGAGGGGGTCGCCGGGAGGCGGGAAGCGCGGCGGCGAGCTGCGCGAGGGCGGGCGCCAGGCGCGGCGGCGCGGGGCGCCGGCGCTGGGCGCTGGGGTGGGTGCGCGGAGCGAGCGTGAAGTCGGGCCCCGGCGCGGGCGCGCGGGCAATGATCGTGGCGTCGGCCAAGACGAGGAGGCGCCCGTCGAGCAACTCGCGCACCTCGCCCCGCCGCCCGGCGTAGGAGCGGCCGTGCGGGCCGCGCGGGATTTGCAGCAGGCGCGGGCCCAGCCGGAGGGTGTTGTCGCGCGCGCCCCGACGCGTATAGCGGCAGCGGAGCACGAGAGCCAGCTCGCGGGGGGGCCGGCGCCACACGGCCTGCGGCTGCCCCGGCGGCCGCGCGAAGCGGCGATTGAAGTCGGCCAGGAACTCGGGCAGGAACGCATTGGCGGCCGCGCGGGTGGCCACGGCGCGCAGGCGCAGCTGGCTGACGAGGCGGTCCTGCAGCGTGCCCCAGAGGCGCTCGCCGCGGCCGTTGCCTTGCGGGGAGCGCGCCTGCACGGACCCGATCCCGAGTTCGTGCAGCACGCGGCCCAGATGCGTGGGGGCCTGGGTCCCGGCCCGCTGTTCGGCCAGCGTCCAGTGCCGATCGGTGCGCACCAGGATATTGACGCCGTCGCCGTAGAGGGCCACCGGCAGGCCGACGGTGGTGAAGACCTGGTGCAGCAGGGTGGCGTAGCCGTGCAGGTCTCCGGTGGGGCGGAAGTGCAGGGCGATTACGGTCGAGGTGGCCTCGTCGATGGCGCCGCGCAAGGTCATCGCCGGCCCGCGGCCCTCGAGCCAGGGGAAGGGGCTGCCATCGATCTGGAGCAACTGGCCCGCCGCGGCCGCGCGCGGGCGGCGGGCCCGATGCTGCGCCGGGCGGCGCCGATGTACGGCGGGCCAGCCGAGCGCGCGCCGCAAGCGCCGGACCGACTCCCGCGAGACCGCCAGACCGTGGAGCTCGCGCAGCTTCTCGGTGAGGTGGGTGTCATTGAAGCCGGCATAGCGGTCCTGCAGCAGCGCTTGCACCTGCGCACCCACCCCGGCGGCCAGCCGCCGGTGGGAGGGGCGCCGCCGCCCCTGGTGGCGCACCGCCAGGGGGCCTCCCTCGCGGCAGCGCTGCTTGAGGCGCTGAAACTGCCGGGTCGTTATGCGCAAGGCGGCCGCCCCCTCGCGATTGGTGATCCGGCCCGCGACGGCCGCGGCCAGCAGCCCAGGCCGGGGCAACTCCTTTCGGCTCATCGTGAAAGTCTCCATAGGGGGACGACATTTTCACGGAGCAGTTACCCCACGACATTTTTATGTAGCAGTAGCAAGGGCGGGGCGCCGGCTTGACGGGCCGTCTCCGACGGGACTAGGCTCGCGCCGAGCCGGAGTCTGTGGCTGCCCGACCCCTAACGGTTTCCGAAGGAGGTCCGCCATGGCCCACTACCTCAGCGACGAGGAGCTCACCCGAACGGCGCCGGCCGAGGTCGCCGCCTTCGCCTCCCCCGTTCCCACCCAGATCGTCTCCAACGGGGAGTTCGTGCCGCTGCCCCAGACGCGGGAGCAGCAGCGGGTGGAGGCCCGCATCAAGGAGATGGCCGACGGTCTCGGCCCCCGGCACGGCATGGACCGGCGCCGGTTCCTCGCCTCCAGCGCGGGCATGGCGGCCGCGTTCCTGGCCATGAACGAGGTGTTCGGCCCGCTCTTCGACGTGAGCCCGGCCGAGGCCCAGACCCCGGGGGTGGCGAACCAGCGCGCGGGGGCCCTGTCCAAGCAGTTCGTCATCGACGTCCAGACCCACTTCGTGCGCGACGACTTCAACCAGGCCGGGCTGCTCGACCTCGCCAAGTACGCCAAGAGCAACAGCTGGAACCCGGGGCTCTGGGGCGAGGACACCCTGGCCCGCTACAAGTTCGAGAACTACCTCAAGGAGGTCTTCGTCGACAGCGACACCAAGGTCGCGCTGCTGTCGGGCGCGCCCTTCGACGACCCCACCTGGGACTTGCTGACCAACGATCAGATCGCGATGGCCCGGGCGTCGATCAACAAGATCAGCGGATCGCGCCGCCTGCTCGCCCACTCCGTGATCACGCCCAAGCGGGCGGGCTGGATGGACGAGGTGGACCGCTGCATCGCCACCGTGAAGCCCGACTCCTGGAAGGGCTACACCATCGGCGATCCGCTCTTCCCCTCCAAGCAGCAGTCGTACTGGCGTCTCGACGACGACAAGCTGATGTATCCCTTCTACGAGAAGATCAGCAAGGCCGGGATCAACACCATCTGCATCCACAAGGGCCTGCTGCCCGCCGACTACGAGAAGTCGTGGCCCGGGGTGTGGGAGTACAACACGGTGTGGGACGTGGGCAAGGCGGCCAAGGACTGGCCCAAGATCAACTTCGTGATCTATCACGCCGCGCTGCGGCCGTTCCTGGAAGCCCGACGAGGCGATGGCCGAGTTCGATCGGACCGGCCGCATGCAGTGGGCCACCGACCTGGCCGAGATCCCGGCCAAGTTCGGGGTCAAGAACGTCTACGGCGAGGTGGGCACCGCGTTCGCCAACTCCGCGGTGGCCAACCCGCGCTTTGCGGCCGCGTTCATGGGCACCCTGATGCGCGGGCTCGGCACCGATCGCGTGCTGTGGGGCACCGACTCGGTGTGGTACGGCTCACCCCAGTGGCAGATCGAGGCCATGCGCCGCCTCGAGATCCCGGCCGACATGCAGAAGAAGCACGGCTTCGCGCCGCTCGGCGCCGCCGACGGGCCGGTCAAGACCGCGCTGTTCACCCGCAACGCGGCGCGGCTGTACCACATTGACGTGAAGACCGCGCAGGGGGCGATCCCGGGCGACAAGGTGGGGGCCATCAAGGCCGAGTACGTGCGGCTCGGCGGTCTCCGGAGCAACACCCGCTACGGGTACGTCCACCGCGTGAGCGCGTAGTCCCCGCGGCTCGCGCAGGCCGGCGCCGGTCGGTCCCGGCCCGGTCTGCGCGGGCTCAGGCCCGGAGCGTGCCATGCGGCCCGTCCCCGGATTGTCACGGGACGGTTGGTTACGCGTGGGGCGGTCGCCGACGCCGCGATCGGCCGGCCCCGCCTAGCTCAGGTGCGTCCGGAAGAACGCGACGCTGCGCTGCCAGGCGAGCTTCGCCGCCGCCTCCTGATAGCGCGGGGTCGAGTCGTTGTGGAAGCCGTGCTGGGTGCCCGGATAGATGTGCATCTGGTACTGCACGCCCGCCGCCTTGAGCGCGGCCTCGAAGGAAGGCCACATCTCGTTGATCCGTGGATCGTTCTCCGCATAGTGGATCATCAGCGGGGCCTTGATGCGGGGCACGCCCGCGGTCTCGGCCGCCGCCCCGTAGAACTGCACCCCCGCCCGCAGGTCCGGGCCGAGGGCCACCGCGAGGAAGTTCACGGTGCTGCCGCCCCAGCAGAAGCCGGTTGCCCCGAGCTTGCCCGTCGAGAGCTCGTGCGATTTGAGGAAGCGCGCGCCGTTGAGCATGTCGGTGCGCAGCCTTGCCTGGTCGAGGCCGGACTGCAGGGTGCGGCCGTGGTCGTCGTTGCCCGGGTAGCCGCCAACCGGGAACAGCCCGTCGGGGGCCAGGGCCAGGAAGCCCTCCACCGCGGCGCGCCGCGCGACGTCCTCGATGTAGGGATTGAGGCCGCGGTTCTCGTGCACCACCAGCACCGCCGGGAACGGTCCGGTCCCGGTCGGCTGCACGAGGTAGCCGCGCATCTGTCCCGAGCTGCCGCCGGGCGACGGGTAGGTGACGTACTGGGCCTTGATCCGCGTGTCGGTGAGCGAGATGGTCTGCGCCAGCGCGTAGCGCGGCAGCAGGGCCTGGGCCATGGCGAGGCCGCCCACCACCAGGCTCGCGTGCCGCAGGAACTCGCGCCGGTCGATGCCGCCGTGGCAGTACTCGTCGTAGAGGTCGAGGACGCGCTGGTCGATGTCGATCTGAGTGATGGGCTGAGTGATGGGCTGAGCGACGGGCTCGGTCATCCTTTGCTCTCTCCGGTCGGTGGCCCGCCTCTCAGTAGTACACCGACCGGCCCTGGCCCCCCGAGGCCACCACGAGCTCCCCGGTGACGGCCCACGCCTTGTCGGAGGCCAGGAACGCGGTCACGTAGGCGACCTCGGCCGCGTCGACCATGCGGTTGATCGCGTTGCCCCGCGGCGAATCGTCGGCGTAGTCCCGCTTCTCGACCTCGTCGGGGGTGATGCCCAGCTCCTTCGCGCGCGCGGCCAGCAATCCGGGCGTGCGCTCGGTGCGGGTGATGCCGGGATGGACGCAGTTGACGGTGATGCCGTGGCGGCCGAGCTGCACCGCGAGCGTCTTGGTCAGGTGCACCAGCGAGGTGTTGCGCGCCCCGCCGCTCAGGTTGCCCGCGTTGCGCGCGTTCAGCCCGCTGATGTTGATGATGCGGCCCCAGCGCTCTCGCTTCATGAACGGGATCACCGCGCGGGCGCAGCGAAGCGCCCCCACGTACTTCACGTCGAAGTCCCGCAGCAGATCCTCGTCCACCACGCTCTCGATGGGGCCGGTGGCGGTGGCGGACCCGCCCGGGGCCGAGCCGCTGTTGATCAGGATGTGGAGGCCGCCCAGCGCCTCGGCGGCGCGCGCGACCATCGCGTCCACCTGGGCGCGGCTCGTCACGTCGGCCACCAGCGCGATCACGCGCCGGCCCGTCTCCGTGGCCAGCTCCCGCGCGGCGGCCTCCAGCCGATCCTTGGTGCGGGCCACGAGCGCCACGTCGACGCCCTCGCGGGCCAGCTCCCGCGCGATGGCCTTGCCGATGCCCAGGCTGCCGCCGGTCACGATCGCCCGCTTGTCCTTGAGCCCCAGGTCCATGGCGCGCCCTCCTCGAGGCGACTCCGGGGGATTCTACCCGGGAACGCGGCGCCGGATCGGTGCGATCGTGGCCGGCTACCTGGTGTCGGCCGGCGGCGCCTCGAGCAGGTCGAGGTACTTCTGCACCAGCTCGGCGAGCTGCGCCTTGTCGGGCAGGCGATAGAAGATGCGGTAGGCCGCGTCCGCCGCGACGCGCTCCGCGACCTTGCCCAGCACCGTCTTGATCACCACCTGCACGGTCTGGTTGTCGCCGACCGAGATCTTGCCGAACGCGCCGAACGAGGCCCCGAAGCCCCCGAAGCTGCCGCCGGTGATCCCGCCCACCATCGAGGCCTTGAGCGCCGCGGTCTGCCCCAGGTACTCGATGGCCTTGGCCTTGTCCTTGGTGATGCCGCAGCCGTCGGTGACGAGGGGCACCGGCTGGATCAGCGGGGCTCCCTCGCCGTCGCCCTGGCCGCGGGCCTTGATCCGCAGCCCGACCACCGTCGGCTCGAGCGGCGCCGCCTTCGGGTCCTTGAGGGCCAGGTCCGCCGCGTCCTTGCTGAAGGAGGCGGGATAGTAGAGCGTGCCCCGGTCGCCCTTCTCGGTCCACACCGGGCCGCGCACCAGGTAGTCGCCCACCGCGTCGATGATCACCGAGATCACGCCCGCGATCTCGGTGTTGCCCACCGTCCGCGAGATCGCGGGGGCGGGCAGGGTGGTCCCGAAGCGGTCGACGTACTTGCCGTCGACATAGGCCGACACGTAGGCCACCAGCACCTGGTTGAACTCGTTGACGTCGGCCACCAGCCGCGCCCTGGCCTCCGCGCTCTCGGTCGCGGTGCCCTGCAGGTCGTGCTTGAGGAAGCGCTCCTGGATGCGCTCCCCGAAGTCCTTCAGGATGCTCGCGTTGAGGTCGTGCAGCTTCTCGAGGCGCTCCCGGGGGCTCATGGTCGTGGACGCGCCGACGTGGATCGTGTCGACCACGAAGTCGACCACCTTGTGCTCGTGCAGGCGCGCCACCACCGCCTTGATCCGCTCCTGCAGTCGCGCCTCCGCCGGCGAGTTCGGCGGCTCGGGGCAGGTGGTCGCGGCCTCCTGGGCGAAGGGCACCACCTCCTTGATGAGCTGACGGGTCGGGATGCCGCCGCAGCCCGCACACAGGAGCGTCAGGATCAGCATCCACCACATCTGGATCGGCGAGCGACTCATAGAGGCCTCCTGGGAGTCGAGTTGGGCCGGGCCCAGAAAAGCGTAGGTGGCCGGTCGGGGCTGCGTCAAGAAACTCGCTGTCCTTACGGAGTGCGAGAAAGTTGACTCGCCCCGCGGCCCCGCCTCACACTCAAGGGACGATCGCGCGGGAGGGGTCGACGCATGGGTTGGAAGGACGAGATCCAGCACGTCGTGGTCCTGATGCTCGAGAACCAGTCCTTCGATCGGCTGCTCGGGTGCCTCCGTCTCGACGACCCGGCCCAGCGGCTCGACGGGCTCCCCGGGGACGTCGCCCTGCCCGCGGATCTCGGCGCTCGCGGCCGCCTGGTGCCCGTGCCGCGCGGCACCGACCCCGCGCTCTACGTCACCGACCCCACCCCCGGGCATCAGCTGGAGGACATCGGCGAGCAGATCTTCGGGCAGGCGCGCCCGCCCGCGGGGGCGGAGCCCACCATGAAGGGCTTCGTGGCCAACTACGCCCGGCAGGAGGGCGACGACGGCCGGCCGATCGGCGCCGAGCGGGCCGCGGCGGGCCTCGCGTGCCTCGATCCCTCGCTGGTGCCGGTGATCTCGACGCTGGCCAGGAGCTTCGTGGTCTGCGACCGCTGGTTCTCCTCGGCGCCCGGCCCCACGTGGCCCAATCGCTTCTTCGTCCACGCCGCGACGTCGAACGGCTACATCGACAGCCCGGGCAACCTGGAGCAGCTCGCGGGCTTCCTCGGCACCCGCTTCCGGTTCCGGACCATCTTCGAGAGTCTGGGGGCCGCGGGCCGGACGTGGGCGGTGTACTTCGGCGACCACGCACAGGCCTTCGGCATCGGCTCGCTTCACCGCTACGCGAGCGACAACTTCCGCCGTCTCGACGCCTTCGCGGCGGAGGTGGCCGCGGGCACGCTGCCGCACTACGCGTTCCTCGAGCCGCAGTACATGGACGTCCCGGGCAGCCCGGCCAGCGACCAGCACCCGCCGCATCATCTGATGGAGGGCGAGCGCCTGATCGCGTGGGTCTACGACACCCTGAGGAGCAACCCCGCGCTGTGGCGGCGGACCCTCCTCCTGCTCCTCTACGACGAGCACGGCGGCTTCTACGATCACGTGCCGCCGCCCGCCGCGGAGCCGCCCGACGACGCCTCGGCGGGCAGCGATCAGTTCAAGTTCGACCGGCTCGGCGTGCGCGTGCCCGCGCTGCTGATCTCGCCCTGGGTGCGCAAGGGCCGCGCGGACCACCGGGTCTACGACCACACCTCGCTCCTCGCCACCCTCAAGGGGCTCTTCGGCCTGCCCGCCTTCCTCACCCGGCGCGACGCGCGCGCCAACGTGCTCGACGACGCGGACTTCCTCGACGCCCCGCGGGCCCTCGAGGACACCCCGTCGAGCCTCGGCGCGCTCCTCGCCGGCCGCCCGACGCCCGCGCCCCGGAAGGGCAAGCTCTCCGACCTCCAGCGCTCGCTGCTCCTCCTCCAGCAGATCCAGGGGACGCCGGGCCGCGCGGGCGGGGCGCGGCCCGATCCCCAGTCACCGTGACGTGGGCCGGAGCGAGGAGGACGACATGAGGGCGGCCGCGAGGCTCGCGCGCCTGGCCGGATGGGGCCTGGCGCTGACGCTGTTGCTCACCGGATGCTTCGCCAAGGTCCAGGACCTGCCGCGCGCGGCGACCCCCGCCTTCGCGCCGGTGCCGGAGGCCGACCCGGATCTGCTGGTGGGGCTCGCGATCTCGGGCGGGGGCAGCCGAGCGGCCACCTTCGCGGCCGCGGTGCTGGAGGCTCTGGCCCGGGTGCGGATGCCGGACGGCGCCGGCGGCGAGCGTAGCGTGCTGGAACGGGTGCAGTACATGTCGAGCGTGTCGGGCGGCAGCCTGGCCACCGGCTACTTCGCGGCCCGGAAGCCGCCGCGCGCCCAGCCGGTCCTCGGTCCCGGCCCCGACGGCCTCTCGCCCGCCTACGAGGACTTCTTCCGGGAGTACAAGGCGGCGATGCAGGAGAACTTCGAGTGGGCGGCGGCCTGGCGGCAGCTGGCGTTCTTCCGCGCGTTCAATCCGACCAAGGCCGCGTTCTCGTTCTCCGAGGTGTGGGACGCCCGCTTCTTCCACGACATGACCTTCGAGCAGCTCTACGCGCGCGAGCGGGCGGGCGACAGTCCCCGGGTCATCCTGAACGGCACCTCCTACAACACGGGCCGCCGGGTCGCCCTCACCACGCTGCCCGCGAGCGACTTCGACTACGACTTCGTGAAGCGGCTGCTCGACGACCTGGTGGCCCGCTCCCCGCGCGTGAACCCGGAGGGCATGAAGATCATCCGGCAGAACCTCCAGGAGGCGAAGACCCAGTTCCTCCCCCTGACGCTCGATCAGCTCGGCGCCGACCACCGCGGACTGCACCTGTCGCTCGCGGTGGCCTCCTCCGCGTCGTTCCCCCCCGCGGTGGGGCCGGTCACCTACGCGGTGGGCGGAGAGCCCCCCTACCAGCACGTGGGCGACGGCGGCCTCTTCGACAACCTCGGCACCGAGTCGCTCACCACCTTGTTCCTGAAGAAGCTCGGCACCGGCGGGGCCAAGCGCGGCCTCATCATCGTGATCGACGCGGCCTTCCCGTTCAGCGCCAACGCCGCGTTCCTCGACACGAGCCGGCGCGGGTTCCAGGTGTTCAAGAAGGATCCGGCGCGGGTGGTGGGCATCATGGAGGAGCGCGCCAACGCCTACCAGCTCATGCTGTGGGACGCGCTGCGGTCCGAGGGCGTCGTGCTCCCCAGCTTCGAGAGCCTGCGGGTGGAGGTGCTCCAGCACACCGAGCCCGACTGGGGGACGTACCGGGACCTCCCCGAGTCCTGCCGCGGCGAGTTCCCCGCCGACGTGACCGCCAAGGCGGTCAAGGAGTCGGTGAGCCAGGTGCCGACCCGCTTCCAGGTCTCTCCGTGCAACGCGGCGCTGATGATCCTCGCCGCCCAGAAGGTGGTGAAGCTCCACCAGCAGCGGATCGTGGAGTTCCTCCGCCCGCGCCGATAGCCGGCGCCGCGGTCCCATCGCCGGTTGCCGGGCGAGGCGTCCTCGCCTATGGTGGACGTGCCGCGGCGCCCGGGCCGTCGCGGCCTCCCTCTCCGAGCCCGCCGAGCCAAGGAGGCCCGCGTGACCGTGAAGAAGAACTTCTACAGCGACAACGTGTCCGGTGCCGCGCCCGAGGTCCTGGAGGCGCTGGTCGCGGCCAACGCGGGCGACACCGCACCCTACGGCGCGGACCCGATCACCGAGGGCCTCACGGCCCGCTTCTCCGCCCTGTTCGAGACGCCGGTCGAGGTCTATCCGGTGGGCACCGGCACCGCGGCCAACGGGCTCTGCGCGTCGATCCTCTCCGCGCCGTACGGGGCCATCTACCTCTCCGACGCCGGGCACCTCCACGGCAGCGAGTGCGGCGGGCCGGAGTTCTGGTCGGGGGGCAACGCGCGCACGATCCCGGTGCCGACGGTGGACGGCAAGCTGCAGCCCGCCGACCTGGCGCGGATGGTGGACGAGGCGATGGCGCGGCCGGCCACCGAGGTGCCGCCGCGCGCGGTCAGCATCACGCAGGGCACGGAGGCCAGCACCGTCTATTCGCTCGACGAGATCCGCGCGATCGTGGAGGTGGCCCGCGCGCGGCGCCTCCTGGTCCACATGGACGGGGCGCGCCTGGCCAACGCGGTGGCCCGGCTCGGCTGCACGCCGGCCGAGGCCACCTGGAAGATGGGGGTCGACCTGCTGTCGTTCGGGGCCACCAAGAACGGGGCGCTGACCGCGGAGGCGGTGGTGTTCTTCAACCGCGAGCTGGCCGAGAGCGTGCGCTACCGGCGCCGGCGCGCGGGGCACCTCTTCTCCAAGATGCGCTTCCTCTCCGTCCAGCTCGACGCGATCGTCCGGGACGGCCTCTGGCTCCGCAACGCCGCGCACGCGAATCTCATGGCCCAGCGGATCCGCGAGGGCCTCGCCCGCATCCCCGGCGTGCGCTTCCCGAGCCCCACCGACATCAACCTGGTGCTGGTGGCGCTGCCCCAGCCGGTGTGGGACGGGCTCGTGGCCGACGGCTACAGCTTCTCGCGCCGGGGGCCGATGAAGGACGGCGTCATCCGCATCGCGTGCGCCTTCGACACCCCGGTGGAGGCGGTCGACGCGCTGCTGGAGGCGGCCCACCGCCACGCCGGTCTCCCCGGCGGCGCGCGCGTCAACGGGGCAGCTGCAGCGCCGTCCGCGCCACCTCCGTCCCGGCCGTCACCCGCGTCCCGACGCGGCTGAGGTCGGTCCCCACCAGCCGGATCCCCGCGGTCTCGGCCCCGGTCAGCCGCAGCAGGGTCCCGGTGCCCGCGCGGGGCCGGAGGTCCTCGAGCGTGCAGTCGCGCACCGACCGGAGCCAGATCAGGGGACCGTCCCCGGTGGGCGGCGTCGCCCCCATCGCCCGCACACGCGCGCGGCGGACGTCGTCCAGGATCAGCGCGGGGCGCGCGTCGGGCTGCGCGGTGGAGAGGTCGATCCGATCGAGGGTCAGCCCCTCCACGTGCCGGCAGTAGAGCCCGTAGGCGGGCAGGTCCCGGAACATGTAGGCATCGGGGTAGGTCTTCTCGAGCTCCGGCACGCTGCGCGCCGCGGCCTCGGCGCTGCCGCCGCCCGCGGCGCTGACCCGGACGTTTTGAATGGTCACGTCGGAGATGGGCCGTCCGGCGAGGCCGGTGATGGCGGCCGCCAGCAGGGCCCCGGACGCCGACACCCCGCTGATCGTCACGCGCTCGAGCCGCCCCGCGGCGGGCACGTCCTGACCCCAGCCCCGCTGGCCCAGGCGCACGAAGATCGGGCAGCGCACGTCGCGCATCCGCACGTTCGCGATCGTCACCCGCTGCAGGCGCCCGCCGTCCACCGTGGTGAGCGCGATCCCGGAGCTGAGCTCGCCCTTCCAGGGATGCGGGCGTCCCACCACGGTGCAGTCGAGGAAGGAGACGTCGTGGAAGTCGCCGGTGGACTCGGTGCCGAGCTTGAACGCGTTGTGGTACGTGCTGAGATGGCAGCCGCGCACCGTCACGTTGCGGGTGGCCCGCCGGACGCCCAGGGCGAAGCTCGCCTTCAGGGCGATGGCGTCGTCGCGGGTCTCCACGTGGCAGTTGACGATGCGGACGTTCTGGCAGCAGTCCGGGTCGATGCCGTCGGCGTAGCCGTTCACGATCGTGACGCGCGCGATCTCCGCCTGGTCGCACCCGAGCAGGCTGATCGCGTAGTTGCCCGCGTTGGCGATGGTCACGTCGTGGATGTCGATCTGGCGGCAGCTCTTGAGCGCGATGGGCTTGGGGCCTTCGCGGCTCGAGCGGTTGCCGTCGATCCGGCCCGGGCCCAGGATGCGGATCCGCTCCACGCCCTGCCCCTGCAGGAGCGCGAAGCGGAAGTCGGTGGTCTCGGCGTCGGCGTGGGCCTCGTGGGCGAGCCGCTCGACGGGGTCGAAGTCTCCGTCGTCGCGGCTGGCGATGAGGACCGCCTCCTCGTCGAGATGCAGTGTCACGTCGCTGCGCAGCCGCACCGTGCCGGAGAGGTACTCTCCGGGCGGGAAATAGACGCGGCCGCGGGCGCGGGCCGCCGCCTCCACCGCGGCCTGGATGGCCGAGGTGTCGCGGGTGCGCCCATCGCCCCGCGCGCCCGCCTTCCGGACGTCGAAGGCGGGGCCCGCGAGCCCCGCGGCGGGAGACCGGGGTGCCGCGGCCAGGCCCCGCACCGCGAGCCCGGGCGCGGCGAGCGCCACCGCCGAGTGCAGCAGGAGCGCTCGGCGGGAGAGCGGGCTCACATGGGTCGGCGGCGGGTCTAGCCGGCCGCCTCCTGCGCGGTGAGGTTGTTGACGACCCGCTTCACTCCCTCCACGCCCTGGGCCACCTTCTCGGCCAGGAGCTTCTCGGCGCGCGAGGGAACGGAGCCGCTCAGCACCACCGTGCCGTCCGCCTGGGAGCGGATCTGCACCGTCTTGAGCGACACCGCCTTCGTCGAGTAGAGCTCGAACTCCACGCGACGCGCGAGCCGGTCGTCGGTGCCCTCGGCGGTGGCCGGCGCGTCCGCCACCGTGAGCTGGCTGTTCAGCCCCTGCACGCCCGGCACCTGGGTCACGATCTGCTCGGCGGCGCGCTTCTGGGCCATGGAGTCCGCCCCGCCGTCGAGGGTGACGACCCCGCGAGCCACCTGGACCGTGAAGCGCTTGTTCTTGAGATCCGGGCTCTGGGCGAGCCGGTCGGTGACGATCGTCTTCACCTCGAGATCGGCGACGCGGTCGCCCAGGTTCGCCATCGCGGGGTTGCGGCCCGCGGCCGGATTGACCGCGAGATCGTTCTGCACCTGGCTGACGCCGGAGGTGTCCTGCGCGATGGCCCCCGCGAGCCGCTTGGTCTCCTCGGTCGGCACGTCGCCGGTGAGCTGCACCACACCCTGGGTGGTGCTGGTCTTGATGTCGAAGGCGGAGACGTGCTTCGAGAGCAGGAGCGCGGTCTTCACCTTCGACGTGGTCGCCGCGTCCTGCGAGTTGACCTTGACGGACCGCAGCATCTCCCGGATCGGCGCGGCGCCGGGCGCCCGGTACACCCACACCACCGCCACGATCACCACGACGAGGAATACGAGGAGCACGACGCCGGCCGCGCTCCGGCCGGCCTGATCGTAGGACCCGCGTCTCGACGGATGAGGCCTCATGGCAACCCTCCCGGTTGGCGCTGATCTCATGCGGGAGAGAAAGGCATTCCGCGTGCCAGTCGCGCGATGCGACAACCTGCCGGTTCCTTGCGGTGTGAGGGACGGAGGCCTG